>Ga0302271_10003672_pt1 | contig 12798 bp, 10 predicted proteins | sample III_Bog_N1_1_FD_198767 | JGI IMG/M metagenome (GOLD analysis project Ga0302271, IMG submission 198767) | Peat permafrost microbial communities from Stordalen Mire near Abisko, Sweden - III_Bog_N1_1 | ecosystem: Environmental > Terrestrial > Soil > Wetlands > Peat | place: Sweden: Abisko... | reverse complement strand
ACCTCCTCAGGCTGTGGGAGTATCATAAAATCCTTACGCGATTATCTGACCAGAGCAGAAACAAAAAGCTCAGGGGAGACGGGGAAGAGATATTTGTAATTTTGTTAATTATCTACTAATTTAATAGTAAAACCCAAAGTAAATTCTGAGTTAAACCAATAGATATTGAGGTGAAAAGTTGCTTATGTTAATAAGAAATAAGACAAAATAATTTATTTTGTTATTGATATTATTATCCTAGAGTAGAAATCTAAATTGACTCCTATGAACATCGAGGCTGTTGCGAGATAATACACGAAAAAAGAAGGGTGGCTGGAGAAGAAGAGCCCTTCATTTCCGTTTGGATTTTAGAAACGGTTTTTCTCGATTTTTGATGATTCTAATGTGCTATATTTGCTCTACGACAAGAACCCACCGACGAAGGATAAAAAACCGAAAGGTGCAATAAATATCAGCTTTATTTAGGAGATAATAACCAAGGAAACATCCAGAGAATTTTCATTTAAATTCAGTGGAAGGGACTTTGTTTTGAGAGCTCCTACTCTGCCAGATAAACTGTAGTGGATCGAGACGATTAAGTTTCTTAAGGAGTATGCAATCGGATCGAAGGAAGCATCAGGAGATGATACTGCATAGGTTAATCCTTCTGAGAAAGTTGGATGGAAGTTTGAGGTAAACAAATTTTGTTATTTTTGGAGGGAGAAATTACAGATTTAATAGCAAAACATAAGCTAATCAGTCTTTAAGTAGTATTAGCGCGTTGAACAAAGACAAAAATAGCTTGATATCTCACAAATACCTAATATTTATCCCTTCATTTACTAATATTTTACTTATTCTAACAATCTTTTCCTTTTATTACCCCAACAAAAAGAAACTGGATCCAACACTGCAGCGAAATCTACGAATCAACATTGAAAAGAAAAACCAAGGTGAGGATCTCACAAAAGAGATTGAAATCAAAGATGAGCAGATGCAGAAAATCAAAGGGATCTTCCCATACTTTGAGAAATACAGCGAAGAAGCGATTCTTAACCATGTTGTTTAAGGGTTTTTATACAAGAAAAAAGAGAGGTTTACTAATAAAGTCGTCTAACCCAAGTAGCGATGGTTTTTCATGTTCACTGACTTCTCACTAACAGAGAATGCTAGACAAGATCTAAATGACTTTGAACTTGATGATTTACCTCCATTTGTGAACCCAAATGTAATCTACTACTACGGGATGAGTTTAGATGAATCCCCTTGTGAAGGCTATATCCCCGTGAAAACAATCGTCGGTATAAAGAAACTCGATCTCAAAGTAGAAGGCGACAATATCCTCAAGAAAGGCATTGATGGGATTGGAAATTCAATGATCACAGCTATGAACAAGTTCACGGAGATCACAATGCTCGATAAGATTGGAGCGCACATCCATAGATTTGAATTTCAATTCTAATTGGTCACGAGCAAAGATGGCAAGGAAGTCACACATAATTTCTACTCCGCGAGCTTATTGCAGATCGAAAAGTGGGTTAAGTCTATCACTAAAGTCATGGAATTGTATAAGGCTAGAGAGACAGAGAAGGAAGCGTAGAAATTAGCAGAATAGAAATAGTAATTGGAGAATAGTCAAGCAGCTGCGAATAATAGCACAAATGACACCATTACCAGTAATAGTGCTACTAATCCCCCAGCAGATGGAAGTGATAAGTCACAGCAGCAGCAGCAGCAACCATTGTAAAAACAACTTACAAATCAATCTCAGCAGATTGCAACAAATACCAATGTCGATTCAGATGACGAACATCCATAAATAAGTGGAAGTCCTTCCAAGCCAGGTATAATCGATCCCTCGAGTACTAATCCATCTTCAACAACACCACAACCTCTGTAGACTTCTCCTCAAGTCAAACGCAGAGACTAAATAATCTTGTAGACTTCTTTAAAAACCAAAGCATGGAGTAAAATACGGAATGCTTGGAGTGACAGAATCACTGTCTTGCGTAGATAAATCCTCTCTGTGTACCACGACGAGAAGGAGCTAGCTAATCTCGAAGCAGAGAGCTACATTACACTGAAAGATATCAGCTAAGTGCTTGCAGAAACACACAAACAAAAACTCAAAATCATTAAGAAAAATAAAGAAGAAAAAAGGTTTAAATTCAAAGACTAATAAACCAGAGACTAATGGTTTAACGCGCTAATCATGCTGACAGCTGATGAAGATGCTCCTATCGATAGGTTGTAAGCGATTCCCTCCAACAACGCTGGTAATCCAAATACTACAGGGACAACAACATCTGCAAAGGAGAGAAACTCCAATGTTTTTGCTAATCTCGATGAGGATAAAAGAGGCCCTTCTATTAACGGTGAAACATACCAACCACAAGGCACATCTAGCTCCAAAAGCAGTTTCTCAAGTGTAGATAACTTAATGTTCAAAGCATACTCCAATTCATATACCTCCAGAGAATCGACAACAGCTCCAACGACTAAATCATCTAAAGGAGCAGATAACAACAAATCTTGTTTTGGTAGTTTATTCAGTTGTTGCATCCCATCAAGAAAGCAAACATCAACTCCATACGAAGGAGATGACGAAGATGAGTAGATTTAAGATACAAAAACAAAGAAACTTCTTTCATGAGTTAGGTTATGTAACAAAAAGCAAAGCAAACATTGTGTTTGTAGACACGCACACAGTGTGATGATAAAGAGAAAGATGATTATTCTGATCTGATTTAAAATCTGTTTTGTGTGTTGTTGGATTGCTATTTCAAAATCTCCATATGATTTTGGCTTCTTTTTTACATTAGGTTTGGGAGTATTTCTTCAAAAATTTTAAAAATCATTTCGCTATTTCTGCTATTTCTGTGGTGTTGTCTGCCAATGATCAAATAAGCAAAATTTCCAATTAATTCATAAGATTTTAGATTCTGCTAGGATCTCTCCTCGGAAAATGACTCTTCTATTATTAATAATCACGCATACATTAATTTTAGAAACGCGTAAAGAGAAACTTTTAAACAATATCGAAAAATCAAGTTTTTCAAGATAGGATTTTTTTTCCCCTGAGAATAAGACTACTGCTACCACTCTTTCGTGCGGTTGATCACCTTCAAAATGGATAACTATTCTGTCTAAATCAATGAAAAGCAACTTATCTTGCTGATATTGGTAACCTTCATTCATTAACATATCTTTCTCTTTAAACCTTCCCAAATATGATCCTCCCATTTATGATTCTTTTTGTTTGTTGTTCTAACTCTCTCCCTTTGATTAGAAATACTTAAACTCCCGAAACTACTTGAAATCCTACATAACCTTGGAGACCGAAACAAAAACTAGTTTAGAGTCCTTAGGCGAAGAACTCAGCATGCTCCGATAGCTAATCTTAGAAGGACAATTCGAAGAATCCGAAGTCTATCTTTCCCCATTCCTCGAGAAATACGGCAGTTCGATTCATCCAGCGATCTTCGAAATCAAGAAACAATATTACCTAGAGCTACTAGAAATCGGTCCAGATTATCAAATCATGACGAAGCTACTCAAATAGCTTTAAAGCTACTCCACGAAGGAACAATACAAGGGCTTGTTTTATCTCCTCAGCTTGGAAACTATCACGGAGCACAGTGAATACAAGCATTGGACAGCGGAGAGAGGTAGACTCGATTGCTTTGAGAAGGTCAAGGAGATTATTAATGAAGTGTATCCGTTGGAGACCAATAAATAGGTTGATGTGGGAAACAGCTTGCAGAATGCATTGGAAAGGTTATTGTATTTAGAGATTGCAAATGATAGAATGAAAAAAGATAAACTCAAGGGGATTGTGTAGCAGCAGTAGTAGTAACAGTAATAGCGAGGGATGTATGCGGCAACTGAAGGTAATTGGATTGACAGTGAGAATGGTATTTCGATATTGGATGAGTCATTGATTGGAGGGTAGAGTGCGAAGAGAATCAAAATTGAGTTTAAAAGTGCAGATAGCAGTAAACAAACTAATGAAAACAATACAATCATCCCTGAAGACACCAGGAGCTGCAAATTAAAACCTCCTTTGAAAACATCACCTGGGAATAATAATACTACATAGCCTTCTGCAGCAGTGTCTGCGTATGTCACAAAATAATCGAAAAATGCAACGCACACAACGGCTACAGCTACAGGTACATTTGCAAATCCTTCGACATTCCCTTCGTAATTATCGCAATCGCATAATTAAGCTTCGCAGTTATTCTAAAGTGATCTACTCGACAGCTAGCATGGCATCAGTGAGATGGATAACCTCGATTAAGACGAAAGTGTCATCGAGGAAAGCTAAGAAACTGAGTTACTTGAGTTATATTAAAATAGATTAAATAACCACTACAATCAATTGCAGAACAAATCAGTTCTGAAAGCGTAGAGATTGTTAGCTTCGAATAACAACCCATCGTTTATTCCGTTTGCTGCGTAGAGTGAGATCAATTAGAATTAGCATTACTATGATAGCAATTATTATAGCTAATCTACACCGGGGCTGTTTGTGCAAGGCAATCATGGGAAGAATGTTACGAATAACAATAGCAATGCTACTAACAACAACAATGTGTCTACTCAATCTAGATAGGCTTAGTAACATAACTCGAATAGCAGAGTTAGTTAAGTAAATAATAATAATAAAGATGGTTAAGATAATAATTTAAATAATCATAGCAGTAATAGTAATAGTGGCATAAAGCATGGCTATCACAGTTAGGCTAATAATGGTAATAATAACTCTCATAGTAATACAAGGAAGGATGCTTCAGAAATCAATGAAGAATATGTGCATAGTCGTAGGTTCTATGCGTAAACACCAGCAAAGGAAACAGCGGCAGGAGGAGGAGGAATAGGCAGAAGTTTAAATAATAATAAAAGTAGTAGTAATAATGAGAGTAAAGATAAGAATACCAGTGCTTACAATGCAGGAAGTATTATTAACAATAGTAGAAAAGAAGTAGAGTATGATGAGTAAGTCGATGGAAGAGAATAAGAAGAAGATTATGATGGAGACTAACAACATGAAGATGGAGGTGATGGAGATGATGCTAATGGAAGTGCTGACACTGTGTTGTAGCTTGTAAGATGGGTTTTTATAATGTTCTCTTGGAAATAAATGTGTTTGTTGGTATTGGATTTTCAAAAAGGATAAAGAAGAAGGTCATGATGATGATGGTGAAGAAGAAGTAGAAGAAGAAGATTAAGATGCCGATCATCAATAATAGTCCGTAGATGATAGATCTCATCATAATAATGAAAGCAGAACTAGTTAAAAGCAATTAGACAAAGCTCCACATGATGATTTTCAGTAGTTCTCCTATCACAAGGAGTTTTTCAATTAGACTACAGCAAATCATCTTCCTAGTGGCTCGAAGACAAGTAGCAATAACAATAGTAGCTACTCAAAGAATAAGAGTGCTTAGTTCTAGCAGAAACAATTATAGTAATAGCTTGCTGGTAGCTAGCAGCCGCAAGAAGTCTTTGAGATCGTAACAAACATATGGGAACAATTTACCTTTACATATTTTTTACTTTTTCCTAATGAATATCTCTCTAACTATTTTGACTAGGATTACAGTGAGCTCGTTGAGGTATGTCAGATTAAGGATATACAGCCGATTAGGACAGCGCAATTCAGTCCAGATGGAGAGTATTTTGCTGTTGGAACAAACTCCAAAGCACTCAAGACGTTTGCACTAAAAGATGTCATCAGAGGATTCAGAAATGTAAAAGCTAAAATTATCTAGCAAATCTGTTAATAATAATGCTAAATTTCTCTCTTTATCTCTCTCATTCTTTAGAATAACTCCGCAAACACTACAACTGCCCCTCTGTGGGAGAGGTTGAACCATCACGGTGGTTCGATCTACACATTGGATTGGAGTCGAGATGGAGCACTCATAGCAACAGGGTCGATCGATTAAACAATCAAGATCATTAAAGTACCTTCTCCTTCTTAAGATCATTCAACTGATGTCCTAACACCCTCTCAGCTATGCACAACATTGACTGGTCACAAAGGGATTGTCAGGAGCATAAAGTTTAATCCTGATTCTAGGACAATATATTCTGCTGGCATGCCTGAACTCAATATCATGAGTTGGGATTGTACCAAGGCTTCGATAGTAAATACACTCCAAGGACACACTGATTCTATTAACTCCATCGATGTAATACCTTTCATAGCTCATGTATTGAGTTATTGGGATCGATTTGTTGTGTTTGGTTGATTATAGATTGATGGCGAAGGGAATTCTTTGGTCAGTGTTGCTAAAGACAAGACACTAAGGATATGGGATTTGAAGAATGGAATCGCAGCTGGTTTTATTGATTTATCAGCGAGTAAATATGACTAATTGAATTATGTGAATTTAAATAACGGATTCAGCAATAGAAATCTCAAGTAATTGCTGTAGAAATCACGCAAATAACTCAAAAGCGCATCAAATGAGAATACTGCGTGTGTAGCACATACAAATGGATTAGTTTCAGTTTGGGATTTACGCAAGACTTCCAGCAGTCTACAAGAAATCAAAATGCACTCAGCAGATTGCAGGTACACAGGGAAAGAGAAAGAGAGAGAACAAGAAGATACGCTATTATCAACAATATTTCCTAATTTTTTTGCTATTTTGTTCCTTTTTCTTAGATCAGCTGAATTCGATCCAACTGGGAACTACATAATCTCAACATCCTTCGATAAGACAATCTGCATCTACGACATCAACGAGAAGCGCATACTATCCAAACTTCTTAACCACACTGATAGAGTTGTGCTAGCGAAATTCCATCCATTTCTCCCTTTTATCCTTTCAACTTCTGCCGATTTCACATCGAGAATCTTCGCACCAAGGGATTCAATACAAACATATTAATGCTGACAAGCTTAATATGCTTAATTATAAACTCAAAGGATCTTAATAGGATGAGGGTGGTGCCTATGCATACATGTAAAGAAATCAAAAGAACCCTAATTTGATAGTAATACTTCCCACAAAAAATCAATTAATTATTATTTATTTATTTTTGAAATCCTTGAAAAACCGGGAAGTTTGAATTAATTTGAAAAATCAAAAATCCTCTCTTTCTTTTATTACATGGGAAAAACAAACTAAAACTCACAATAAAATATTAATTTTCCCCTTTATTAAACAAGCTGACTGTGCAATATAATTATTTAATTTCTCAAAACTAATACAAGATCTCTATCTAACCTCTCTCTGAAAAAAGAAAAAAGCAAACCAATCTATCTACACAACCTACCTTCCCTCCTTCTTGTCTGTCAACCTACCTACCTATTCTATCTTCTCTTTCATTCACGAACACCTGCGCTAGACGAGAGAATATGCATTTCGCTCTTGAAGAAGTTCTTGCACATCCAAAAACAAAAATAATCTCTCCGTTGTTATATTTTTTCACCTTATCTCATTTAGTTTTTCATACAATCGGCACACCCTCCCCTAAACCAAATCCAGTAGACATAGGGAAACTACTTACTGTCATACAAAAAAATACCCTCGTATGACTGCAGAGTTTGACTGAACTGGTGAGAAGTAGCAAAAGTTGCAGTATCCCTGCGAAAAATGAATGAGTTTTTTATGAAGGCAGTTCTTTAATTTCAATGAGAGCATGAACTCAGTGGACATGCATCCGCACACAAAAAGCATGCAAAAGCCTTTTGTAGGATGCTTGTCTGCTTTGATCATGCAATCTCTTGGATATGCAACTCAACATTATTTTTTGAAACCCCCAAAATACAAGTTTTTCCATCCAATTTAGTATTTATTACTAAATCCCAAGGGGAAATGTACGAGAGGCTCCTAGATCAGAGAGAAGAATGTGTCTGTTCTTCCTTTTATTTTAGTGAATCTCTTCCATACATATCCCCTAATCCTCATCTCCTTCTAGTTTATCCATTTCCCCTACAGATAATAATCATTCATCTACTTCGATCCTTGGGCAGATAGACTAACATGCACTTGCAGCACAGTTTTTCAGGTGTAATGAATTTTTGAAAATCCCATTGAAACTTTGCTGAAATGACTAATAATCAATAAGCAGAAGAGCTCTACAATTATCTTCCATGAAATCCTTGTGCTTTCCTCCAGTGAGGCCCAGAGTTTCTCTCTCTGATCTAATCAAGTTTTGTGGAGTCCTACGCCTCTATGTTAATTCATTGATTGATCGTGAGAGTGCTGGGTTGAGGAGATTGCGCATTGCATTGGATGAAATGATTAATTATGACTCTTAGCTGAATTCAGTAAGTGCCTTCTTGGATGGGCTAAGATGCTGGAAGCTAAGTTATCTTAGTAAACATACTCCACGGTATCAACAGCATCTCCATCCAAGAATCCTAACAACCCCCTAACAACAAGAGAGTGCCTTCTTTCAGCTCAAGCTCATCTGCTTCTCGTTCTCTCGCACTGTTCTCCTTATTCCTCAAAAGCGAAAAGAAGTTTTTGAACAAGTAAGAAAACCTCCCCAATTCTCTAAGATAGCTAGCTAGGTTCTCTCCTATTTTCGAAGCATTTTCTATCCTATCGAATTTCAAGAATCTATCCTCCCCTCATCTTTGCAGTCGAGCAGGCAATCAATCAATCAATCAATCAATCAATTCATCCAATTATGCATGTGAATCAAAATTCTTGATTTTTTGTGAAGATTTTATCTAGCTATTGTTTCGAAAAAAAAAACCTATTTAAACCAGCAAAACATTTCAAATTCAAATTTAAATATAAATATAAATTACAAAAATAATATGCACCTTCATTATGAAGAAGGGAAGAAAAATAACAAATATAACAAATAAAATAAAAACAAACATCAACAAAAATAACAAAAACACAAATAATATAATTTCAAATAAAACATTAAAAATAACCCAAGAACATGTAAATTGGAGAGTGATTGTGAGAAAAAAATTGTTATTTTGAAAATTGTGGATTAATAAGAAAAGAATAATATTAATTAAATAAATAAGAAGATTATTTGTTGTATTTTTGAAGACATTCCCAGATCGGAATGCATAGTATTTTTAGATATTTTTTTGTTAAAAATTATTCAAAAAAATAATTAAATGAATTAAGTAATTAATTTACAAAAATTTTTACATTTTTTTGCTTAAAAGTTTATTAATTGCGCCTTGGCCATAATTCAAAAATGAAAATAAGAAACAAAATGATAGTAAAATCTCTCAACTCTGCACCTCAAGATTGATCTCTTTGAGGATAACAAACTGATGATCGGGTTGTTATTAATGACTATTGAATAGTTGTAAGCAATGCGTCCCTTCACCCATTATACTTTCAATACTACCCATCGCCAATCATTCCTTCTCTTTTTCACTTTATGGTATTATTGATTCTGTCGAGAATGCCTGTTTTTTTCAATGGCTAAATAAAGAAATTAAATGAAAAAGAATGAGGAAATTATTGTTAAATTTAACTTTTCATTACTGCTGTTCATTTGAAACTTATTAACAACTTTGAATGAGAAAATACAAGAAAATCAAGAAATTAATTCAAATTTCTTAAATAAATAAAGAGCTTTTGTTAAGGGTTAATAAAGCCACTGTATTTTCATAAAGAAAAATAAATAAATAATACAAAGCTTAGATTCAAAGGCTTCTTCAAGGTAAAAGCTGTAAAGAATAGGATAGACTATTAAATCCCTTGAAAAAAGTCATAAACATTCAATTTTAGAGATGAAAGTGATATTAATCTATTTAATAACATATAAATACAATTAATCTCTCCTCTCCCCCACATTAATCTTCTCATGGAAGTAAATAATATTAGATTTTGTTTATCATCCTTGGTAATGTCAAAAATCATTAAGACAATGTTAGTTTGTTTATTAAATCTTCAAAATCAACTGCGCTTTTAATATAACCAGAGGGTTATTTACAAAGAAATCAATATTTTTTGTTGTAATTAATTATTATTTTACTCTGAATTCCCTTAATTTCTTATCTCAATCCAAAAAGAGCCTCTTTTGTCTTTTTGCAACCCTAATCCTACGCTTATTATTCCATATGAGCGAATTCTATGCTTTGTACATGCTTCTGCATAACAAAAACAAGATATTGATGACAAAAAATGAAAAAGAACGTATCTCTTCGACCCTATCTGAAGCCAAACATTTTAAGGAAGTTCTAACAGCTGAATCCAAGAAGCACATCAGTTAAGTCTACAAGTATGCTAATATTCATAGACGCTAGAAGAATTCATTTATTTACCATCAGCATGCACCTGACGGGAACATGTATACTGTTCTCAGTGGACGCGTTGTTTGTTTTGTTCCGCATTCTGCGTATCACATATCCAGCTAGCAAGCATGGGAAGCTGAGCTAAAAGATGTTGAATTAAAGGAACTTTTGTCACCGAATTCCAAAGCAAGAGCTCATTAGGATGATCTAGTTCAGAAGAGCAAGCATGAGACAGCGCAGAAGACTCTAGATGCATACAAGAACATCGAGGACGAAGCTATGCTGAGCTGTCATATCGCAAGTGCTAAGTTATATTTTCAAGGTGCAATTTGTTTATTCAAGAAACTACGGGATTTCAATCCAGGTGAGTCGTTCGGGGTATTCACTCCTTATCACTATGCGACGTTTGTTGTTGCCTGTGACGACACTACTTTGCTATCCTTGTCTGCTAAGAGATATGCTAAATTGTTCAAGCCAGAAGTGGAGAGATTTAATTTTCTGATCACGGCGTTAGCAGGGAATTTTTGCAAAAATGAAGAGAAAGTTGTGGTTTTCTCAGAGAAACAGCAAAACGAAGAAAGGAGAAGGACAAGAAGTCTTGGGAGGGTGATGCTGATGAAGAGAGAGGAAGAGATTGTGTCTGCTAGGCATTTGTTGGATCAATATATTTTAAAGAAAGAGAGGAAAACAGATGGTGAAGAGGAGAATGAAGAGAAGAAGGAGAAGGAAGAGTAAGAAATGAAAGAAGAAAGAGAAATAGAAGAGCAGTAGCTGCAGTAAGCTGATAGCTAGAGTGATGAAAGTAATTCCAGGGAAAAAAATGGAGTAATTGGATGGAATTCAGAGGAAAAAATGAAGGGAGTTGCACATGCATTTGAATGCACATAATTACCGTTTTGTTTCGAGAAAATCAAGCTCTCAGAGATCACATAAACCGAAACTACTAGCCATCCAGCAGATACACTTGCTATAGTTGATCCCCAAGGACAGCAGCTCCTTGTTAGTTCGATTCTACGAAAGCCCAGCAAGACAACAAATCATAGCAATCCCCATACGTCATTAATATAATTGTACTCTGAAGGCGATGAAATTGAGTATTTCTACATAATTCAATCAGGAGCATTGTGGCTACGAAGGAATGATGCAAAAGAAGCAATCAAGCAATACGGCCCTGGGGATCTAGTCGGTTTTGAAGAAGGAGATTCAACGAAGAGAGTTTTCTCTTGTGTTGGAGCGAAGAATCAAGACACAACGATATTCGCTATCCGCAAGAAAACCTTTCTAGCACATCTCAGAACGCCACTTTTAACTTTCTTTTAGTTCTTTTAATAAGCGACAATGGCATCGCTGAAATATGGTTAAGGGTAAGAACAGAATGAAGGAGAAGATGACGATAGAGAGACAGAGAATAATAGAGTTAAATGGAGAGATGATGTTTAGAATGGATAGGTTTAGGAAGGTAGATAATTTAAGTTAAAAGATGAGGGAAATTAAGAGAGATTTCATAGAAAAAATGGTATGAATAAACAAATTAGCAATAGATTCTAGCAGGCATACAAAAATGATTAGAATTTGCATAAATTCATAGCAGGAAATGCCTCTGCGAAGCTCAGCTTCAAGAGGATCGTCAGCGAAAACAGCAATAACTCAAGTACTTTAAATTCTGAAATTTTCCCGAAATTCAATAGAAATAACAACAATATCTACAACAACTCGAATAGCATCCTTTCATCTACCCTATTTCCTTCGACTACTATTAGTAACAACAGTACTATGAACTTCTCCTCGACAATCTCCTAACTAAAAGACTATCAGCATTAGCTTTTACCTGATAACATGACTTCGCTGAGTTAATTAAAGAATCCATTCAAATAATATGATCGTCTACTGACATTCTCCAATGTCTACCATAAAAGGAAGAACATCATTGCAGTGAGTTTATCCAGAGAATCACAACTAAAAGAGAATAAAAATAGTATCTCTGGCTACAGAGGTATCTCTCAGGATACAGGTTTTGCATACCAAAGATCGTTGATTATGGAAGAATAGTTTTCACATAAAAGCTCTGAAGAAGGTGATTCTCAGGAGAACAAGCAGATTAAATTCTTGGGTTCGTTATCTACTGGGAGATCCTCTTCGACTATGAATCTTAGAAATGCTACTGAATAAATCAACCAGGTAACTGGAAACAACGCACATGTGCACATATCGATTTCAAACAGTTTTGAGAGTGATAAGCACAATAAATTAGATAATCACTTCCAATAAAGTCAACTTTTCCCTAGGAGACTAACTCCAACTAAAGGAAAATAGTCTTCTTTGAACATTCAGCAGATCGAAATCGATGTCGAACGATAATTACTGAACATTCCAAAGTCATATCAAGATAAACTCTGGGGAAAGAATGGCTTTGAATCACTTTCACATACATTTTTCCATAAAAGATGAGAATCAAAACAAAATCATCATTTTTTCCATATTAATTATTTGAATTTCGAATAAATAAAAATGACTCAAAAAAGGCGGGGGGGGGGGGGGGGGGTAAAAATAATTTTAAATTAAGCTAATTAAAAAGCAAAAACCCA
>Ga0302271_10003671_pt1 | contig 12800 bp, 5 predicted proteins | sample III_Bog_N1_1_FD_198767 | JGI IMG/M metagenome (GOLD analysis project Ga0302271, IMG submission 198767) | Peat permafrost microbial communities from Stordalen Mire near Abisko, Sweden - III_Bog_N1_1 | ecosystem: Environmental > Terrestrial > Soil > Wetlands > Peat | place: Sweden: Abisko... | reverse complement strand
TGTGATGACAAATTACTACGCCCGTATTGAGAAACGGGGTAATAACACTCACCTGGTCAAAGCGCTAAAAGCAGCTGGCAAAGACGTAGTTGTTGTAACTAACTTCCCATACCGGAAAGGTACTACAACAGCGGCCGATGCAGTAGTTTGTAATTTTTCCGGCACTCCTGATTCTATCAGGGCTTCTGTTGATCTTCTCTGGGGAACTATTAAACCTTATCTTACTACAAAGATGCCAATAGATCTAAGCGCTGAAAACAATATTCCGGAAGAACAAACTCCTGCAATGGAAAAGTCACCTGAGAAGAAAAAAGGACATATCTGGGGAGGAAAATGTTAGGACTTTTAGCTTTAAGAGAATAAAATGACAAAATCAATATCCTTTAAGATTCAGGATATCTATACAATTTCTGGTACCGAGATTGCAAAGATATACGAAGAGAACTTTATGTCGGTCCATTTCCAGGGCATGTCCAAATGTCTTCAGTTTCCGCATACGGTGGCACTGCAAGGAGCTCCGACCTGTTCAATCGGAGTTTCGCCTTACGGTCTTTATAATCGACTGAACGACGCGGGTCGTCTTATCATGTTGAACCAGAAAGCTATTCAATTTGGTTCAGTGCCATATATTCGTATCGACGATACCTGCATTATGCTAACGCAGAAACATCCCGGAGAAACTGAACTTCCTGATGATATACCGGCAGTTAAGAATTACTACCCGATTCCGGTCGCAAAAGAAAACATATCCATGACCATTGCAACTCCTTCATTGGAGATTGCTTATAAACTTGAAAAAGTAAATGTTATCAGAAGATTGATTTCCCCTTTACTTTCGGGTGGTGAACAAACATTAATGCCATTCGGTGTTGAGGAATTCGTGATTGAAAACACAAGCAATGAGGTGAAGGAAATCTCGCTCGTTGTGCCAAGGCCATCACTGGTGAACCTACAGGAAAAAGAGCTTAAGCCTACTGATCAGGACAGTGTTTTTGTTTGCACCGCGGCAGTCAACGGACAGAAGCATGAAGAGTTCCACTCAGGTGGTATCCGGGGGGTAATTATGGGAAGTATTCATAGTCAAAATAAAATGGCTATCGCGGTTGCAGATGTTCCAGGTGTTTCAGTGGATACGCAACCCTATTTCTGTCTCAATAAATACTCAGGTGATCTGCTATTAACCGGAAATGGCGGTTTTTATGAAAAAAAAGAACCGGTTATTCGAAGTGATTATGGAGCGGCTCTTAGTTTGACATTTACTTTGAAACCAAACGAATCCAGGACCATTCCTGTTGCTGTAGTTCTGGATTATCCTGTGCAGGATTATATTGATGGAAAGAAATTTGACAGAAAATACCTGAAGAATTTCAAAAACGAGAAAACACGTACTACGGATTTGGCTAAAATAGCATTAACCGGCTACAAGCAATGGTGGGATCGTACATTGACAATTCAGGAACGGGTTTTTGATATTATTTCGGCCACTTCATCTTATCAGAATGACCGCGAAGGTGCATTTCGTCTGACAAGGCTTATGTTGAATGAACTTCATTTCCCATTATCGAATGCTATCGTATGGATAGAGAATGAAAAAGGAAAAGAGCAGGCACGTTTCCTGGAATGTTTTGATTATGCCTATATTGATCCTTCCGATGTGGATTGGTATTCTATGGTATTACTAATGCTTTTCCCGGAGGTGGAAAAGGATCTGTGCCAGGCATTTATAGATTCTATACAGGCTGTTGATCCCACTCCACGGTGGTATCATTTTCACGCTTCGTTTGTTGCAGCCCAGTTGCATTTTAAAGAACATCATGAGGAATATGACGGCGCGTCACTGACCCAAATACGTGATGATTTCAAAACCAAAGGCAGTGTCGCCCACGATGTTGGAGCTATGCCTAAAGGACATCCCTTGCGCAACGTGAGTGATTATGCATGGTATAATAACAATTACTGGGTCGATCTTTATCCCAAGCTGATGATGCGTGTTTTACGTAATGTAAAATTCACCGGGGATATCGAATTCCTCAAAACAAATTGGGAAACCCTTAAGTTCGGTCTGGAATCATTGTTGAAACTCGATTTTGACAATGATGGTATCCCGGAAGGACATCCGGAAGATGTAAAAAACACATTTGACAACCTGGTCCTTTTTGGCGCTGATGCATATGATGCAACTCAGTTTCTGGGTGGTTGCCAGGCTCTGATAAAAATGGCACAAATGCTTGGTGAAAAAGCCGATGAGGAACATATCCGGAAAATTTACGATAAAGCCTGGAGCAGTTTTGAGAAATTATGGCGCGAAGACGTGAATAAAAAAGGGGAGAAACTTGGATATTATGTTACGTGCTTTGATCCTGAATCAGGAAATACAAATACCGATGTTTGGACCAATCAGCTTGACGCTTTATGGTATTTAACCACAATCGGAGAAGCTCCGGCAATTCCGGAGGACCGTGTCAAAAAGATTCTCCTTACTATTTATAACACAAATCAGGCAACCATGGGATGGGCTATGTGCAAAACCAGGGATGGTGAACCTGTTGAATCTGAGCAGGGACAAGATGTTTATACAACTTCAAATTATGTTTTTGCACAGTTGCTTGATTATTATGGTCTGGTTGAGGAAAGTAAAGAAGTTTACAAACATATGGATCGTGTGGTATTCGATTATGCAAATACTATGACGACTCCAGACAACCTTCGGGCAGAGCTGGAACTGGAAGCAGGTGAAACAAAAGCCAATCCACATTACATTGTTGCTGCCTATCCGAGGCCTGGTGCAGTCTGGTCGCATCTTGTGATGAATCACATCAAAGAATTACAGACAAAAAACAAGACCAAAACTATTGAGTCAAAAGATCTTATGCCATTCTATCCATGGCTGATAGGTGGTTCAGAGTAAAGGTTTAAAATAAATTGGAATGAATAGCTATGGGCTGGTTGCTGAATAGTTGTCGATGCAAAGCCCGTGGGAGAAAAGAAGGAATCAATTATTATGAGCAATAAATATGACATAACTTTTATAGGGCACATGTGCTATGATGAAATTATTCCATTTGGCGGAAAAGCACGTGTCGCTCCCGGAAGCGCCGTATTATGCGGGGCCATGGTTGCTGCCAGGGTAGGCAAAAAGGTTGCAGTTGTTACGAAGATGGCAAAGAAAGACGAGTCTATCCTTCAACCGATGAAAGATATCGGCATCGATACCTATCTAATACCAAGTGAAGAGACTTCGTACAACAGAGTCCTGCATGAGTCTGAAAACGTCGATGAACGTACAATGACTCTTATCAGATCCGCAGGGTTAATCTCTATAAATGATGTTCCTACACTGGATTCAATGTGTGTACATCTGGCAGGGATATCGGATACTGAATTCGACATGCCCCTCATGAAGGGTTTGAAATCCAGGAACTTTGCAAGCTTGTCGGCCGATATGCAGAGTTTTGTACGACATGTAGATCCAATAACCAAGAATCACGAGTTTAGTGATGTGTCAGATAAAAAAGAGATTGCTGCAATGATGGATAAGCTGAAGCTGGACATAGTGGAAGCCCGCCTTTTGACCGGCACGGATGATTTGGAGAAAGCTGCAATCATCATTGAATCATGGGGTTGCTCTGAAATTGTGATTACACAGTCGGAGGGCGTACTGGCAAGAGTTAAAGGGAAAACATATTATGAAAAATTCTCAAACAATAGTGTAGCTGGCAGAACTGGAAGAGGCGATACAACATTTGCGGCATACCTCTCACACAGATTGGATCACGAAGTTCCGGAGTCCTTAAAGTTTGCTGCTGCTCTTGTTTCAATCAAAATGGAAACACCAGGGCCATTTAGAGGAACACTTGAAGATGTGATCAAACGACTGAAAGAAAAACATTCCTGAAAATTGCAATACAACAAGTATGGAACTTTCAATATGATTCATTTTGAAGGGCCTTAGCTTCCAATTTAAGAAATTAAAAAAGTATAAAAGCGTGAATTTTCCCTGCTTTTTTGAAGGAGGGGAAAATGATTCTATTAATTTCCGGTTAAAATCTCTTACATTGAGACATAAGTGGGTCAATTAGATGAATCTTATAACGGTTTTATAATACGATAATTACCACTCAGATGCATGATACTGAAAAGATATAATAAGCCGTCATAATACGAATCAAAATAGCCATCTGAGTATGGTTCCAGTTTTGAATTCCACAAGGCATCTATAAATTCCCGGCTATGTTCCTGAGTACCTATAATGGAAGCTGCAGCAGATGTAGAAACTAAGCCTAGAGAATGACGTAGTTTTTTATATCCTCCTGCCTGAAGTATGAAATCCGGCCGGGAACCATCCAGGTTAAACTGATCTTCAAAAGTCATAATACCTTTACTAAAGAGAAAATTCTGGATAAGTTTGGCATAATCCTGCTGCCAATCCTTATCCTTCGCAAACCATGAATAGTCCATAGCGATATTCATAGGAACTCTCCATGAATCATAGCGAAAAGCTGCAGGCATCCATTGAGTTGAATGAGGAGCACCTGTAAACTCCGCATAATCGGCATTAAGACCGGTTACAGAATGACAGGCCCGGTGAAGAAACATCCTTGATGTATCAGCGCAGTCCCGGTAGAATTGCTCCCTTCCATCCTTGGCATATTCCGCCCATATTTCAAAAAAGGCTGGCAGGTGATATGATGGATCGGTCCAGTTATATCCAAAATTATCCGGCGTAAAAGTAATTTGTTTGTGTTCTATATTAATAAGATTCCTTATCCCGCCAGTACCATTTTTAGTCCACATAGCATCCAGTATCCTTCTGGCTTCGGCATAATAGTTAATACCTGATTTATTTCCCCACCTGTTAGCCGCGAACAAAAGATCAGTAATGAAATAAAGCTCACCATCAGAAGCAGAACCTTCAGAATTATGTTTTAGCGTTTGAGGATTAATACTCCATGCAAAGTAGCCTTCTCGTGGTCCACTCTGATGTTGCAAATAAGTTTTACTCCAACGCCACAAACGGTCAAACACATTTTTTTTATTGAGTTGTACAGCAATCATCATTCCATATGAGAGTCCTTCAGTTCTGACATCATGATTTTTAATATCGGAAACATAAGCCATTGAATCTCCAACTTCAAAATATACTTTTTGGGGTCCTTCAAAAACATCTGAATAGGCCTTTGCAAGTTTTGCATCAATATCCGATTGATTATATCCGGCATCAAGAAATACATTCCTGTATTTACCAGTTTTCCAGGCTCCTTCATTCCAGGGTTTCATTTTACCTGGTGCATCTGTATTGTTTTTTTTCTGAGCGTCCAGGTTCGTATCAAAGAAGCCAATACATCCTGAAATAAAAATCAATGCAAGTAAACAGTTTAAATTTTTCATAATCTTTAAATAGCAGCCATTTATATAATTAACAGGCTATTAATCTTATTCTGAAAGCCAGGATAAATATTAATTTTTATCATGTACTAATGATTTAAGTTGTATTCAAGTAATTTCAGTGAATCATTGTTGATCGCAAATAGAAATGCATCTTTGCCTGAAGCCAGCTTTATCTTCCTTATTGCTTTAACCTCACCTTTAATAAAAAGAGAGCTCTCAGCGGGAGGAATAACCTTTATCACTCCGGAATCTGACTGCATTACCAACCCAATACCCGCATCGTTTCGTGGAGTCTCTACTTCCGAACCGTATAAATTACCGGCAACAATAAAAGACTTCCCCATTTTATCAGATTTCATTTCTTCCATGTCGTTGATAGAAGTAAATTGTGCTCTGTTTGGGAGTTTATGCAATGTGAAAATCCCATTTCCTTTATTTTCAATCCATGAGTTTGCAAAAGTATTTGCCTTGTAATGGAGGGAAGCCTTCAGCATCTTTTCTCCATATATATCCTGCAATGTTGCACCTGCAAATTCTTCATAACCTTTGTACCTGAGTTTCAGAACCGGAAGCTGCCTGACAGAAGCATCAAACCCAGCGACAGGATAGTTTTTCCCATTCTCCCAATAACCAAGAACTATATCAGTTGTCCCATTCAGATCAAAATCATTGGCATAAATTTCAAATGGTTCTTTCTCGCTGGTTTTATATTTGTAATTTAACCCCAGATTACCCAACAGGTAATCGTTATCACCATCCCCATCAATATCCAGGCTATTAATGCTAAACCACCAGCCTGCAGTTTCTCCAAAACCCAATTTATCTGTAACATCTATAAATCCGTTTGGTGTATTATCAAAAAAGTGAATTTTCATCCATTCACCTACAACTATAAGATCAATAGAACCATCCCCATCAAAGTCATCCCAAACAGCATCAGTAACAAGTCCTAAATTTAAAAGTCCGGGTGCTATTTTTTCAGTAACATTTTCAAACTTCAGATCAGCTCCTTTGCCTCCATTATTTCTTAATATATAGCTGTTCGCGGGGAAAGGGTATTTCCCGGGAACAATTCGTCCTCCCACAAATAAATCAAGATGGCCATCTTTGTCATAATCAGCTGCTTTTACACATTTACCGCTTTTATTCAAGTCCGAAGGAAGCGCATTCTTACTTCTAATAAATCCATTCCCGGTATTTAAATATAACCTGTCCTGGTAATACTGTCCATCTCCTCTGCTATCGTTCCCGCCGCTTACTACGTATAAATCCAATCTTCCGTCATTGTCGGCATCAAACAGTAAGGCTCCTGTATCTTCATAAAGTGAATCATTCTGCCATGGGCCGGACATTTCCTTAAATGTGTTTTTTTCAGTTTGCAAATACATAGCTGCCTTAAAACCCTTGCCATTGCCAATAAAAAAATCTTCAAGTCCGTCTCCGTTAATGTCTCCAACAGCCAAACCTGGGCCAATCATTGAATTCTTATGTGGAAGTAATTCTTCAAACTCAAAATCGTCATATTTATCTTCGTGATGAACAAATGTTATTCCTGCTTTCCTGGTGATGTCTGTAAAATTTAATTTTTGAGCAGGCTTTTCTCCGGCAGCAGCAGCATTAATGTATTTTAATTTTAGTGTCTGGTCGGCTCTGATGTTATTCAGTACTTGTTTTTTCTTATCGGGCCAGGTAATAGTTAATTCATCGATAGTGTCTTTTTGAGCCAGGCCAAAATAAATGGTGGCGGGGACACTAGACTGGTAGCCCCTTGTAAGCGTAAGTTCCTGCTTTTGAGTAATATTACCGGTCCTGACTGTTACTATGCTGCCAATACCAAATGGATTGGGAACGGGTCCTTCAAGATTAATTTTTAAAAAGTGATAGTTTGCAGGGACTACTTTGTTTTCGTAAATGCCAGCTACACCATTAATATTGTTAATTATTATATCTAAATCACCGTCATTATCAAGATCACTGTAAGCCACCCCATTCGAAAATCCGGGTTCAGCAAAACCCCAGCTATCCGCTTTGTTGGTAAAAGTGAAATCACCGTTATTTTTGAAGACATGATTTTTTACCGGTGTACTTGGAAAGAGTTCCGGACGGTATTCCTTTTTAACCTTGAAATAATTGTCACTCCCCGAATCTTCCAGAATGTCTCTGTTATTGATATCTCTTAGTACACCGCTGGTTACAAACAGATCCTTATTCCCATCATTATCCAGGTCCATAAAAAGGCCTCCCCAGCTCCAATCTGTATAAGCAACACCCGCAAACAAAGATATATTGCTGTAAATGGGAATGTTATTAAAAATACCATTGTTAAGCTGCAAAGAGTTTTGCATGTATTGATAATGCAAACCGTAATCAAGACTAAGGTTAAATGACTCACGGCTCATAGGACTAACATTCACCATTCTGCGATAATGGTCCTCAGGAGTCATATCTATTTGATATAAATCGATGAGTCCGTCATTGTTAATATCGGCAGCATCAATGCCCATGCCGAAAATGGAGGTTTGTGAAGTAGCCTCTTTTATAACGTTTCGAAAAGTTCCATTACCATTATTCAAATAAAGGTAGTCCGGTACATTGAAATCATTTGAGACATACAGGTCTTTCCAGCCGTCATTATTAAAATCCATTGCTATTACTCCTATTGACATACCGAAATTTTGCAATCCCGCTTCCTTTGTTACATCAGTAAAAGTATTATTTCCATTATTTCTATACAGGTGGCCCGACTCTTCGTATTTATTTTCAATCATTTTATCATGATAATATTTTGCCCCCATACTCACCCGTACAATCGGATAATTGGCAACATACAAATCCAAAAGTCCATCATTGTTATAATCAAAAAAAGTTGCCTGAACAGATGAACTCTTGTCATTGATGCCATACTTTGCGGCACATTCAGTAAAAGTATTATCATGATTATTAATAAAAAGTAAATTGCCTTTAGGTTGATATTTTGCTGAAACACACACGTAAATATCGAGCCAGCCGTCATTATTCACATCAGCCATTGTCGAACCTGTAAACCATTGATGATTACCTGTTATACCTGCTTTTTCTGATATATTGTCAAATTTAAGATTACCCTTGTTGAGGTAGAGTTTATTTGGAACAAGGTTTCCGGTAAAAAATATATCATCAAGGCCATCATTATTGATATCACCCACAGAAACTCCTCCACCCATATACATGTATGGAAAAATCAAATAATTCAACGTGTCATTTTCTGTTATTTTATTATTGAAATTAATACCTGAACTTGAAGGCGATATTTTCTTAAAAGATCCTTTATTAAGTCTGCTGCATGAAAAAAACAATACGCAGAGCAAACACAGAAAAATGCTGATCCTCATTTTAGGTAATTCTTGTATAAAGATTATATTATTCACTTAATCTTAAATATTTGCAATTTCCCGTTATTATTTCCCACAAGTACCAGTTTCTCTCCGGTTTTCAGATTAACTGATGCCATCGATTTTACATCGTTTGGAGCAAAAAAGCCTGTTTCATCAGCTGATTTTATTTTAAAATTGCCCTTCCCGTCTCCTTCCATATAAACTCCAATGCTGCCATCATTTCGTGGTGTCACAATTTCCATGTTAAAAAGATTTCCAGCAGCCAGAATATCCAGGTTTCCATCTTTATTAAAATCTTCAATAATCATATCATTTATTGATGATAATTGGGCCTCGTTTGGAAGCTTATGCATCTTAAAATTACCTTTCCCATCATTCTCAAAATAACAGCTGGCAAAAGTTTCAGCCTGAAGATGCAATGACTCATCCAGCGCTTTCTGGGTATAAATATCTGATACAGTAGCTTCGCCAAATCCTTCATAGGTAGGGAACTTAAGGGCAATACCCGGATTTTGTCGGACAAAGCATTCTCTGCCTCTCAGCGGAAATTGCTTATCCCCCTGATAATAGCTTAAAACTATATCCCATTTCCCATCTTTATCATAGTCGGCTGCATAAATGTCAAAAGTTTTATCCCTGCTTGCTTTATACCTGCAGTTTAATCCCATATTACCAGCTACCAGGTCGATATCTCCGTCTTTATCGAAATCGGCACCCTGGATACTAAACCACCACCCCATGGTACCCTCAAGAGTCGTTTTTGTAAATTTCCCGTGAATATTTTTATATATACAAACAGGCATCCATTCACCTGCTACAATTAAATCTGTCCAATGGTCATTGTCTATATCCGTACATAATGCGGATGTGACCATCCCGGCATTCAGGAGATCGGGTGCTACCCTGGCTGTAACATCCTCAAATATTACTTTTCCATTCGACGATTTGTTTTCCAGGATATAGCTTTTAGCCGGGAATGGATATTTTCCGGGCACCTGTCTTCCGCCAATAAACAGATCCAGATCCCCGTCTTTGTCATAATCAAATGCCTTGACGCATGATCCGCTGGAGGTTATTTCAGGCAAGGCATTGTCATCCCTGGTAAAATTGCCCTTCCCGTCATTTATATAAAGATGATCCTGGTAATATTTTGAATCTTCCGGGAATTCGTTACCTCCGCTAACAACATATAAATCAAGGTCACCGTCATTATCCGCATCAAAAAATAAACAACCGGCCTCTTCACATATACTGTCCTGTTCCCATGGCCCTTTCTGCACTCTGAATGTGCCATCTTTGGTTTGCATAAACAGCTTACCTGAGCTCCCTGAAGCATTTCCAATAAAGAAATCTTCGAGTTTATCATTATTTACGTCACCCACTGCAATGGATGGTCCAAGTTGCGACAATTTATATGGTAATAATACCTGTTTTTTATAATCATCAAAAACGTTTTCTTTATGAGTAAATTTATATTGAACGTCGTTTGTTATTTCTTTAAATACCTGAGCCTTTAATTCCTTCTTTTTCTGTACGGATATAGCATTTGCCGCCTGCAAAGTAATGCATTGATTTACCTTAATGTTTGTTAGCAGCTGGACATGACCATCACCCCATTGCACCTTAAGTGAATCAATTATCTGATCATTTGCAACACCAAAATATATTATGGGCTCCACTGATGAAAGATAGCCTCTGGTCAGGGTAAGTTCTTCCATTTGACTCTTCCCATTATGCCAGATTGTAACCACAGAGCCAATTCCCATTTTATTCTTTGAGGTTCCGTCGAATTTAATCTTCAGATAATTTCCGGTTTTCGTCTCGCAGGCATTGTTTTTATAAATAAATGCTTTCTGATCTATATTATTTACAATAAGATCCAGATCGCCATCATTATCCAAATCGGCATATGCCACCCCATTTGAAAAGCTTGGTTCAGTAATGCCCCACTGTTTGTTACACCTGGAAAATGTCAGATCGCCATTATTCCTGAAAATATAATTGGTGAGAGGTTTACTGGGCATGTTTATAGCTTGCCTGAGCATTTCAGATTTATCATAACCCTTGCTGAAATAATCGGATTTACCAATGTTATCGAAATAATCTGCATTATTCATATCCCTGCGTGAGCCATTTGTAATATACAAATCTTTCCATCCATCCAGATCGAAATCAGCAAAAAGGGCTGCCCAGCTCCAGTCGGTCGAGGTTACACCTGCTATCCAGGCTGCATTAGTAAAAAACGGTAAGTTATTTTTTAAAATGCCCCGGTTTAAATTTAAGGTGTTGTATCTGTATTGATAATGCAAACCTTCTTTCACCATTTCTTCAAAATCCTCCGGGGGCATACTTGCCATGTTCATTTTGGCCCTCTTATTATCCTCAGGTGCCATATCAATTTGCATGATGTCAAGTAATCCATCATTATTATAATCAGCAACATCAGCACCCATGCCATAAAATGAGGTTTGTCCGAGAACTTCACCGGCTTTGTCAGAGAATGTTCCGTCGCCATTGTTAAAGTAAAAGTAATCGGGGCATGTAAAATCGTTGGAAATGTATAAATCTTTAAATCCGTCCTGGTTAAAATCACCCGCAGTTGCACTAAGCGTTAATCCAAAAGCTAATAATCCGCTCTCCCTGGTAACGTCAGTAAAGGTACCATCACCGTTATTACGATATAAATGACCAGACTCAATCCACTTTACATTTCTCATCATTTGTTTATAAACATATGGGGTAGCTTTAAAGGATGTAATGGGATAATTTGCAACATACAAATCCATATCTCCATCGTTGTCATAATCAAAAAAAGTAGCCTGTGTACTCATTCCCGGATCATTAAGACCATATTTCTTAGCCTCTTCCTTATATATGGGAATGCCATCTTTATCGATCCCCTGGTTTACAAATAATAAATTTTCCCGATTACCTGTTAATCCGGAAACACATACATAAATATCAAGCAAACCATCATTATTTATATCACAGATAGTTGATCCCAACTTCCAGCAATTACCACCTCCTGTGTTCGAAATTTCAGTTACATCTTCAAAAGTAAAATTACCTCTGTTGAGATACATCCTGTCAGGCACCATATTTCCGACTAAGTATATATCAGTTAAGCCATCATTATTAAAATCGCCGACGGAAACTCCGCCACCCATATAGATATAGGGATATAGAAAATAATTCAAATTTTCACTTTCTGTCAACGTATTTTCAAACTCAATACCAGTTCTCTTTGCTGATAGCTTATTAAAAAGTGGCTGGTTTTTACTCTCTTTATCAGGATTACAAGATATCCCAATAATAAGTATTGAATATATAACAACTCCAAGAGTTATTGCTTTTCTAATGAGCAGCAGAACTGATGGTCTCATAAAGATTATTTAGGAATATAAGGACGAATATATTGTAAATAGATTAAAATACAGGGTGTATTAAAAGTTAATTTATCCTACATAGTATTGAATATTTAAAAGCGCCTTCGGGCTGACTACGACTAAAAATAGCAAAAAAGAGGCTGCTTTAACTACAGCCTCTTTTTATTTAATGGTTAAAAAATCTATTCTAATAACCTGGATTCTGGGTCATCAGTTTATTACTTTGCATCTCACGTTGTGGTATTGGCCATAACTGATTTTTAACAGCATCAAATTTCATATCAGTTTTTTCCTTTATTGGAAGTTGATTACCAGCTATTAACTGAGCCATAAATGGTGCAAGACGTCCCCATCTTACCAGATCAGGGAAACGAACCTGTTCACCGGCTAATTCAACTTTACGCTCGTGCTCAAGAGCAACCATAAAATCTGCCAAGCTGCCAACCGGGTATTTAGCTGTTGGATACGGAGGCATATTAACACTAGCTCTTGCTCGTACAAGGTTCATGTCAGCAACACCACCTGCAATATCACCATTGTTGGCTTTACATTCTGCCCTCATTAACAAAACGTCAGAATATCTGATTATTCTCATATTAATCCCAGATGCCTGCCCGGGTGCTACATCACTTTCGCTGGTTTGTTTGTAATA
>Ga0302271_10003670_pt1 | contig 12804 bp, 7 predicted proteins | sample III_Bog_N1_1_FD_198767 | JGI IMG/M metagenome (GOLD analysis project Ga0302271, IMG submission 198767) | Peat permafrost microbial communities from Stordalen Mire near Abisko, Sweden - III_Bog_N1_1 | ecosystem: Environmental > Terrestrial > Soil > Wetlands > Peat | place: Sweden: Abisko... | reverse complement strand
AGGGTTAACCCCAAATTAAGGAAATTTAGCTTTTTGTGAAGGGTACAATACTCAATTTAAGACTGAGAAAGAAATAACAAATTTTTTATAATTATCTTTGGAGTATTGATTGCACTTAAAAAATGAAGCAATTGTCTAATTTGCTAACTTTTTCAAGGAATGTAATGCCGATTTTCACAAAACAAGAGTTTTAATATTCCAAAATCTTACCCATTTTGAAGGAATTTATGTTATTGAGGTTTTCTTCATTGAAAGATGGAAGTCTGATTTTTTCATTGTAGAGTGTGAAATTGAGATTATTTTCATGATTTCCTGGAGTCATAGCAAGAGGGTAGCTGAAGGAGAGAGGAGCGAATTGCTCTAGATATTGATCACCTTTAGTGCCATTATTTTGGTAGAATTCGTAAGCATAATCGCCGAGGAACACAAACGCATCGAATTTGTTGACATCTGTGTGGGAGTTCATGTTCGCCAAAGTGTTAGCCCCTCGAGTTGTTAGATCTTAGTCACCAAAGAAGGCAACTTTCAAAGGACCTTGCTGTAAGGAAGAGAAATTCTCCTAGAGACGAGGGAACTTTGAGAGTCTCGTTAACGTGCTGCGTGACTATCTCCTTGAGAGTGAACTAAAATGTGTTGCCTCTGAGAGAAATAAGAGCTGGTTGATCGCAATAATCAGCTGTATCGAAAATCAACAAAGCCAATTCATTGCTCTAAGAGTTAGAATATCGATCTCCAAGCAGCAATCTAGGCAATGTCACATTACAGTCGAGTGCTGAATTGAATGCTATCAAGCACGCAACGAACAAAATGCTATTTCTCATTTTTCAAGATTCAATATTGTTCCTAGAATTAATTTTTACAAAGGATTTATTATGAAATTATTATTTTTCTAAGATTATCTTTAGTATCTTTTCTTTTGATCAAACAATTTGAGTCTATCTCTTTCTTTAACACTTCTTTCTTGCAATTCTTTTCTCTGTTTAGATGCCACACATATCTCTACTCAATTTTTCTTACACTTAATTCATTCATTTTTAATAGGAGGGTAAAAATTAAGGTATTTATTGTATTTGTTTGCTATTTTTTGTTAATTTTATGAATACCATAATTACTTTTATCACAGATTGAAATTGAACAAAAACACAAATAGCATCATTCTTGGAGCTAATCAGATTAATATACTTGAAAACAATAAAAAGAGAAGTACTCTAGCTAATAAAAAAGAGAGGGAGAAAATATAAATCTAGTTTGTAATCGTTTGTATGGTGATAATTAGTACTTTTTTAATTGACTTTTAATCAAATAATAATTTAGAAAAACACATTTGAATAATTACTTTTCTTTATTACTCAAAACGAAATGCAGTCCGATCTGCTTGCCCAACCTATCAACGTATTGGTCGCTGAAGATGACAATTTCCAGCGTCTCGCTCTTATTGACATTCTTACACTCTGCAACTATCAAGTTACAGCTGTCGAAAATGGAAGACTAGCCAGAGACGAGCTGCTTAAAGAAGACTCTCATATTGACATTGTGCTACTTGATCTGCGTATGCCTGAAATGGATGGATATGAGCTTCTTTGTCTCATGTAAAAGCATGAGAGACTTCAAAAAATTCCAGTTATTATGATGAGTTTCGGTGACGAGCAAGAGATTGTCACTCTTTGTCTTTCAGCAGGGGCAAAAAACTATCTTGTAAAACCTCTTCGAATTCAAAACGTTAAAGGTACAATAGTTATCCTCTGCTATTGATGCAATGTTTAGGAAGATAAAACAGCATGAAACCTAAAAATAATTCCTTTAATTAGTGCATGATTTGCCTTACTTTTTTGTAATTTTGACTACACAGATTTAAGAAAATATGTTGAGGTTTTCCCTCAAAACAATCAGAATGGTTCCACAGCAGATCTTGTAGGAATTCAGTAATACGTTGTGATGAACAACATCGGATAAGGTGCTAGTGGAACTGTCGATTTAGTCAAAAGAAGAAACGATGGGAAGTTGTTTGCTATGAAGACCATATCAATGAAGTTTATGGATAAAAAAGAGCGAGATATGGTTTAATAAGAAATCATTTTACTGAAAGTTCTCAATGCTCCTTCAATTATCCGCTATTACGAATCCTTCAATGAGGGCGATGATATTCACATGTAATCATGGAACTTTATTTACTTGAGAGTCGTGTTTGTATTGATCCTTAAATCTTTTTTGTTTTTCGTAGAGTCATGGAATATGCTGAAAAAGGTGCTTTGAGTGATAAAATCAGAGATCACAAGGTTAGAGGGATTCCAATGGATGAAAGCATGATTCTTTACTTCACTGCTTAGCTGATTATTTCTGTGTGGTTTATGCATTCCAAGAATATTCTTCATAGGGATATCAAAGCAGAAAATCTATTCTTGACTAAAGAAAATGTAGTTAAATTAGGAGACTTTGGTATTTCTAAAACTCTAGGCACCAATAACAAATTGGCTAAAACACTCATAGGAACACCTTATAATATGCCTCCAGAAGTTTGCAGTGGAGAACCTTATGGATTCAAAGCAGATATCTGGGCAATTGGATGCACACTCTATGAAATGGCAAACCTCAGAAGGCCATTCAATTTGGATAACATAAATGTTAACATACTGTTTTCCAAGATCATAAAGGAAGTAACCATAACAGTTGAATTATCATTACCCCCTTTCCTTTTGCGAACTCAGTTATTTTTTAATCATAGGACTACCCTCCTTTACGCGAGAATGTTAGCCCTGATATTCGCATGCTTATTACATTTATGCTTCAAAAAGATCCTTCCATGAGACCTTCTGTTTGGGATCTTGTGAAGATCCCTGTAATCGATAAGCATATCAAACATTATTTTGAAACTGAAGCGCCTGATAATTAGATTTTTCCAATTATTTTTGATGCTCACATTCCATCTAGCTCAGTTATTCCACCACCGCAATAGTCTTCTTCGTCATCTTCTTCTTCATCCGATAACAGAGGAAATAATCCAAATTCTGTAAGTTTAGCTGAAACATCTAAAATTAATACAAACGAGTAGATCATGAAGGCTATGATGGAGGCACTTGAGCCTTATGACGAGAACGTTAGTCTATTTCGAGTCGAGCATAACGTTATCAATGGAGAAAATATTTTCAAATGGTTGGAATAATATTTTCCAGATAAAAAGCCAAGTGCTCTCATTGAATTCGTGGTTGAACTTGTTGATAAAAGATATCTCCATCATGTCCATGGACCACCGATTTAGAACAGCAAGTTAAGTTTGTATAGATATTAATGTTTCATGCCAGGACAGCCAACAAATAGCTTTAAGATTTATTAGTAGACAGCTAGAAATGCATTTGTAATTCTTGAAGAGATCATTAAGTAAGCGAATGAAATTCTGCCTGAGGTAAGTTAAGAGTGAGAGAGAGAGAGAGAGAAAGAGAGAGCAGTTTAAAGCTAAGAAATATAAGAAAATGATGTTCTTTTTGAGTGAATAAAGGTGATTTATTGTGGTTTATTTGCAGATCACGCAGAATTTTTCTATGGAGATAAATGATGACCTTCTTGTCACGAATAAAAAATACTTGAAATTTCTAGAGATGATATGCGAATTATAGAAAGTTTATTTGAAGGATTTGAATTAGCCTAACTAGATCAAATGCTTCTTCATTAATTTATGCCAAATCATGTAATTCCATAAGTATCTCAGGAAGAAATACATTGATAAGAAAATGTCCACTAAAAAGCATCCCAGGACACTTTTATAAAGTATCTTCGGGTTCTTCTTTGGTAAGAAAATCAATTAGGAAATTGTAAAAGGGATGAAAATATTCTCTTTTTTTTTAAGATAAAACTGAGCGTTTCTTCTATCTATTGGGGTATGACGAATTCGAGCTAGATGACGTCAAACATGGAATACTTCGAGAAAACAAACCTATGATAAGTAGCAACTTTAAGCCATTTAAAAAAGACGATAATCGATTAAAATTAGTATTCCCACAAGATCTAAGAGCCTTGCTACTATTCAAGGAAGATTCGATGCCTCCGATGGAGTTAAAATATTTCAGCGTTGACAATCTCGATAAAGAACTTGATGATTTTTGTGCAAAATTCATTTCGAATCATGTCTGCATCGATAGCGTCGAAAACGACATAACACTCAACAATGTCTTCAAGATCTACATGAAAGATTTTGGTGGATCCGTCAATGATGTAATTCGGTGGATTGCTAAGTTTACTAAAGTGATAGCTGATGTAGATTAACTAATTCAAGAAATCGCTGATGGAGAAACATTTGTTTAGTTCAAAGGCATGTAAGATCAAGAAAATTGAAAGATCTTTCATTTCACTGATAGCTGTAATTTATAATTGGTGAAAATTAATTAAATCTCTCTCTTTTTTTTTTTGAATTCCATTTATTCATTTTTATGGATGTTATGTGCTCATGTTGTCACTATATATGAATAACTAACCATTCATTAATTCTAAGATAATCTTTAGTTTGATCATCAAAATGAAAGCACAATTCAATTGATTTTATTTTACAATTTCAAAAGTTTCCGTGTCATATTAACACCATCGTCTCAAATCAATTAGCTAATCCTGCGATTTTGTTAAGAACTATTTTTTGATTTTTTCCATTAACAATCATTTTATTCTCCATTTATTGCATTTATTCTTCATCCATTTTTTCGTTCTACTCCTAATAAGAATTGAATTGCTCCTCCAAGCAGATGTTGCTGTTTAAACCAATAAATTCCAATTACTACAGTCAGTTTTCTAAAATAATTAGAAATGATTACTTCAGATCAATTGTGACTGTGTGAACACATTTGAATTTAATTATGGTAAGTTAGTTTTAAGAAGGAGAAGAACAATTTATTAGCCCTACGAGAGATCAAGTTATAAGCAAGTTAGTTTCTAATGGTTTTGTAAGCCAGGAAATAAGGTCATTAGGCTTGTTGTGGATAGTTTGCTATCTCTAATATGAGAATAATTACAAAAAAGTCAATATAATCACAAAGTTTTTTTTTTCACAATGAATATTCCCTGCTAAATTTGATCAGCACCTCAAAATTTTCTTTTATTTAATAGCTCTTCAAACACAAAGAAAACTCTGTCTGTCCTAGATTGGAAAGAAGGTATTCTACAGCTTAGGAGTAGAAGATAGATGTTCTCTCAGTATCTTTCTCTAATCATTGTGACTGCAGATCATGCTAGTCTTCTCGACTTGTGTTTTTTTTTTCCAAAAGTTTTCTTCTATAGCTAAGTTTTTTGAGTTCGATGAGAGAAATCTTAATTATCAATCTCTTCAGGAGATAACATTTCTTGCTTTATCATATCTAATTTCTTAGCTCTTTTTCTTTCCAATTCCTTGAAGAGCCTTCCCCACAATTTACTCAAAACTCTCTCTCTCTTTTACTACCCCTATTACGCCTTTATCTACTCACCTTTGAGGTGCTACATAACCAGTGATAAGTGCAATGAGAAGATGAATATGTCATTTGTTGTTTTATTTAATTTATCAAAATATTTGTTATGTTGGTTGTTAAATGAATGATGATTTATTCCCGCAAATTTTCAATGGTTGTAAATAAATGAAAATCAAAAGTATCATTTATTTTGTTCGACATAAAAAAGCAAAATAAGTATTTAAGAAAGTCAGTTTATTTCACTCTCAATTTGCTTCTGTGTTTGTCGTTGGCTTCTATTTTCTGTATTTAACCATTACATTAAAAAGGCATGTAGCATTTATGTACTAGGGGTATCCAAAAGTATGTGTTATTAAAAAATAAATACAAATATATAATGAATGTATTAAACATAAATCACATTATATTTAATCACAAATATTAAATATATTGTGAGCATTTTATTAATTAATAACACTTACTTACGGATACCCCTAGTTAATGAAAATCAAAAGTATTATTTATTTTGTTCGACATAAAAAACATAATAAGTCATTAAGAAAGTCACCTTATTTCACTCTCAGTTTGCTTTTGCGTTTGTCGTTGGATTCTATTTCCTGTATTTAAGCATTACATTAAAAAGGCATGCAGCATTTATATACTATTTCTTATCCTTGATGATGCAATCTATCTCATTAATTTGCAGATTATCATTTTCATCACTTGCAATTATGATTCCGTTGTTCTTTATTGGAATTTCTAAGAAATCTCTGTTAAATAGGAATGCATAATAATCATTGCCTTTCGTATCTATTAATTATAAGAAGAAACCATTTTCTGCCAGGAATTATATTTTCAACTCCTCATGAAAGTTCAGATGATGTTTGATTTTTCTAAAGTATTTTAAGAAATTGTTCCTATCTTGTAAAGTAAGTATCTTGAATTTGTACTTGTCTAATTCTGTTGGAAGTATCACTGGAAAATTTTTCAGAGAAACTTGGATCTTTTCTTCAAGCTTCTCTTCTTTTTTATTCCTTTCTCCTTGTCTGGTATTTCTTTCTTCTTGTTTTGATTGTATTTTTGTTTGTTTTCCATACATTTCCTCTTGTTGTGTACTCACTTTATCTAGTTAAATTTCCATTTTGTCTTGCTTTAAGTTTATTTTATCTACTTATGCTTTCAGTTCATCTAACATTTTTAGTTTAGTGTAGATTTTCTCTATGCCTTGATGCAATGACTTTGGATCAGCTCCATCCAAAGGACCCTAAGACATTCCAAAGAAAATCAAAGATTTTAATGAGCAATGTACCATATGAATCAATTTATTTATTCATTTTTAAAACAATTCATTTACTTATTTTTCCTCAGCACTATTTGAAGCTTCCACCGCATTCTTATTCTCAGATTTATCTTTTTCAATGGAAGCACGATTAATGAGTTCTTCCTTCGTTTTTTTGAGGTGTTTCTTTGATTTCCTCTCCAATGATTCCTCTAATAATTGGGCATCGCTTTGCCTCTTATTTTTTTCATGGTATTATTGGTGTTAAGGGTACTATGACAAAATATTAAAAAATAACAAAATTCTGCTGTTTATTAAGCTCTAGTATCTTGTAAAAATTACGAGATTTGTTGGCGCACTGTTGGATGTTCATCATTGATTTCTTCTGTAGAAAATTATTCATTCTTTTTCGAGTCCATGTCAATTTTTTTACTGTCTCTTTGGATTTTTTCTTTTTTGTTGTTTGATTTGTTTTTGTTTAATCAAAAAAGAAGTTTATTAGAACTTTGAATTTAGAGCGATAATCTGGCGCAAAATCTTCATTCATTTTGGAGGCAAAAAAACAAGAACCAGCTTTTACTGTATCTTTGATGTATCTTTCCCCCTCTCCCCCCGAAGATACATTCCCGATCAAATATTACTCTCTCAGTTAATTTTCACACTTCCTTTTATTAAAAACACAAGATTTGCAATCTTGTGGGTAGGGATTGTTATTTAAAAGAGAATTTTTAAAGAAATGAAAATATTAAATAAGGATTACATTTTAATAAAATTTAAAAGCACTTCGCACTCTACTGCTGGGGAACCAGAGTATAAATATTAGACACATAAATAACTGTGAAAAAGGAAAGAAAGTAAAGAAAATAATAAACTGAAAATATAGAACACACTACGCTGATTATGGAGAATGAAAAATAGTCTTTAGTAAAAAATCATGAACTTCTTATGAAACACTGAAGACCTCGGTGGCGAAATACATACAAACAGATGATATCATTAATTAGTTTTCAATCTTGTTAGCTTGAATGATATCGGCAAGTTTGAGCTTTTTTCTCCTGAGAAAACTGGTTTCATTGTTGGATGCGCTAGTGGTGGTTGCATTCTTCGAAAGGAATAATTATGGCTGTGGCAGTGGTACTGAATAAGGATGAAATTTTGATTCACCAGAGATTCTAACTTCATCAATGCTGGGCGTAAGCAGTTTTATCAATAATACATCATCAAGCATGCTATCGACAGGATTGATTGGGATTGAGATTGTCAGCTGAAAGAGTTTTTTTAATCGAAGGAATAGGGGAGGAGGAGTTATGGGTATTTAAGAATCTCAAAAATAATGGGAGTTCTTGGTGCTTTCTTTACTAGTGGAATGGTTGCTTTAATGTATTAATCTTGTTCATCAACTCCATATTCAAAGTCGATTCAAAGTCTGCGATAAATGGAGTCTACTAAGCTACATATTAATATGTAGATGTCTCTTACTAGTCAATGCATTCTAATTCCCATGCTGTTATTAACTAGGAAAGTTTCAGGAAAATTTCAGTAGTTAGTTACAGTACATTCTTTATAAGCTCTGAGACCTTCTTGTCACGAATAAAAAATACTTGAAATTTCTCGAGATGATTTGTGAATTGCAGAAGGTTTATTTGAAGGATTTGAGCTAGCCTAACTAGATCAAATGCTTCTTCATTAATTTATGCTAAATCATGCAATTCCATAAGTATCTCAGGAAGAAATACATTAATAAGAAAATGTCCACAAAAAGGCATGCCAAGACATGCCAAGACATTTTTATAACGTATCTTCTAATTCTTCTTTGGTAAGGAAATCGATTTGTGAATTACTATTATTATAAAGGGATGGATATATTCTTTTATTCTTTTTTAAGATAAAACTGAACGTTTCTTCTATTAATTGGGATATGACGAATTCGAGCTAGACAATGTGAAACAAGAAATACTTCGAGAAAACAAATCTCTGATAAACATGTAAGATCAAGAAAATTGAAAGATTCCTTCATTTCTCTGATCACTGTAAATGTAATTGGTAAAAAATTAACTAAATCTCTCTCATTTTTTTAAAAATTTCATTTATCTTTTTTTATTGATGTTACATGCTAGTGTTGCCACTCTTTTTATAAATAATTAACCATTAATAATATCTAAGACAATCTTTGATTTGATCATCGAAATGCAAGCACAATTCTATTGATTTTATCTCACAATTTCAAAAGTTTCTGTGTGATATTTATCTACCATTTCCAATCAATTAGCTAATCCTGCGATTTTGTTAAGAACTATTTTTTGATTTTTTGCATTAACAATCATTTTATCCTCCATTTGTTGCATTTCTGCTTCATCCATTTTTTCGTTCTACTCGTAATAAGAATTGAATTGCTCCTCCAAGCAGATGTTGCTGTTTAATCCAACAAATGAATGCAGTTTGGTTTTTAAAATAATTAAAAATAATTACTTCAGATAAATCGTGACTGTGTGAACACATTTGAATGTATTTCTAATGCTCTGTGCTGCAGCTTCGATATCTTGCTTTGACAAATCAGGGTTGTCTCTTTGAACAAAAAAAGTTAAAAGTTTTCAAAAATGCATGAATAAGATCAAGAAAAGTACATACGAGACATCGATTGAAAGGGAGGTCATATACATTAGAATTGATAATTTAACGAGAAGTTCTGAAAACCCAAAAGAACCAATTCCATTTTTCCTATGAAACACCAACAGCAAAATCAACAATAATTTTAGTATTGCTTGGTAAATGCATTATTAACTAATAAAGAATTATTGATCTATTTATTCAAGTGAACCTGATTTGTAAGTCAAGAGAAGCTAGTTCTGATAGCTGTGAAAGCATATCGCCTAAATCTAGACATCCTTTATTCTGGATTTAATTGATTCTTAATTTTATCAAAATTATTGCACAAATAGGTTTAAAATAACTCTTTCACATAATAAATATTTACGAGAGATCAAGATTAAGTTCGTTTAGAGATGTTGCAGTTGCTAATGCTTTGCAGAAGAGCTTGCATCCTTCGATTGAGATTTAATTTTTTCTGTTTTGAACTTGAATCAAGAAAAACAAGAAAATGCGAATTAAATAAATAATAACTCACGAAAGATTGAGAGTCAGTATCTTAAGATTTTGTAAAGAACCAATTCCTCTGCCTATTCGCTGTGCTCCATAATCTCCAAGTTTATTATACCTTTGTGTATTTTTTTGGATTTAAACATAAATTGGTATGGTTGTGTGTCCAAAACTCAGAATATTTATAATTCTTTTTTACCATAAATAAAGACTAAGTTTGTTAAGATTGATTGCAGATTCTAGGACTTATTAAAGAACAATAGATCCATCATCGAAGATCTTATTGTATCTGTGTAGTTATGCATTAAAAAAAGTGATTTAACCATGAAATTGAAAATGTATGTATTGATTTAATAAATAATTGTTGAAATCTCAAACTGAAAATCAAGGGAGAGAGTCAGGAGTGAAGTTGAAACATCAATATGGCTAGAACTATCAGTAGCATTGAATATAGCTTCTAAACATTGTTTGTCGAGCTTACAGCGCCTTGAGAGAACAACAACGAAAAGTAGGTTTTAATTTCTTTTTATGATATTGATCATTTTTTAGAATGTAAATTTGCAAACCAAAATGAAAGTTCTAATGTGGTTATTTTCGTGTATTCACTGAGTGTCTTGCCAAATTGCATCCAATGTACTGCCTCCAGCACATTGTCACTTCAAACAACAATAACGCAACATAAGATTAATATCATAAAAAAAACTAATATAATTATGGTAAGTTAGTTTTATGAAGCAGAAGAAGAATTTATTAGCCATACGAGAGATCAAGTTATAAACGAGTTAGTTTCTAATGGTTTTGTAAACCGCGACATAAGGTCATAAGACTTGTTGTGGATAGTTTGCTATCTCTAATATGAGAATAATTGAAAAAGGTCAATAGTGTAAAGGTAAACAAAAAAGAAATGAAGTAATCTTAGAGTTAAAAGCATAGCATTCTTACGAAATGTCTAGATTTATCGTTTATAGTTAGTAGCATTTAATCATTTGAGCGCATAAAGCTTCAGATTAAGCTGAGCTCATCACTCCGATGCTGCAAAAAAGCCAAAAGTAAATATGTCTGTTCTGATATTATTCAAGCTAAGTTATGACAGTTTCTAGATTGTATTTTACGACAGCTCGAGATGTCTCTAATGTTCTTTTATCTATTCGATAGCTTGCATTGCTAGTTATCTTAGAGTAATTGTTTTTTTAGGAAATTCAGTATGTTTATCAAATCCTTTTTTGGTGTATTATTGTTAATTAATTGATTTAGGTTAACTCGCAAAGCTGGATAGTCGAGAGAGAGAGAAATTCAATTGAATGTTTGAAACCAGCACAAACATAATCTATTTATTTGAGAAATGGAACAATTGATAACAATAACTTGTGCAGATTTAATTGGCTAATGATTTTCATGATATTTCCTAAATTTCCTGTATCTCAAATTATTTTTTTCTTTTTATTTTGAATTTTTAATCCTTTCAACGAATAAAAATCAACAAAGGTGAGATGTGCTAGCTGCTTTTTTTATTTCTTACTTGTAAAGCAGCTTATCTCTTTCACTGTTTTGTTGTAAAACATACTAAATCCTCATTAAAATGTTTTAGATAGTTTGGCCAATCATTTGTAATTCAGCAGACATAGATAAGAATTGTCTAGAAAGTACTCCCTGATATTCAAAATAAATGATTTATGATTTAAAAGGCTGACTTTCAAATTCAATTTTATTTTCTTCTCTGAATTTCACGCTTTTCTGCCTGATTGAAAGACGCGGAATCGATTTCTGATAGCTAAGTATCTGAATGTAATGTTATTTAAACAATCATTGATCATCTATGAAAAAGTTTGAAGTAAAAAATATCTTTATTTTAGTTCGGTTGTGAGCAGAAAAAAAAGACAAAAATAAGGGATATTTAGTGAATAATGCAAAAAATGAATGAATTAAGTGTAATTTCATAATAAATCCTTTGGAAAAATTAATTCTAGGAACAATATTGAATCTTGAAAAATGAGAAATAGCATTTTGTTCGTTGCGTGCTTGATAGAATTCAGTTCAGCATTCGACTGTAATGTGACTTTGCCTAGATTGCTGCTTGGAGATCGATATTCTAACTCTTAGAGCAATGAATTGGCTTTGCTGATTTTCGATACAGCTGATTATTGCGATCAAGCAGCTCTTATTTCTCTAGGAGGTAACACATTTTAGTTCACTCTCAAGGAGATAGTCATGCTGCACGTTAACGAGACTCTCAAAGCACCCTCGTCTCTAGGAGAATTTCTCTTCCTTACAGCAAATTCCTTTGAAAGTTGCCTTCTTTGGTGACTAAGATCTAACAACTCGAGAAGTTAACACTTTGGCTTACATGAACTCCCACACAGATGTCAACAAATTCGATGCATTTGTGTTCCTCGGCGATTATGCTTACGAATTCTACCAAAACAATGGCACTAAAGGTGATCAATATCTAGAGCAATTCGCTCCTCTCTCCTTCAGCTACCTTCTTGCTATGACTCCAGGAAATCATGAAAATAACCTCAATTTCACATTGTTCAATGAAAAATTCAGACTTCCATCTTTCAATGAAGAAAACCTCAATAACATCAATTCCTTCAGAATGGGTAAGATTTTGGAATATAAAAACTCTTGTTTTGTGAAAATCGGCATTGTATTCCTTGAAAAAGTTAACAAATTAGACAATTGCTTCATTTTTTAAGTGCAATCAATACTCCAAAGATAATTTTAAAAGAAACTTGCTATTTCTTTCTCAGTCTTAAATTGAGTATTGTAACCTTCACAAAAAACTAAATTTCCTTAATTTGGGGTTAACCCCCCCCTCCCCCCCCATCCCCCAAAGCTAAATTTTCTTAATTTGGGGTTAACCCCCCCTCCCATCCCCCATCCCCCAAAGCTAAATTTCCTTAATTTGAGGTTAACCCCCCCTCCCATCCCCCATCCCCCAAAGCTAAATTTCCTTAATTTGGGGTTAACCCCCCCTCCCCCTCCCATCCCCAAAGCTAAATTTCCTTAATTTGGGGTTAACCC
>Ga0302271_10003669_pt1 | contig 12807 bp, 9 predicted proteins | sample III_Bog_N1_1_FD_198767 | JGI IMG/M metagenome (GOLD analysis project Ga0302271, IMG submission 198767) | Peat permafrost microbial communities from Stordalen Mire near Abisko, Sweden - III_Bog_N1_1 | ecosystem: Environmental > Terrestrial > Soil > Wetlands > Peat | place: Sweden: Abisko... | reverse complement strand
TAATCTGAGTACTGCACCAGCAACTGATCTCAGCATTTAAAAAGGCTTCACGATTATGCAATACCTTCATTAACGAGAAAGAATAGAGATAATTTATTCGTAATGCTCTTTATTGTTGTTGAAAGAATGAAAATTTTAAATAATTTTCTTTATTTGTGATTTTCTAGGTTGCTAAAAATATTTACAGGACAAGCAGAGCATCACCAAGAAGAGCGATTGTGCCTAACCAGATTAAAATATTAACAATCTCAACTCCTGCTAGTTTGAATATGTCTTCGAATATTCTCAACGCAATTGGTGGCACAAACGCACTTAACTGAGCTGATAATTCCAGGATTTCATTTGGAATCTATCCCCCAAAAAAAAGAACATCAAATGAAGAATTTATGTAGGTTGTTTGTGTGGGGAGGGGAATTGTTTTACGCGAGGACAATTGTAGGTCGGAGAGTCTGACAAAATTGATCCTTCAGTTTTAGTAGCAGATGATAAGCTGACTTGCTACTGCACACATAATAGCAATGAACTGTGTGTGATCACAGCCAATGCAAGGATATAGCAGGCAACCATGTTGTTGATGAGTCCCATTTTTATAATAGATCAGCGAAGATTAGATTGAGTTAACTTAAGAGTATCTTGTGGAGAGACGAAATATTTGTGTTCGATTATCAACTTTCCTTTTTTTTTTTGAAATGAATAAATTAACTTGAAGTCTTATGAAATACTTTTCGTATGCTAAAAAGAATCAGATTTTTGATTAAATTTTCAGATGAGAATGAATGTAAGTAGATTAGCTTAGAATTTTGAACCAAGGGAAGGACAAAAAATAAGAATGAATAAAGGGTTTAATTGATCACAAATATAATTATTAAAAGAAAAATAAAATACTAGAGAAAAAAAAAGCGAGAGATAACTATTAAAGAAAAAATAATTTTCTTGTTATTGTGCAGATAAACTCTTAAAGGATTTAAAAAATAAACAAACAAAGACTAAATACAACACGATTGATGATGTAAAACTATTCTTATCTCTGTATAAATATTTAATATTTCAATTATTATCGGGTGTGATAACATCATCGATTTTGAGAATCATCTTGACGACTTGAGTAGCGAGTTGGAATTATTGCTTCTTGCTCAAATAAGTCTCGTAGACTTTCTACTGTTTCATGTCGCAAGTACCCTAAATATCGAAAACATCCAAAATATTAGAGATTCAAGTCTATGAGGGAAGTTTGGGTAAAATTACCTCGATTTAGCAATCGACTCCGATTCTGTGGTTGTTTTAGCTGACTTGAAGTGCCTTAGCGTTTGCAACTACTTCAATAGGGTTAAGGCCAGAATTATCAGCTAAAGCAGAAGGGATGTCCTCAAGAGCATCAGCGAAAGCTCTAACAGCGTATTACTCGACAGTTGAGATTTTATCTGCTTCTGCGTTGACTGCAAGAGAGCAAGCAATTTCAGCTGAACCACCACCGTAGACGATTCTAGGACACTTGATAAGGTTTCTAACGACACAGTTAGCATCATGGATACTTCTCTTAGCTTCAGAGACAATCATATTGGAGCCACCACGGATCAAGATTGTGACTTTGAAAAAATAAGAAGAAAATATTGAAAATAATTAAACAATCATCAATCTTACCTGCTTTGGATTGTAAGCACTCTTCGATAACAAGCATGCGCTCATTTGAAGTACCGAACTAAATTTCTCTGACAACCTTAGCATGACCAAGTTTCTCAGTAGAGAGTTCCTCGAATCTAGGGATGATTCTGCCTCCAGTTGCAACTGCAATAAGCTCGATATCTGTTCCACTGACCCACCTCACAGCAGGGAGATCACTTTGGAGAAGCAAATGGTTAGCTTCATCATCGAAACCCTGCGAAATTAAAGAAATATTTATTTTTAATTCTCTAATTATGGCTACACCTCAAATCATAAAGAATTCTAAAAATAATTAAGTTTACCCATTAGCACATAACGAGATTTGCACCTGATTGCTTGCACTTATTGACCATATCCTTGAAGTACTCTTATTCTTGAGCGTAGAGTTTCTTGTAGTCTTCAGCATTAGTGATATTGATGTTGTGCTTAGTCTTAGGTTTAGGAGGCTCGAAGGGGCAAGTAAGGATAGCAATCTTAGCATCGTGGACTTCCTTAGGCATTTAAGGGTGGGACATGTCTTTTTCGATTAAAATACCCTGGATTAAACGAGTGTCTTCCAAGGAGCTGTAGAAAAAATGACCCCAAAAAAAAGTTAAAAATTATTATAAAAAATACGATTTAAAGGAAACTAACTCCCATTAATATCAAAACCATACCCACCAGTTTTCTCTTGGAGCTTAATGAGATCGAAGTTCACATCTTTTCTAGCAAGATCAGCAACGGAGAGCACTGCATCAACAGAGATCTAAGCCATTTTTCTTTTGTTCTTAGAAACTACTTTTGAGCTCAAAGCAGTCATTGCAGCCTCGATTAATCTAAAATACAAAAGGGTTAAGGCACAAATTTTAAAAATATTGTTTTATACCTTTCGTGATTGTTTTCTTGGATGTCAATATCCTCAGCGATTTCTTCAAGACGTGCAACTGCGATTTCACAAGCTTTATCGAAACCATCAGCGATCTTGAGAGGATGGAGACCCTTGTCGATCAAGGAATTAGCTTGCTCAAGGAGAGCACCAGCTAAGACAACAACACCAGTAGTGCCATCACCGATTTCATTATCTTAAGACTAACTGAGTTCAACCATTAATTTTGCAATTGGGTGTTGAATATCCATCTTCTCGACAATGGTAGCACCATCATTGGTGACGCTCACATCACCATCAGGAGAAATCATCATCTTGTCCATTCCTTTTGGGCCGAGAGATGATCTCAAAGTGCTAGCGATTGTTCTAGCAGCTTGGATGTTTGCCTAGTTGTTTTTAAACAAACAAAAAGTTTAAAAAAAATTTCAAACAAAAATAACTAAATATTAATCCTGTTTTTTTGAATCATTTAGTCAATCAATCCTTGAGTTAACTGACCGAAATTCCATCTTTTTGTTCTTACCTTATAAGCATCTATGCCTTTGAGACGTTTCTTAGAGTCTTATTCACGGATGATAATGAAAGGGCGTCCGTATTCATCGAAAGCTAGAGACATTTTATTTTTGGGTTTGCTTTTTGGTTTGATTTGATTATAAATTGAGTTTTTTATTTGATATTTTTTGTTTGTTTTTTAATTTCTCTCAACCAAAGCGAGATTTTATCAAGATATGTCAATTTATCTATTAAAATCTAAAAATCATTATTTAATTTTTATCTATTTATTAATTTCAAGATGTGTGTTTTATTTAAATTTCTCTCTCCAAAAATTATGTAAAATATCAATGGGATTATTAAATAAGAAAAGAAAGGAGGATTTATCTATTTATCATAATTTCAATTTCTCTCAGTTCAAATAAACTCATAATTTACCTTTCCCCCCTCCTTCAATTCACATCGTAGTCTAAAAGTATGTGGATTTAAAATTGAAAGGAAACTTTATCTTAAAGATCTCTAATTCTTTTGCAGAGGAAGCTATTTAATCAATAAAAAAATAATTTATCTTTTTTTTTGAAAAAGAAAAACGAAAAATAATACCAAGAAAAGCAAGTCTTTCTTTGGAAGAAAAAATATTTAAATATAAACAAAACCAACTATTTTTTCACATCCGCAAGCAGCTTGCTTGTGTTGACTCGCCATTCGAATGATGATTTTTTTGTTCATGATGTCTATGATTGATAAACAATGAGCTTTTTAATTCTGACTAAGAATGTGCGGCAACAGCGGGAAAATAAATAATAGACATTCGATGAGGATTTGTATTTTTGTGTGTGTCGGGTCATTCATAGCTAGGATAAAATGTAATGTAATTAATAGAAAACATGATAATATTTAAAGATTTTGGCAAGTTACAGTGTCAAATAAGTATTTGGAATAACTTTTGATTATTTTGGAAAATGAAGTGTGTGTGTGTGTATTAAGCGATTTCTTGTGGCTGCTTGTAAAGTATTTATTCATTTGATTTATGGTTGAGAAGAAAAAAGATTAGAGTTTTGAATTAACTCACTTTCTGGAGATTAAAAATACTCCAAGTTATCTGTAATTCAATTTTATTTTCAAAGAAGCAAATGGTAACTTAGAAAAAATAAAAAAGTAATGTCTCAATGGTTTATTTCTACCTGGAGGCAGTTAAAAACGTTTAGCATTTGATGAGGTCTAAGACATTTATGATGTACATTTGCTGCCAAAAGAAACGAATTAACTAACTTGCTTTTTTGTAGGTTTCAAGATAAAACAATCAGCTTCAGTTCAAGGAAATATTAAATAGGAGAATGACTGATTTTGGGAGGAAACAATTTTTACAAAAAATGAGGTACTTATATAATTAGGAATTGCTATTGGTAGTTTTGAAAGCCAAAGATATCTCATTTGCCTGTAGCCTAAAGAAAGATGGATTGAAAGAGAGATGTTGGCAGAGAACGAAATAGCATAAAAAGGAATAAAGAAGATACATTTTGAATTCATTAATAAACCTGTGTTAATAACAGTTTGTAAGCTTCTAAAGATAAACAGAAATTGTTTCTCTGCTTACTTCACATGAAGGCTGGGTGATTTTTGTTTAGGTTCTATTTACTTGATCGTTTGTGTGGTTTTGAGCTTTACTAGTTCTGGGGTGGCTACAAATATAAAAATAGACGATAGCTACAAATGATTATCTTAGAAATAAGGATTCAAAAAACAAATTCTATGGTATTTAATTTGAATAAAATCATCCCAAGGATGGTTAAAATTATGAATTAGAAATAGGATAATCAAAAACGAAAGTAAATACTTGATTTTTAATAATTGAGGGGGTTACTGAGAGAAGAGGGAACAAAACCAAATGTGCATTGGTCCGAGATCTGAGTGTAATATATGTTGGGGAGGAGGTTGTTTAGAAGATACAGGAATTATATATTTATTAGAGTAAAACAACATTGTTTATCGAAAGACAAAACATAAAAATATCATATTTTCGTCAATTTAAAATGTCTAGATCTTTAGAGGATCATGAGGATATTATGATAAACGAACACAAAAACAAGGGAAATGATAAGGATGACAAGGACAACATTTTTAACAAGAAGATCATGAATGCAAAAAGACAAATCCATAAGGATATTTTGATTCTTGTGTCTTTGGGTAAGTCTACAGCTCACAATGGTCAAAGAAATGTATTGAATAAGTGGTTCTAAGATTCAGTTAAAAATTATTTTTTAGAAGTCTTCGCAGCTCCTCTCATCTTAGAAGATCTCGGGATGAACACGGTGGACTAAGTCAAGCATTACATCCATCAAACAGTCCTCAACAACGATGCCAAGTTCATGCAGCTTATCAATAAATACTTCCAGGAAATACATCGATTCGGAAAACTTTCTTAATTCAAAAAATCTTTAGAAGAGCTCGTACTTTCCAGTCTCAATGAATCTTCAGAATGCCTAAATCTTAGTTATCTCTCCTACACTCGGCAGAAAACCATTAGGAAGCAATTTGTTGGCTTGCTTTTACTTATGTTCTGCTTCTGCAAGGAGCAAAACAAAGAAATAACCTCCTTCTATGATCTCTGGAATCAAGCTTTTCCCGAAGATCTAAAATATAAGAAAAAACTCTCCAAATACGATACAATCAGGATTTAAAAGTCAAATCAAAAAGATTAAAATACTAAGCATATGACACTACGAAATCTGCAATCAGAGAAAGCTTGCAATTCTAAAAAAAGTGACAATAAAAATAACAATCTAGCTTTTTCTAATGAAAGTGACAAATTAAACCACAGCCTTCCCAAATCAAAGTTTCCTCTTGAGGGAGAAACACAAATTCTAGCTGCTTAAAAGTAACAATAAATACAAAGTTCAAAAATATTGAAAAAATAATGACAAAGCACTTCCAAGTAACATTTTTTTCTAACTCTTTCAGAATAGATACATCAAGATAAGATTTCTCGAAGTAAATCCTTTGTTCTTATCGAAACCTAGAGTCAAATCCTTCAAAAAGTAAACTGACTTTGATTCATTCTCTATGAGGTATTGATTTATTTTCCCTTTAAATATTAAGGTGACATCAGTAAATCAACTCCCAAAATTTTCAATTAGATTAAAATCCCTGAAAAATCTCAAAAAACGGATAATTCTTAATTAGACTCAAATTCACAAGTTGAATCAGCTTCTTCAACTGTAATTGCTTTCAGATCAGTCATCGATGTAGCTCCAAACAGTTAATTTATCCATTAAGATCTTTAAGACTTAGAGAACATTTAATATCAATATTTTAAGCATAAAAACTCCAAAATACACAAAAAATTAGTTTAATCATGCTCCAAAAATGCATCATCATCTACTCCATCACCATCATTATCTCCGTCACCATCATAATTGTCTCCAAGATTAAATTAAAACTCTTAGCCTCCTCATTTGGGTAAAAGATATTGTTTGACTAATTCAATTTCTATTCCAAACAAGAAAATCAAAGTCAATTAACAGATAATTTAAGGAAAAAGTGAATAATAATTAAATCAAGAGTCTCCTCTAATAAGCTAAAAATTAAGTTAATAATAATAATCTCAAGATCATCTAGAATCTGTAAACACTTCCGTTTATTTATAAGATCATAATTAAATCCATCAAACTTCCTTTCAAAACAAATAATTGTCAGGTAATCAAACTGATAATCTGATTTAATTCATGAATTCTTCTTAAGCAAATCGAGAATAAATGCAATTTTCTGTTTTATCTAGGGATTCTGTTTATTACCAAATATATCCAAATAAAAATATCAATGAAGCTCCAAATTAACATCCTATTTCATTTCTCTCTACTGAATTGCTTAATCTCCCTAATTATCAAGTTAAATAAACTCAAGAATAATAATAACTGTATCCTTGTTTTTTCTAATTCCCAGGATCTCAAGGATAAAACACAAATCTGAATTTACATTAATATCACTATTTTCATATCTTAGATGCCTCTCAATAGATAATAGCATGCTAATAAATGAATAAAGGATAAATCAATTATAAGATTTGAAAATTTATTTGAATTGAAGAATCTTCTTAGAATTTCAATAATACTGATGAGCACAGATAACCATATTATTCTGTCAAGAGAATTATTAAGAAAAATTACAAAATATTGTAAATAGATTCTTTAATAGACTTTCTAAAGGAAATTCAAAACAACAATAGTCTCTTCAATAATTCACAAACTTATTAAAATCCATCTTCTTTCAATACAATTTTATAAATCTAATAAATTCCATGTTTGCACCTAAATAATTGCATATTTTATTTTGTTGAAACTTGGAATCTTTTCTTAAAATCAAAAAGAATTTGTTGAAATTAAAAATTATTCGCAGTTCTTTTGTGTTAAATGAATAAGCAAGTAAAAATGGCAAGAAATAGCTGTGTCAGAATATGATAGTTGTCTTAAATAATCTCTCTCTTTCTGCGAGTTTGAGTGGAATACTAAGAAATATGAAAAACATGCAAAGAATCTATTCTCTGTGTGTGCGAGTATGCTAAATCATATAAGTCCGATCTTGTTAGCAAGACTGAGGGAGTCAGAATCAGCTGCGAGACGGATGTAAGCTTTCTTGTTTCCTGTGATAGTATTAAGGGTATTGATGGATCTGACCTTAACGTTGTAAAGCTTCTAGAAAGCGGCCTTGATTTGAGGCTTGGTGGCTCTCTTGTGGACAATGAACACCATAGTGTTTTCGTCTTCCATCTTCTTCATGGCCTTTTCAGTGGTGAGAGGAGTTGAGATGACTTGATAGTTGGAGAGATGTCCATTAACTTTCAATGCAGTTTTAACTGAGCGAGCGTACTTAGGAGCCTTAGCCAACTTGAGTGTGTTTGGCAAGAAGAAACGGACACCAGTGTAAGTCTTGTGAGTTGACACGGCGGTTCCCTTTTTGGCAACTTTAGCGACTGCCTTAGCCTTGTTGACTGCTTGAGGAGTATCCTTTCCCATTTCTTGATTTTTTCTAACTTTTTTCTAATATTATTTGTTTTTGGCTTTCTTTTTTCGTTTGATTTTCTGTCCTATCAGTGCACTTAAATTTATCTTAATCCACATGCATCTCTCGTTATTTTCGTTCCCACATTGATTCAAAGTAAAAAAAAATCAAATGAAATTAATCCATACTATTGTGTTGTTAAGGATCAGAACAAAAAATGTTGTTAAAACCTTTTTTGGATTGCATTTCAGTAACAAAAATCAAGAAAAAAAATATTAAAAAAATGTTTAATCTCAAAACAATCCTTTTGTCTTCAGGAAGAGTTCAGAAAATAGCATTTTGCACAAGATCTGATGGTTGCTAATTTAAAGCAAAGTGCTTTTTCCCAGTAGATGGGCGAGCAATTTATCCGGTTTTCTGCGTTGGAGCAGCTTCAAAGTTTCTTTCATTGAAATCTTTACTTGATATTGCTTTATTAGCTGCGATCGCTGCTCCGTGGATTTTGAGATGTGAAGATACAGACTCAATAGGATCAGGGTTCTTGCGTGCTTCCTTCAAAAACACTTCACCTCTGCCATTCTAACCAGCTTGGAATACAATAACTCTGTATCCCTTCTAAAGACAGAATCTCTTGAAAGCTTCTTTATCAAAATGAGCACTTAAACTCTTAATCTCTAATAGAATTATTTTCTCTGTATCTACTATTCTCATGTAGGTCTTTTTAGAAATGGGTGGTTTTTATGAGAGGCATTAACTGAGATTATCAAGAACTGAAGTTGTCTCATTTGCTTTAATTCCTGATTTATTATTATTGTTGTTGATAACCTATCCTCTCTTGAATTCTGCTTGATAATCATGAGAATCTAAGACTGATTGAAGGTTTTTAAAGTGTCTTTAAACAGCATTAACATCACTATTTTCTTTATCTGTGCGGGGGTTATACCTTTTGCTGTCGAATTTATCAATATTAGCATTTGCAGGTAGGAACAGTTCGGATTTGTTATCAATGAAGCTTTAATTAGAAGCTTTCCGAATATTCGCTGAATATGCTCTGCCGAAGAGGTTAGAATAGTTTCTATTTGCCTTTCTTTACTACTCTTCTAACTCAGTAAGCTTGCTGTCTTCAAGATTCTCCTTATTTCCTAAGTTCTTTTAGTTATTTCCATTTTGAAGTCCCTTCACCTCAATTGAATGAGAAATGATATTAAAACTCTGTGAAATCTTATCATTTTATCCATTGACAGATGAATTCTCTCCTTCTTTGTTATTCTCTGTTTGATTTACGATAATATTACTGCTTTTCTCACTGCATGCTTGAACAGCTTTCTTGACTGCTTCAGTTGGTTGGTTATCAAATACATTGTTCACCAGATAATCTTTGAGTTTACGTTATTTAGCATAATCCTGAGTTATAGTTGATTAATCGTTATTCGGTACGGCTGAGCTATCCCACCACATAGCATTGAAAGGAAGGCTTCTATCTTTCTTCTTATTACCCTCAATAGTTAATTCGTTTTAGACTACTTGGACTTATTTAGAATTTAAACAATTTGCTACAGATTGTTAACTATTGTTTGCTTATCTTGCTAACCCTGCAGTGGCAGTTTTTATCTCTTTGATTTTTTCAGCAACACCGAAAATATCACTGTAGCTTGGATCTTTAAATTCATTTTGTCCATCATTAAATATCTATGATTTGTATGTAGGGTTAGGTTTACGCTAATCTAGTTATTAATGAATTGTCTTTTCATTTTTGTCCTTTCCTTCATTCAATTCAGTCTTGCATAGTTATGGTTATTTCTTTGTTGGTTTGATATGCTGAGTCTGCTGCTTCATTTTTTTAAATTCCTTTCAATTGCTTTTTATCTTTATGCTCTAGAGTTTGTTTGTTTGATTTTCTGATAACTCTTCTATCTAAATCACAATATTTTTCAAATTGAACACAATCTTTCAAATAATTTATCACTAATTGATTGTTTAGATAGGTTCCCTTCATAGATGCCACTTTGAACAATTCAAATTTATTTCTTTTTTGACACTTTTAAATATCAAAATAGTCCATTTTTCATAGAAATCTCACATAAATTTCATTTGAAATAAAGCTTTTGATTCTTTATCAATTACAGTCCCCTGCATGAATTCTTTAAATAATGTTTTTATCAAATCAATTTAATGTTAAAACTAATTACTACAAAAATATAACAAGTATTTGAATTTTTCATAAATATTATTCAATATTTAATTTAGTTAGAGAGAAGTATACACTTTGAAAATCCTTGTTTAATTTTCTCTATTTTCAATAAAAAGAAATGGCAGATTTTATCAATCTTCGTGCTTTGAAAACTAATTATCTTAATATTCGATTTCCATTCTCACCAATGCTATTATCTCTTAGTTTTAGACATAGTGAAGTGAGAGTAACACACTTTGTAATTCCTTCTCCTAAATACTGTGCACCATTATCATCAATGTTATTCTAGCCGAGATTAATATTTAAAGAAGCGAGAGTAACACATTTTGAAATTCCTTCTCCTACATACTGTGCTCCATTATTACCAATTTTATTCTAGTAAAGATCAATATCTAAAGAAGTGAGAGTAACACACTTTGAAATTCCTTCTCCTAAATACTTTGCACCTGTATCACCAATACTATTACCGCTGAGATCAATATCTAAAGAAGTGAGAGTAACACACTTTGAAATCCCTTCTTCTAAATACTGTGTACCATTGTTACCAATACTATTGTTATTGAGATAAAGATTTAAAGAAGTGAGAGTAACACACTTTGAAATTCCTTCTCCTAAATACTTTGCACCATTCTCACCAATACTATTATCATCGAGAAAAACATTTAAAGAAGTGAGAGTAACACACTTTGAAATTCCTTCTCCTAAATACTTTGCACCATTATCACCAATACTATTACCGCTGAGATAAATATTTAAAGAAGTGAGAGTAACGCACTTTGAAATTCCTTCTCCTAAATACTGTGCACCATTATCATCAATACTATTACTTAAGAGAAAAAGCTTTAAAGAAGTGAGAGTAAAACACTTTGAAATTCCTTCTCCTAAATACTTTGCACCATTCTCACCAATACTATTACTTAAGAGAAAAAGATTTAAAGAAGCGAGAATAATGCACTTTGAAATTCCTTCTCCTAAATACTTTGCACCATTATCACCAATACTATTATCATTGAGAAAAATATTTAAAAAAGTGAGAGTAACACACTTCGATAATCCTTCTCCTAAATACTTTGCACCGTTCTTACCAATCTTATTACTTCCGAGAAAAAGCTTTAAAGAAGCGAGAATAATGCACTTTGAAATTCCTTTTTCTAAATATTGTGCACCATTATCACCAATTTTATTCTAGCCGAGATCAATATCTAAAGAAAGTAGAGTAACACACTGTGAAATCCCTTCTCCTAAATACTTTGCACCATTTTCACCAATACTATTTCTGCTGAGATCAATATCTAAAGAAGTGAGAGTAACACACTTTGAAATTCCTTCTCCTAAATACTTTGCACCAATGTCACCAATATTATTACTTCTGAGAAAAAGCTTTAAAGAAGTGAGAATAACGCACTTTGAAATTCCTTTTCCTAAATACTGTGCATCATTATCACCAATTTTATTCTAGCCGAGACCAACATCTAAAGAAGTGAGAGTAACGCACTTTGAAATTCCTTTTCCTAATTATTTCACTCCATTCTCTCCAATTTTATTGTAAGCATTAAAAAATTTGATTGAATTGATTAATTAGGTGTTTCTTGTAGTTTCTCTATCAGTTTTTCTTGATTCCTTGTGTTTATTGAAATCCTTTCAATAATAGATTCTTAGAATTTTTGAGTCTCCATTTCAATATCAAGAAATATTTGATCACAAATAGTATTCTAGTTAGATTTTTTTTAATTCTTTCCTTTTTTATGATTTCTTTCTTTCAATTCCCAGTTATTTTTTTGAAAAAGGTAATCCTTCACTTTTCAACTCTTAAACATCCCCCACAGTTTGTGTGAGTAATATTTAAGTTTTATCTGCAAACGAAAATTAATTTGTGGATTTCCAGGTAAAATAGATTCTTAAAAAGGATATTATTTAAGTTTTAGAGAAGTGAGTTAAATACTTTGAAAATCCTTGTTTAATTTCTCTATTATATTCTCACTAAATCCGAATAACATATTTTATCAGTCTTTTTGCTTTGAAAATTAATTATCTTAATATTAGATCTCCATTCTCATCAATACTGTTATCTGCTAATATTAAAAATAAAGAAGTTAGAGTAACACACTTTGAAATTCCTTCTCCTAAATACTGTGCACCAGTATCACCAATACAATTATTATCAAGAAGAAGTTTTAAAGAAGCGAGAGTAACACACTTTGAAATCCCTTCTCCTAAATACTTTGCACCATTATCACCAATACTATTATCATTGAGAAAAAGATTTAAAGAAGTGAGCGTAACACACTTTGAAATTCCTTCTCCTAAATACTGTGCACCTTTGTTACCAATACTATTGTATCTGAGAGTTAGATTTAAAGAAGTGAGAGTAACACACTTTGAAATCCCTTCTCCTAAATACTGTGTACCATTTTCATCAATACTTTTACGGGTGAGATCTAAATTTAAAGAAGTGAGAGTAACACATTATGAAATCCCTTCTCCTAAATACTGTTCAATACTATTATGAGTGAGATCTAAATTTAAAGAAGTGAGAGTAACACACTTTAAAATTCCTTCTCCTAGAAACTGTGCACCAGTTTCACCAATACTATTATCA
>Ga0302271_10003668_pt1 | contig 12809 bp, 9 predicted proteins | sample III_Bog_N1_1_FD_198767 | JGI IMG/M metagenome (GOLD analysis project Ga0302271, IMG submission 198767) | Peat permafrost microbial communities from Stordalen Mire near Abisko, Sweden - III_Bog_N1_1 | ecosystem: Environmental > Terrestrial > Soil > Wetlands > Peat | place: Sweden: Abisko... | reverse complement strand
AAAGAGGGCCTTCAGCTCCATTTTTAATTCTTTATTCATATTGGGCTCTATTATCTGATTAATCCGATGAAATGGAATACAACTGCTTCTATTATTTTGAAGGTGATACAGGTTGCTAGTGCATTTGATTGTTTTCATGTCTATCAAATTAGCCAAGAGGAGGCATAGAAGGAATAAATTCTCCTCTATTTGTGTGGCCATTTCCATTATTTATTCCTCCTTAGTTTCCATAGTTATTGTTGTTTAAATGTGCATTATTAACATTTTATTAATTAGGCCCTAAAAATTATTACTGTCCAATGTGAGGGGGATTTTGATAATTAGCTGGAGGAGCTGGAAATTACGGAGGTTATCCTTATGGAAATTACTTCTATTGGGTTTATCCAATTTGTTAAGGTTAAAATTATTGAATTGGTTAGTATTAACCATTTGGTAAATTGTTTTATGGAAATTGAGGTTATTTTTGTTGATTCAAGGGCTGCTGAAATTATTGCTGATTTTGAGGTGGCTATTGCGGTTGAGAATTTATTTAATAAGGATTTGGAGGATTTGATTGCTGAGATTAAGGTGGAGGCAAATATCTATTTTCAACTTGTTGGTTTGCCTAAGGATTTCCGTTTTGCTTTTAGAAGGCATGCTGGGAATTAGGATCAAAGGATCTTCCATTCATCTAAGAAAACATTGGAGGTTATTGAGTATTTTATGGATACTATCCATGTTGGTGTAAATGTTGGGAATCAACATTTGGGGGATATTGATTAAACTGTGATATCATTCCTTCAGCTTATGGAGCAAGTTTTTAGCCATTTACAACGCTATTAGGAGCAAATTACTGAATTTGCTTTTATGCTTGAGGATGTTGCTGCTGGTGGAGGTTGTTGTTATTGTTGTTGATATAATAAGGAGGGGGAGGAGGAGGTTGTGGTTAAGAGGCAAGAGGATTTATGTGAGAAGCTTATTGCTATTGGTTTGGAAATGGCAATTATTAAGGTGGACGCTGCTAAATATCATATTAAGGAAATTAAGGTGGAATCTATGGAGGTGCTGGTTTTTTATTTTACTCAATTAGAGATACTTAGTCAGATTGATGATGCTAAGGAAGTTGGTTTTAATGAAAGGGAGGTTATGCTTTAAAAGGAGGAGCTAAAGGAGGATATTATGGTTATGTTGCTTGCAAGTGGGGATGCAAGGGAGGTTAGATATTTTATGGAGGAATCTATTGCATTTAGCGTTAAGGAGGTTATTACAATATCATTGGAATCTATTGTTAATTTGGGTTTTGGTGATAATTTTGCATAATTTGCTACTCGGAATTTATGGGATTCTACCCTTAAAAGGGAGGCTTTCCATCTCGGGGATAAAAAGGGAAAACATTTAGCTGCTAAGATACTTGTTATTGTTGAAAGTATGGAGGAGGAGGGTTACCATTTAATGGTCTATGCTGCATGTGTTGCTAAAAAGGAGGAGCTTAAGGATATTACTACCCATTCAGAGAAGAAGATTGAATAGGTCCATTTCCTTAATGGCGAAACTATTATGAATTAATAGGTGGCGGAGGAGGAGGCTATATAGGAGGGCATGATGGCAGTTATGTTAAGGCAGAAGGAGTTTTGTCCTAGCTTGAAATATCTGTAAAGAGTTCTCTCTTTTTTTTAAAGTTATTGAATTTCTTATCAATGTTCGTACTTCCTTGTTGTTTCTGGAGATTGTTGAGGAAAGTGTAATTGTCCATCATAAACCTAAAAAGTTCCTTTTTTCCTAGTTGATCAGTTTCATGATTGAATCTGAGAAAAAATGAGTGAAAAAAAATGAAAATAATTAATTCAATTTAGACTTACAGGCAGCTTTGTGTAGGTTTATCACAAAATCCTTAGGCGATTTTAAACTTGCAAGGATAGTTTATGAGTTCATGTGATTAGGAGCATGCCTATCTGTTCAAACATTTGCCTTGAACGAAATTCGAGCAGATTGGCTGTAAAATGAAGAAATCAGAATACTCGCAATTACTATTTATTATTTCTAACCTTTCCTTTGAGATCTTTGAAGAAAAATACATCATCATCAGAGCCACTTTCAGAGCTTCTAGAGCTTGAGGACGATCTTCTTTTTCTTCCTCCTTATTGTGAAGAATGTTGAGAACCTTTTAAAGAAAATAACATTAGAATTGGATTTATTTAAGAACATTTCATGAAAAATAAATAACCTCGCTATGATTTTTGTGAAAAGCGTCCACTTTATCTGCTTTTCTAGTCTTCTTTAGGCTTAGCATTTCCATTTTATTTATAGCCCTTCTAATCCACTTTAACATATCTTATCTCTTCTCTGAATTCTTCGTCAGTTTCATCTGAAGAATCATCTTCAAGACGGTTTTTATTATCAGATCTGTTAGATTTGAAATTGCTAGAATTGTATGAAAAACTGCTGCTAGTTTCATCTCTGCTATTACCAACACTTCTCTTTTTCTTTTTTCCAGCAATATTCTTCTTTTTTTTATTTTATTTTTCGTTTTTTTCTTTGGATTAGCTTCTAGAACGGCTTCTATCTTTCAAATTACTATCATTTTCTTATTATGAAACACTAGAGGATTATCCTTGATTCGTTGCGAGAGAAGGAGAGCCAGGATGAATCTTATCTTGAGCATCATTTTGAGTTTAACTTGTTTAACTTTCATCGTTTTTAGTTTCTGTTGAATTTGTGTTTCTCGAATTAACATTCACAGTCTCTTTGAAATTACCATTTGAAGGATCTCCTTTTGTCTTACTTGGCTATGAAAATATTTTAATCCCAGACTCTTCCTGTTCTTGTTCCTCTTTTTTCGATTACTTTTTTTTCTCTTTGTCAGATTATCGTTCTCGTGAAAATGAAGACCGAGACTTTTCTGAATAATCATCTCCCTTTATCTTTTTGGTCTTTCTCTCTGAATCATCATTCTTCTTGCTCCAAACCTGCAACGAACAAGTTGGAGTTCAATTATTGAATTATTTGCTTCCTCTCTCTCTCTCTTTCCACCCATTCAAAATTCATTGGTGTTTTAAAATTACCATTTAATTCATTCAATCTTTTAAATTCTTTTTTTGGAATTAGCCGCTAAAAAATAGGCTTTTTAATAACTTTCTTTTTTTTAAAAGTCTCTTCTCTTTTCCTCTGCTTCTTTTAAATCAGAAGCAAATTTCCTCAAAATCCTAAATATCATTATCATCTCTCATCTTCTTCAAAGAAATTAAATCCTCCTTTTCGATATCTGCATAGTACTATCCCTTTCATTGGGATATTATTTTTGTTTCCCCGATTTCCTCCTTTCTTTTCTCACTCAACATCCTCTCAGTTTGTCACATTATTTACAGCCACTTTTCTGTGAAAATTATGGGTTTTGGGTGTGCAAAATGAGTAACTAAATAAAAAGAATCTCCTTGCTTAAAAGAATTGACTAGAAGAATAGCACTGCAACAACTGAGAGGAAGCTAAGTGGAAGTGATGTGGTGATCATGTGAAATGATTGAACAATTGAAAAAAATAATAAAAAATCAACTTTATAACTTTTAAAAATAGTCTGTGTGATTGGGAGAAGCTTGATGAGAGTGATAGAGAGAGAGGAATAAAGAGAAAGAAAAATGAATTAAGAGATCCATTTCCTTTATTATTTTAACAACTTCCAACCTTAGAATGCAAACTCAAAAGTCTCGACAAAAAGCTGTAGGTTGAATATTACTGCTTGCTTTCCATTGTCTTCAGGAGAATCATCTGAAGAAGCATGAGATTCTGAATGGCTTTCCGTCAGCTCACCCTCTTCGACGTCTTCATCTTCGTTATTCACCTCTTTCTTGGAGGTTAAGGTTCCTGCTGTCTGTTAAGAAGAATGCATAGCCAAATGAACTTGCAGAAGAGATGAAATTTTAAATAAGACTGAAATAGTGGATTTTTTCGAATAATTTTGATTGTTTTTGTTTGTTTTTTATTTTTCTAAAAAGAGAACCAAAAGCGGGGGGATATTAAATTTAATCACACAAGAGCTAAAGAGTGTTAGAAGATATTCATTTGAGGATGGGTGTCTTGTTTTAATGAGAGCATATTTCAAAGAGAAATAAAGTCTAAAATACATTTTTGATCTTAAAACGAAAATGTCGAGCTGCTGTGATTGCCAACTTTCAGAGAATATAATCCCTAGAATTAACTGGAAGTGTAAGTTGAATAATTATGATCTTGTCAAACGAAAGAAATATAACATGAATAGACTATGCATATGTAAAAAGAAAAAACAAATAAAAATACTTTCCTCTTTGTATGCGTGTACTCTACAAAAAAAAAGAGAGAATAAGAAAATTAGAAATTAAAAAGAAAGAAAGAGAGAGAGAGAAAGAGAGGATGTTTTGTTTGTAAGATGCTCCATTTTAATTAGTTGTTTTTTTTTCTTAATTTTTTTAAATATTTTAGCATTCTCAATAATCTATTTTAGATATTTAACAACTCAAGAAACAATCGCTCCTGAAGAACTCTTAGCTGTAGTGATTCAAATCGCTTAATCACTATTGTTGTTGTTATTATTGTTGCTTTCACTATTTTAAACAAAGTTTAGTTCATTAAAAAATGACAATTCAATAATTTACATATCATGCGGAGGAAACAGTAAATTAGCAGCGGTAGCATATTATCCAGCATTTTATCTCTCTGCACTGCCTAGCTCATGCATTCCTCTAGGTTGTTTCTTCTCCCGAGTGAATGATAAGTCATGAACTTGATTAGCTTGTTCCATATTATCTATTATTATTACTTCTTATTCAAATTATTTTTTCTCCTCTTTTCTGACGTTTTTCAGATTCTCTTATTCGTATTGCTCCTTATCTGTGAGGATCACTCTACATATTTCAACATTCGCTGGAACTCCTGCGAGATTTACATTTCTGAATTCAAAAAACCAAATAATTAGTAATCGTAATTTCATCTTAACCCAGCGATTTCACTGCTAGTTTTAATGTTACTTAAGTTTCGCTTGTTTCATGACATCAAGGAATAGTACAGCTTTTCCAGTTTGTAGGATCAATTTTTTGTCTTTCAAAGCATGGAGATCGATTGTGTCTCTGACTTAGATCAACGAGCTAAATTTCGATTTATTATCCTTTAAAATCAGTTTATCTCCTTCAAAGAATAACTGTGCATGCTAACGAGACACCGAGATATCATTTAGTCTAATATCACAATCTTAAACTCTTCCCTACAAAAAGATATAAATCCATTTTAAGTTTTGCTATTTATGCGTTGTTTGGAAAAATATGAAAGACTATTTTGGGTGTTATTAATAATCTTCTTACGATATCGCAAGATGTCTTAGAGTGAAGATCAACTAAGTAGATATAGTGGTCAGTTGAATTTACAAATAGCTACTTGAGGATTATGTAAGCATTGGGAGGCTTGCTTGGTTCCAGTAGGTTATATTCCTGACCATGATATTTAAAACTAGCTAAGAAAGAGAAAAGGAACAAATTAACAAAAAACTGTAGAAGAAGAGAATATTGTACTTTTATATTCTTATTTGCAGAGCTCGCAATGTAACTTTTTGTAAATGATTATCTTAGTCACACCGATCGTCTTTAGTCTAGCTTAGGGAGTGATCCATTATTTTAAGCAGCCCAAATGGCAGTATCGCAGAGAACCAGAACCTAATTAGTTTGATTGATTTAGCAACCAAAGAAAAAGAAATAATAGACATTTCAAAGAAATATATTGAAGGAATATATAATTTATTATTTTGACTCAGATAGCCTTACAATTGCATGCACTAAGAAGAGGATTCTCGGCTGTAGCTTATTCTGAAAGACATATCTTGCATTACAGATGTTTTTCTTCTAATTAGCTCTAGTCAGTTGCTTTAGCTGAATGCACAAAAATGTTAGCAAATCAAAAACATAGAAGATAATAGATCATAACCGTGTTTATATTTTTTACCTCCATCTTCCTCTTGAAAAGCAGTAATTGATCGATGTATCGGTTTAGTTATTTATACAGGAATCGGAAGCCCATTGTGAGAAAAATCCTCCACTGACAGCAATATCCTTCCAAGCTTAATTACGTCACCTTTTACAACTTGCTTCTTCTGCAACAATAAAATAATCATAAATCATACGATACTATTAGACCATCATAAACGATAAGCCCATTTCATATGTCACACGCTACACAGTCAGACATAGATAAGAGAACTATTCTCTCATAATTCCCTTCATTTTCTTCCTCCAATACTTTTTTTAATTAAATGAAATTTCTTATTTGTTTTTACTGGTTAATTAAACAAAGGATCATCTGGTGAACCGCGGACAACATTCCACAAGGAGTAGTCATAACTAGTGTTGAATGGTTTGAGCTTGTAACTCCCTCCATCCATTAGTATCTCAAAGATCTTAGTTTGGTTTTTGATTCTTTCCTAAAGATATTCAAAACAAGATTATGATTATTTGCCTTGCCTTTCACAAGAGTTTGTAAGAAAATATTCTTTTCTTTATTAGCATATTTTGAAGTTTATTATTTATTTTTGTCAGCTTTAATTTTTTGAAAACTACTGGTAAATTTATCTCCCTACCCTCAATCCTTTGCTATTAAAATGAGCCACTTATTATTAGAGATGATCCTGCAACTCTAAGCAAGTTAATAATAATGAATAAGTACGTATGGTGAGAGATGAATCAGCTCCTGATCATAAATGACTAGCTAATCTGTGTGCAAAAAGAAAAAAAGTAATGAACTCAAACATTCTTTAGTTGCAGATAAAAAACATATTTCTCTTGTATTTCAATGATTTCTTGAAAATCTAGCTCTCTCATTAAATGCGGCTTTAGAAAATACTGATGAATATATTCTTTGTGTTGCTAGCTTTTGTTGTTTAAAACTATGAAATATTTAATAAGAGAAAGTAACACTTTGATCTCTTCCCTCTTGATTTCTGACTTTAAAACCAACAACAACCTTCCTGTTTAGCATTCCGTTAGATCTACTCCCATAAATCAAGCACTTTAAAATATTAACATATATCTTATACCTCTTTCTTTGAAGACAAACTCTTTCTTGATGATCTACTCTGTCTCAAAGTCAAAGAGATTCGGCGTATCTTTATCCCATATTTAAGCGCTCACATGTACACTGTTCTCAGCAACAAATCAATAAAACTTCTTATTGCATTATCTAAAACCATGCGGTTTGCAAGAAATGATTAGAGATTTTAGAAAATCTACCAGTATTTGCTGAGCACAGCCTTGCCTGCACATAATCCCATACGTTTTTTCTGTTTTTCCCTTCGAACTATGATCTTCTCTCTTTCCTTTATTTTTCTTATTTTTTTTGTGAGATTAATTTCCTGGATCAAGTTGGTGCAAAAACTTATTTCCCCTTCTGTATTATGTTAATTACTCTCTTTCTCTCTTCTTCTATGAGTCTCTTACCTTCACTTCCCACTTGATTTAATGCAGAAGTAGCCCGCAATTCATTTATTTATTGTTACTGTTTTTTCTATTAAGTTTTATAATCACAAGGAGTTTTTGATGGTCAGCAACACTACATATTAACTAGCCTTGAGGGATGTTTTCACTCTCTGTATCTTCCACTGATTAGCAGTTTTAATGAATTTAATTTGGTGCTATTTTTGGATTATTTTTTTTCTTTTATTTACTTGAAATACAGTTTGTTTGATATTCTCTTAAGCAATTTAAATCCTGAATTAAATACTCAAGAAATCAAACAATCATTTCATAAATTTAATTATTAACCATCTTTTTGTGTAGATTATCACAAGGAATAAGTCCTCTTTAGCTTTCCAGCATAAAATGAAATAAAGCACAACATACCCTTTGAGATAAGAGTTTAAGTTTATTACTGTTCAATGATTATCATGTAATAGATTAGTAAAAAGATGAAGATTACTCAATCGTTAATTGTATATATTATTATTATTATTATTATTATTATTATTATTATTATTATTATTAATTTCATTCAATTCAGCTTCAAGACCATAATGCTAACGTTGTCTCTCGATCCATTGGCGATAGCTTTCTTGAGAAGTTCTGCTGCGATCTCCTCGCTGTTCGATCTCAGTTTCGACAACTCAAGGACCTCCTATTTAATTCAAAATAATTAGCCAAAATTCCATAATTTTTGGCAGAATAATATCAGAAAATGATAGATACGATATTTTATCTAAATATGTGCCATACCTTGGGTAATACTACATCCCATAATCCATCCGATGCAATCACCAAATACTTGTGAATGACTCTAAGATCTATTTTCATAACATCAGGGACAGAAATGACCCCAAATCCTGTGAGCCCATGATCACCAAAAGCCCGACTTACTGCTAAAACTCCACCTACGCGATCATAAATAACTGCTCCTCCAGCTTTCCTAAGAAAAATTTTTGCATCAGACAAGGAATGAATGAACAATTTTGTATCTTTTTCTATGTTTGTATCTAAAAATGTTACTTGATTCTTTCAAGCTCTCTGGGATTGCTAGGTTTATGTTCATTTGTAATACTTTACGCTTAGATATCATCTAAAATCAGCCCATAAGAATCTCCAACATTCGCTAAGTATAGAACTCTCTTTGCTTCTTCAAACCTAATAAATCCAATACTCGCTGTTGACCCCATTTGTTCTGATTAGCATTTCTAACGGACTAAGTTGTCTACCTAAAAATAGCCAAAAGTAAAGTTAAGCAATCAAAATGACAGCTTTCTAAAGTAATCATACTCTTGCAAATGTTCTCTTGAATACATCCACAACATCCTTCGATGATTTCTTGTATTCGTCAGCGAATTCCTATTAAATAAAGGGATACATGTATAATAAAAGTGTGAAATGTTGCTCTAAATGGCTAACTTAAGCTAATATTTTCGTTTATTTTGTATGGTTACTTTCGTAAAAGCAGCCTTGACAAATTCTACAACTTACGCTCCTCCATGACCATCTAGGACTCCAAAGAGAATAGACTTACCTCCATCTCCGAGAAAGTTATCAGAGATGAAAAACCCTGTAAATAAAAGCAACAATTAAATGTTTACGTTCCATCTCTCTCTCCTTCTTTTCTAATTTTTATTTTAGTTATCTCTACCATCTTCCATGGCTTGACGGCTCGGTGAATTCATATCATCATAAAATGCATACTCCTTCACTCCTATTCCTCGAGGCATGTAAATCTTCTTTGGGACATAAGAACTGCTTGAATTCATGAGATATTTGCTAGAGAAATAGGGAGGAGCTTGTTTATTTTGTAAATGGTAAGGTATCTATCTATCTACGCTGAGATCGAGCAAAGAAGAAGTATGTGCTGTTTTGGCAGTGAATTAAATCGATTGAAATTATTATTTATTTGAATAAAACAAATGAAAAAAAAGAGCAGATGGTTTTGGAATCAATTATTATTTATTCTTTTTTTTCCCTTTTGGAGTAAATTAAAAATCAGACACCAAATTAAGATATTTTAAGTATGAATTTTTGTTTTGTTTTCATTTTTGAATTAAATGTTTGAATTACCCCTCAAGTTATCTAAATTATAATGTACTGTATCGGCACAAACAAAGGTGCAAGACATGATTATTTATGCAAAATAAATCAGAAAAACAATGTTTTCTAAGCTCTCAATGGTAAATTGACTGCATATGCAAGAAAACTTGAAAAATATATTTTAAAAAAAGTTGTATTCTCTTGCATTATCCTTTCTCTTAGTTTGATTCTCAATAGTCGAAGGACTTAAGGAAGCGCTCGTGTGCTGAAATCTTGTGAATTGATGGGTTCTCCACTGTTTTTTTTTTAGTTAAAAAGATTTAAATCAGCAAAGAAGAAAATCATTTAAGGATAAATGCATGTTTTATGCTAATTATGATAGATTAATTGAAATGCTGCATATGTACATCCAAGGAAGTCTTCGAATTCAATCGAAGATAGTCTGTTCATCATGATGTCGAGTCCCAATAAAGATTGTCTCTCACCAGCTAGTCTAGTTGGTTAAGCTAGGATGTTTCTCTCAATTGTCAACTGCATTGCGAACTATGAGCCATATAATTGGGAATACATCTTCATCTTTGCTTCTTCTTGGCCATAAAGGTTCTGAGTTTTCAAATACATGTTAAGTTGTTGTTATCTTTCAGTTCCAAATCAGCCAAACATCTCAATGTGTTTGGCTATTAAATGATTTTAACAAAACTGATAATTTATAGTCATACCATTTCTTGAATTGTCTAGACTGGATGTCTCTCGATGGACTCCATTTATTTGGTTCCTGGAAGACCATCTGAAAGTGATATTTTGTTAGTAAAGTCTTGCATCATCTCGTTTTAAATCTATGGTAGTGTTTAGGTAGCAGTGTAAATAATGTAGATGATATTTATCTTATTTAAATTAATTGCTTTCTGGACTCTCTATCTTTTTTTTATTATTTCAAGGAAAACTGAAGCGATCTGAACTTGTTTTGATTCTTTCGGAGATCAAAGCAGATCAGAAACACAATCTTAGATTTTTTGAGTTAAGGAATTATTTATTCATTATGAAGAAATTACTAAAAGTTAAAAAAACAAAACAGGGAAACTAAACTAATATGTCTTGAAGAAGCAGTCAGAAAATATGATTTGTCAGGGAATGTGTATCGTTTTATTAATATTTCTATTTATAAGTAGTTAAATTTGTTCAAATGAACACAATCACAGAAAATAAAGAAAAGAGATTTTCTTCTTATTTGTGTGAATAACCTTCGAATAACTGAACCAATCAGTTGATTAGTTCCTTAATAAATCTAAAGAATGGTCTCACAAGAAATACCTGATTATTATTTCTTGTGATTGCTTTAAAAATTAACTTAAAATATAAATATTTAGATCTAAAAAATGATAATCGAGCTTCAATTATTCTTCTTATTCTTTCTAGAAATATTCCTTTATATTTTGTATGCACTGCTAGTTTAATTAATTTGCTACTATCAATGAAAGAGGAGGAGGTAATGGGCACTTTTATTCGATAAAGCTTGCAGAAATCAAAGCCGTAGAGCTTAAATCAAAAAGCAAACACAAAAAAATCAAAGGATATATTGAATTTTTTTTCATAAGTTAATTACCTTCTAAGAACCTCCAAGAAAATAACCTCCCAAAAAAGTAATGAAGATCAGATCAGCTATGAAGAAGTACTGCTAGCATTGCTACATAGTCACAAGAGGGAAGAAAATCATGGTCAAGTGCAAGGTTGATCCTCGCCATAAATAACGTCAAGGATTCTCATCTATCCAATAATTTGAAATTAATTCCTGCTCAATGCCTTCTTTGGATGGACTGTACGCTGCCTCAAAGATCGAAACATTATGCATGGTTCATCTCCCTCTTACGAAAGCGACACTTTCGAAATTGCTGCTCTGAAAGATTACATGGGAGAAGACAATGAATTGAACTTCGTTTTTTTCATCTTTTTTGTTCTGTAGATTTAGATATTTTACATATTTTTTGTTTGCAGTGCATGCATGTTCCAGACACTTTAATTGTATTTGCTTGTTTAAATATCCACTTTCGATGCAATTTCTGGAAATAATAAGTACTATTATCAAGTTGATAAAAGTTTGAAATAAAATGAAGGGGATTAGAGATTGCTTTAATAGTGTGAAGACTAAGCACAAAGCGACATATGCACACCGCAAACACGCAAAATTCCCAAATGAAAATATAATTAATTATCTTGAAGAATAGCATGTCTATTTGTTTGTGTGTGTTTGAATCAATTGATACATCAATGAGAAGCATCGACTTGAGTGAATCCATAAGTCCAATCTAAATAATATCATGAGAAAACAAAAAAGGCGTCAAATTAAGATGAAAAAAACAGACCATTTTTTAATAGATAATAGCATTATCTCATTTTTCTTCTTCTGACTCTCTCTTCTTTCTTACCGTATGCTAGAAGGACACCCAATGAAACGATAACGGGGTACTTCAATCTCAAGAACTTTGGAGCTTTTTCAAGATATCAAAAAGGATTCAATAAGGATATTTATAATCAAGAATTAGATTAAAAATGATAGATTATTTTTTAATGGATTTTTTATAATTTGTTCTTTTGCATCTCCAAATACCTGTGGTGTTATCCTTAGAGTTCCATCTCCATCTGTTAACTCTGTAGTAAAACATTTTCTAATCACCAGCAGCCTTGACATTCTCTTTCATGTAATAGCTGAAGAGTTTGCGACCACTGCCACCAACCTTAGTGATGTTTGTTGAATTCATTCTCTTGTGTTTATGTGTTTTGTTAAAAAATTCTTTAATAATTAACTTTATTTCGGATTCGATAATCGAGATTTTGCTTATCTCAAATAAACTCCCTTTTTGTTTTCTTCCCATGACCATGATAAAATATCTCCATATAAAGAGAATTGGCAACGAAATTAAGAGGGATTTTTATGTATTAGACAATAAATAAATGTCAAATATGGCTACTCAATTTTTAATATTTGGCATCTTATTGCACTTGGAAATAAATAGATTTCTCTTTAAAAATATTTAAAACTCAGAAGGACTTTTGATTCCTTTCATTATACCCAACTCATTTATTTCGATAGCTTCTTTTGTTTCTCTTGAAATAAAAGAAATGCAGTTCGATTGTTTGTAATTATTAACTAGAAGAGGAATCCATTTTTGACTTCAAAACAAGATATTGTTTAAAGGGGTTGGGGTTGGGGTTGGGGTTGGGGTTGGGGTTGGGGTTGGGGATGGGGTTGGGGATGGGGTTGGGGTTGGGGTTGGGGTTTGGGATGGGGTTGGTGTTGGGGATTGGGATGGGGTTGGGGTTGGG
>Ga0302271_10003667_pt1 | contig 12812 bp, 9 predicted proteins | sample III_Bog_N1_1_FD_198767 | JGI IMG/M metagenome (GOLD analysis project Ga0302271, IMG submission 198767) | Peat permafrost microbial communities from Stordalen Mire near Abisko, Sweden - III_Bog_N1_1 | ecosystem: Environmental > Terrestrial > Soil > Wetlands > Peat | place: Sweden: Abisko... | reverse complement strand
TATTACCTTTGCACGAAGAATACCATGAAGAAGATCCCTGACAAACTGTTCACTGGTTATTTTTGAGAAATCCCTGGTGAATTCAACAATAATGACATTATCGAGGCCTGCCTTTTCAAGAAGGTCTAGTTTTTCTTCCTGAGAATTTATAAGCTTGAGATCTTTGCCGGCAGTATCGGGGTAAAGGACTTTCCTGGGATGCGGATCAAATGTTACAAGTACTGATTCTCCGTTATACTTATCTGCCAGCATCTGCAGACGTTTAAGTATTGTCTTATGTCCGATGTGAACCCCGTCGAAGGATCCGGTCGTAACAACCGGATTTTTGATATTTTTAGCCTCCCCGAAGCTTGTAAAAATCTTCATATTAAAAAGGTACCCTAAATTTTATACTCCTTTACAAAATATGCAACCTTTTCTATTGACGTTATCATATCATATTCCTCGAGATAGACCTCAGAAGGTACATTCAAGGGAATTGTTGTAAAGTTCAGGATACCTTTAATACCAAACCTTACTGTCTCTTCGGCTATTTCCCTGGCGAAGTCCGGAGGAACTGTCAGAATAGCGATTCTTATATCAAGTTCTTTTACCAGACGCTCAATATCATTATAGGGATAACACTTAACACCTGAAATAACCTTATTTATTTTCTGCGGATCATTATCAAATGATGCCACAAGGTTCAGTTTAGATCTTTTACCTTTAAAATAACCGGCGACAGCTCTTCCTAGGTTCCCGATTCCGATCACCGCAACATTCATACTCTCGGAAGAATCAATGATCTTACCGATAGTATCTATCAATTCTCTTACATCATATCCTTTCCTGAGAACGCTTGAGTAACCAATCAGCATGAGGTCACGACGGACCTGAACAGCTGTAATATGAAGACGTGCAGCCAGGTCATGAGAAAAGATAAAATTTCTTTTTTCGTTAAGGCATTCAAGCAATGTTCTCCTGTATTCGCTAAGCCTTTCTATAGTTTTTCCGGGTAATTTATTCATAAAACTGATGGTTTTCAAGGATAACCGGGATTAAGGCAAAGTGCCCGGACTCACTTATTCTTTATTTTCAGGTAATTGTTAATGGTTTTTTTGGTAATCTGATTGTAAATACTGTTCCTACATCAGGAGTGCTGTCGACCTTAATTGTGCCATGATACAATTCCACAACTTTCTTAACTATAGATAAGCCAAGTCCGCTTCCCGAGATATTTCTGGTTTTCTCATTCTTTATTCTGACAAACTCTGCAAACAGGTTTTCCGTATCATTTTTTGTAATACCAATGCCGGTATCTGAAATTATAAGAATTGCTTCACTTTCAGAGCTGTCAATTGTAATTTCAGCTTTCCCTCCCACCTTATTATACTTAACAGCATTAGATATAAGATTATTAAAAACAATCTCCATATCGCCAGGATCGGCCATAATAACTGCATCAGACCTGACGTCCAGATTAATGCTTACGTCCATCTGTATTGCATATGGCTGTACGGTTACAATTGCTCCTGATGCCAGCTCTGCCAGGTTAACTTCCTGAATTTTCTCCTCTTTTCTTTCAAGTCGTATTTTTGTAAAATCAAGAAGGTCCATTATCAGGTTTCTCATTCCCTGAATCCTTTGCAATGATCTTTCTATAGGTGTTGCATAATCATCAATAAGATCACCGGCCTGTTTGCCCTGCATCATCCTCAGATAACCCTCAAGCGCATTCAAAGGAGCCTTCAATTCATGTGACAGGACGGACAGAAACTGGTATCTTATCTTTTTTCCTTCCTGCTGCATCTTATGAGTAATCCTCTTAAGATATTGCTGCTTTGTGATGTTTTCAATACTGGACTTAAGTTCCTGCGGAGTAAAGGGTTTGGGGATGAAATCTATGGCACCGTCGCGGGTTGCTCTGATAGCAACATCCAGAGAAGCATATGAGGTAATCATTGCAACGACAATATCATAGTTCCGTTTTCTTATGTATTCAAGAACTTCCACCCCCTGGATTCCGGGCAATTTATTGTCAAGTAACAGAATATCAGGTAATTCCCTTTCCAGAATTTCTATGCCGTCCTCTCCTGTTGCAGCTTCTGTAACCTCGAACGTATAATCTTCATCCATAAAGGGATAAGTAACATGAAAATTATTAAGGATCCTCGATACTCCTGACCGTATACCTGGTTCATCATCAATAACAAGTACTTTAAGAACTGCCATTTCAAAGTTTTAATAATTTCATAACTTCCTGATCAAGCTGTTCAGGCCTGATACCCTTTTCAAGATATCGGTCGGCTCTTATCCATGACTTTTCCTGATCAGAATCAAGACTGAAGGATAATCCGGTTTCATGAGATACAGCTGTGGCCAGGATAACGGGTACATCAGGGTATTTTCTTTTTATTTTATAGCAAAGTATGAATCCGCTGTCATCGCTTTCCATCATCAGATCAAATATTGCAAGGTTCGGTTTAAATCTGGCAATAACTGATTCTGCTTCAGCCTGACTCTCAACTGCCACAGTTTTATAACCAGCTTTCTCAAGATTGAATACTGTCTGAAAAAGGTAATCCGGATCATCATCGGCAACAAGTATTGTTATATCACTCTTCTTCATTGTTCCACAAATTTCTAAAAATTCTTTAAATCAAACAGTTAAAATGATAAATATAACTTCTGAAAATATAATAACGGTTTGGGGTTCGGGGTATGTGGTCCTTGTACTTCTTACCTCGAACCTCGCACTTCACTCCTTCCTCCTCGGTAACACAATCTTAAAGCTTGTTCCAGTCGGACCTTTTGCAGGGTCGTCATTCGAATCGGCTGATATCTGTCCTTTATGCATTTTAACGATGCCATATGCAGTTGCAAGACCAAGTCCGGTACCCTGACCAATGCTTTTTGTTGTAAAGAATGGTTCGAATATTTTAGCTCTGTCTTCCTCTCTTATACCTGTACCTGTGTCACTTATCACAATAATAACATCGCTGAGTGTATCTTCCATTTTAATGTTGACCGTACCGCCTGAAGGCATTGCATCGATAGCATTTTTTATAAGATTTGTCAGAACCTGCATCATTTGTTCAAGATCGAGCATTGCTTCAGGATTGGTGGTATTATCCGTGAGGTTAACCTTAACTTTTCCAGGGATTATCAGGCTTTCAAGGCTATGGTTCACAAGGTCTTTTATACTAACCATCTGATGGTTAACCTGATTCTTTCTTGCAAAATTCAGGAGTCCGGCAACTATTTTCTTGCATCTTCCCGCCTGTTCAACTATAAGTTTAAGGTCTTCTTTTACAGGGTCACCCGGCTTAGACTCCTCGAGAAGAATATTACTATACATAATCACAACTCCAAGAGGGTTATTCAGCTCATGAGCAATGCCCGCAGAAAGCTGACCCATATGGGCAAGCTTTTCAGATTGCTTCAGAGCCTGTTTCATCGATGAGAGCTTCTCATTAGATAAAGCAAGGTCCTTAACTGATTTGTGAAGTTTTTCAATGGTATATGGTAAACACATCTCAACTTCAGCAAGTCCTTTTTTTATCGCTATTGCATGCTCAACACAACTTTCATAACCGCATGCACCGCAATCGAGCTGATCCTTCTTTGTCTTCTTACCCATCTTGACAAGAATATCGTTCACATCATCCTCGTTCATTGTCTCAATCCATGGATCGATAGGCTTATGCCTGATAGAAAGATCCAGACCGGCAAACTCCTCAAATGATTTTTGCCAGGCCTCCGAATCTATATTCTTCATTTTGCTGTTGGCATATGTACTAACTAACGACCGCCGGTTATATTGCTTCCCGTTTTTGGATAGCCCGGGGCCCATGATACAGCCCTCACAACATAGCAATTCCATGTGCTGGTTTTTAATTAAACCAGCTTCGAATTCCTTTAATGCTCCCTGGAAATCAATTCTTCCCTCGGCAGCAATAATATTTCCTGTAATCGCATTGTCACTTATCTTGGCTGTCTGCAGTAGTCCACGTGCCACCGGGAAAATAGCCCCCCTGCCGCCAACAGGCTGATCAAAATCTTCAGGTTCGACTGTATCAGGAGTTATTGCACAGTCTGACCACATGTCTCTTAGTTCAGTAAATGTAATCGCCTCATCGATTTCGCTACTCTCTGCTTTTTTAGCCACACAGGGCCCTATAAAAACGATCTTTGTATCCTTACCGTATTTTTCACGAACCACCCTGCTCATTGCTACCATAGGTGATACGATTGGAGCCAGATTATCAACCAGTGCGGGGTGATAGAATTTAACGTAATTAACTATTGAAGGACAATCGGACGATATATAAAAGTTCTTCTCATCGGAGACGAGTTTTTTATACCTGTCAGCCACCAGATCAGCCCCGAATGAGACTTCAGCTACGAATTTGAAACCAAGAGCCTTAATCATACCGGTCAAAATCCGGTAATCAGGAATATCCGGGAATTCAGCCGGGAAACTCGGGGCAATAATTGCGGTAACATTGGAATCACTGTTAAGAAGCTTAACTACCCTGTCGGTAGTATTAAGAAAAACTTTGGCTCCCTGACTGCATACTTTTGTGCAATTCCCACAGGCAATGCACCTCTCATCAATTACTTCGGCCTGCCCCCCCACAATACGGATAGCTTTGGCAGGACATTCCCTCACACAGGTATAACATGTCCTGCAAAGTTCCTTGATGGTATATACCAGCATAATAAATAATATTATAAATTATAGTAGTACGTTTCTTTTCTCAAAGCGGGTGAAGAATATCTTTTTGTCAGAAATATCCGGATTTTCCTTTAATAGCTTTTCATACAAATTTATAAGAGAAGGAGATTTGCAGGGCAGATTAATAGCTTCCGAATCGTCTGCCTGATAAACCAGCTTTGACCGGTTTTTGATCTCGTCTTTCGAGGGACTAAAAGGCAGGCCGGCGCCATGAACACAGCCGCCCGGACAAGTCATTACCTCAATAAGATCGAATTTTTTTCCTGACGAAAGTGCTGCACGTAGCTTTTCAAGTCCTGTCAGTCCATCAACTACTGCAGCTCTTATTACCGAATCGCCTGCCTGAACCGTGAGCTCCCTGAATGAACTGCCTGACCTCAGTTTCTTAAAAATCTGCTTATCAAGCTCTTTTTTCATCTTCTGATAGTGATATAATCTTAGTACTCCTTCTGCAAGTCCCCCGGAAACTTCTGCCAGTATTGCCGCTGAGCTTCGTCCGGCCATAGGTTCATCAGCAGGCTCATGCTCAATATTGGTAGTATCAATACCATAGAGCCTTATCAACCGAGCCAACTCCCTGACTGTCAGAACAGAATCTACGTCACTAATCCCTTTTCGCATCATCCCGTCCCTGCGGGCTTCAAATTTCATAGCCATACAGGGAGTGGCAGAAACTGAAAATATCTCTTCAGGTTTCACTTGTAACTGATCAGCTACCAATGTCTTTATCAGTACACCGGTAATCTGTTGTGGTGATTTGACAGTAGAAAGCTGAGGAATAAGTGAAGGAATAAACTGTTCTGCATATTTGACCCATGCAGGACATGCTGAGATATAAATTGGCGAATCTGATTTATTATCAAATTTAGCAGAGAGCTGTTCTGTGATTTCGGTTATACAAACATCTGTGCCGGTACCTGTTTTAAATACCTTATCAAAACCAATTTTACGAAGAATTGTATTGAGTACCTTGTCAAAATCCCTGGTATATCTCATTCCCAGCTCTTCGGCAATTCCATAGACTACCATTGAAGAATACTGAATCACCTTAACAATCTCAGGCTTATTGAGATATTCCTGGACTTCAGTAATATTATGTTTTTCATGCAAGGCACCTGTGGGACAAACAAGAACACATTGTCCGCAATGAATACAGCTGGAAAAGTTAAAATCCCTGTCCATTGCAGCGCCTACATGAGTCTCCCTGCCTTTATTTATGAAATCAAGAGATGTTGCAGTTATTACCTCCTCACACACCCTCACGCATCTTCCGCAGAGGATGCATTTTGACAATTCACGTATTATTGCGGGACTTGACTGATCGAGACGCGGTTTTATTTTTCTTCCCCGGATACGTCTTTCCCTGATATTCAATTCTTCAGCGAGTCTCTGGAGTTCACAATTCAGGTTCCTGTCACAATAGAGGCAGTCGTCAGGATGGTTTGAAAGTAAAAGCTCCACAATGGTTTTCCTGGCGGTGATCACTCTGGGGGAATGTGTCTTGATCTTCATCCACTCCTCTACCGGCTGAGAGCATGCCGTTACCAGGCGGTCGCGACCCTCTACTTCCACAACGCACATTCTGCACGCACCTGTAGGAGTAAATTCTTTCATTCTGCAAAGAGTAGGTATAATAATCCCGTTGCGGTTAAGTGCCGAAAGAATTGTTTCGCCCTTTTCGGCTTTTATTTTTTTATTATTTACCTGTAGTGTAAAAAGCATAAAAGCTATTTAACGTTTATTGCACTGAATTTACAAATATCGAAACATATACCACAGCCGATACATTTTTCCTCTACTATAAAGAAAGGCTGAAGTCTTGTTCCGTAAATCGCATTTACCGGACATTTGGAGGCGCAGGCAGTACACCCGGTACATCTATCAACATCTATTGAAAATGTTCTTAATCCCCGGCAAATATTGGCCCTGCATTTCCTGTCAAAAATATGTTCCTCAAATTCATCCCTGAAATTTTTAAGAGCACTTATGAATGGGTTAGGAGCTGTCTGTCCCAAGCCGCACAGAGAGGTGTCTTTCATAACTGAAGCTATCGTTTCGAGCTGCATCACGCCCTTAAATCTCTCAAGCGTGGTTCCTGATTCTTCATTTAGCGGTTTCCTTATTACACTCTCAAGAATTTCGAGCATTCTGCCTGTTCCTTCACGGCATGGTATACATTTGCCACAACTTTCATTACGGATGAATTCCATATAATATCTGACAAGATCAACCATACAGGTATTTTCATCAATTATTACAAATCCTCCAGCCCCCATTCCTATGCCTTTATCACGGAGAGCCTCATAATCTATTTTTACATCCAGATTTTCCTCAGTTATGAATGAACCGGAAGCACCTCCAAGCTGTATGGCTTTAAATTCCCTGCCTTCTCTTATTCCGTCTGCTATGTCATCAAGAATGGATCTTATTGTTGTACCCATCTCAACCTCAACAACACCCGACAGACGTCCTTTCCCTGCGAGGGCAAACACTTTGGTTCCGGGACTGTTTTCTGTTCCTATGGCTCTGAACCATTCGGGACCGTTTTGCATTATGAGGGGAACATTCATCAGAGTTTCAACATTATTAATAACAGTTGGCTTTCCGAATAGTCCGGCCGTTGTCGGATATGGAGGTTTAAGCTGAGGCATGCCTCTTTTTCCTTCCAGGGTATTAATGAGAGCAGTCTCTTCTCCGCACACAAATGCTCCGGGTTCAACTCTTATATTAATATCAAGGTTGTACCCGCTTGAATAAATATTATGACCAAATAGACCATACTCTCTTGCCCTGTCAATAGCCTTTTGCAACCTGTTCTTTGCATGATCGGAACCCGACCTCATAAATATTACAGCATTTGATGCTCCTATTGCGTACGACGCAATAGCAATTCCTTCAATAAGACGATGAGGATCACTTTCAAGAATTGTCCTGTCGGTAAATGCGCCAGGATCACTCTCCTTTGCATTGCAGATAAGATATCGTGCATTTGAGGATGTGTTCAGTGCATGCCTCCATTTTAAACCGGTTAAATATCCTCCTCCGCTTCTGCCTCTCAGCCCGCTCCTCTCAATAATATCGCAAACCTCTTCAAAAGTGTAATGCCTTATTGCTTTGATAAATGCCCTGTAGCCACCCCTTGCTATATATTCTTCAATACTTTCAGGATCGTAGCACCCGCAATTGCTTAATATTACTCTCTTCTGTTTCTTGAAAAATGGCAATTCATCCATAAAAGGAATCCCTGACCACAATTCGAACCCTTTGGTTCCGGTCTGTCCTGCAAGGTCGTCCGTATTTATATCATTGTGAAATACTCCGTTAAGAAGAGGCTCTACTTTCTCTTCTGTAATATTTCTGAAGTACAGTTTATTTTTCCCGGGGATCTGAATGCAAACGAGAGGTTCGTATGTTGCCGGACCTGTGCAACCGACATGAACCAAACCCGCCGGGGGACCATTATCCTTAATATATGATTCTATTGCACTGAAAGTTTTTTCCGAACCTGCAATGACACTGCTTGTTCCGGATGATATGAAGATTACAGGTTTATCAGTCTTTTCTCTTCTTACCTGCTGCAATACCTTCTCTGTGTCCGGCGATAAAGTGTCGGATTCAAAGGTAAGGACCTTCTCGATCAGGAATGTTTTTAGATCTTCCATCTGGAAATAATAACAGGATTAGTCGTTTTCAATAACGTACTTTAATCTTTTAATAAGTTCAGGAAGTTGTTCAGCTTTAACATGAGTATGATACTTTCCGTTGATATTAATCACGGGACCGTTACAACATCCTCCCATGCATGATACGATCTCATAGCTGAAATTGCCATCACGAGTTGTATGACCCTGAGCCACTCCGGTCTCTTCTTTTATCTTATCAATAATTAATTGAGATCCATTTAGAAAGCATGATGTCCCATGGCAAATACTGATTTTTATTTTCCCGGAAGGAAAAAATCTGAATCTGTCGTAAAATGTCGCCAGACCATAAATTTTTGTAGTGCTGAGTCCAAGAAAACTTCCTATCTTCACTATTGCTTCTTCTGAAATATGGCCCATAACTTCCTGTATCTCCTGAAGCAGTGGAATAAGATCTTCTCTTTTTCCCTGTTTGTATTTCTTCAGAATTATATCAAGATCTGCGCTCATTCCTGTAGTTTAAATCATTGTATTAAGACACAAATATAATTTAATTTATTGTTAATAAATAAACATTGTTAATTTATTAACAATAAAAATAACAAAACTGTCAAGATTTGCATAATTTATACTATCTTGATTTACAGACATTTATGTATAACAATAAAATTTCTATGTAATAATTTTCTAAATTTCAGGTTATAAATTGGGTTTAACTGCAGACACGGAATGCAAGTTATGTCTACCCCACCATACATAAATAATTATTACATTTGTAGTTGTGTTTATTTTTGAACAGTAAGAAAATGGCCCAAAGAGTTGAGATGCAAATCTGTCTAGGCAGTTCATGTTTTTCCCGAGGTAATAAAGATGTTGTAATGTTTATCAGAGAGTATCTCAGAAAGAATCATCTTGATGATAAAGTTATATTCAAGGGAGCCCGATGTATGGGTCGATGCAGTAACGGACCAAGTCTTAATATAAACGGAGTCACACTGGAAGGGGTTACTCTTTCAAAAATAGAGAGTATCCTGGAAACTGAATTTGCAGGGTTAGTTTGAAGAAGTTTGGAGTGAGCTAACGTTTGAAGTGTCTAAAGTTAAAGACTCATGGCACTCAAGGTACTCTAAACTCAAGGCACTTATTAAATATAAAATGATAAACAGAAAACCTGTTCTATATATAAATGACGAGAAGTGCAGAAATTCCTATTCCTGCGTTCGTGTATGTCCTGTCAATGCCATTGAGGTTAAACCACAAAAGGCACATCCGTATATTCTTCCTGACAGATGTATCGGCTGCGGACTATGTTATGTTTCATGTACCCCGCATGCTATAGAATTTCGCGATTCAAAGGATGAAGTGAAGATATTACTGGCATCCGAAAGGAAAACCGCTGCACTTATTGAGCCCAGTATTGCCTCAGAATTTGACGATATAACTGATTACCGGAAATTTGTCGCAATGATAAGAGCCCTTGGGTTCGATTATGTTCATGAGGACTCTTTCGGAGTTGACCTGATTGCATCAGCTTATGCAAAAATGTTTTTAAAAGCAGAAGGAAAGTATCTTATCACTGCCAACTGCCCCTCAATAGTCAAACTTATTGAGAAGTTCCATCCAGAACTGGTCCCTAACCTTGCCCCGATGGTATCTCCTATTGTGGCTACAGCTATGGTTGTTAAAAAGCTATATGGACCTGATGTGGCAACTGTTCAAATCGGTCCCTGCATTGACGCGAAAGATGAAGCCCTGATATCTGGCGATGGCAATCTAATAGATCAGGTGCTGACATTCGTTGAGCTAAGACAATTATTTGATGAGTTTAAGATCCAGGAGAGGATGGTGGAAATGTCTGACTTTGATCCTCCCCATGGAAATTGGGGTGCATTATACCCTCTTCCGGCAGGAATAATTCAGGCTGGAGGGATAAAACGTGATATGGTTTCCAGCAGGGTTATCACAGCATCGGGGAAAGAAGAGATACTTGAAGCCATAAATGATTTCGACAAATACATAGATACTATCCAGCACCATTTTAACCTCTTCTTTTGTCATGGGTGCCTGCTTGGACCCGGTATGCAGCATCATAACGAACGATTCCGCAGAAGGGCTCTTGTTCGCAGGTATGCTGAGAAAAGAGTTGGCCAGCTCGACCAAGCTGTTTGGCAAAAGAATATGGATAAATGGTCAAAGCTTAACTTCTCAAGGACCTTCACACCGGATGACCGAAGGATACCGGATCCGCCTGAAGAAGCTGTTCTGGAAGTACTGAAGATCATTGGGAAGAATAACCCGGATGAAGAAATAAATTGTGGCGCCTGTGGCTACCTTTCATGCCGTGATTTCGCATCAACAGTTGCCAAGGGTCTTGCAGTTCCTGAGATGTGCCATACTTTCAATCTAAGGAATAAACAGGAATATATCGAAACCCTGAGACAGACGAACAGGAAACTTGCGGATACCAAAACAGCTCTGAAAGAATCCGAGGAACTTGCCCGCAGAGAGAAAGAGATAGCACAGAGCGCTTCGGATATGATGAACAACATGCTCGAGAAGCTACCTACCGGTGTAGTTATTGTCGACAATAATCTCAAAATCCTTCATTCTAATCAGAGTTTTATAAACATAATTGGCGAAGATGCCAAAGCAATTTCAGATGTAATTCCCGGACTTGCCGGAGCTGATGTAAAAACACTTATCCCCTTCAATGTATACAATATGTTCACCTTTGTTATAAAAGAAGATGAGCCAGTAGTAAGTAAAGATGTCCATTTTGAGGATAAGATGCTTAATATTTCCATATTCCCCATCAGGAAGAATAAAATCTGTGGAGCAATAATCCGTGACCTTTACTCCCCGGAAGTTCAGGGTGAAGAGGTTACAAATAGAGTGAGCGAGGTTATAGAGAAAAACCTTGAGATGGTACAGAAAATTGGATTTCTGCTTGGCGAAGGGGCCTCAGAAACAGAACAGATGCTTAATTCAATAATTGAGTCGTATCGTTCAAAGTCGGTAAACAAGAAACCTAACCTGAAATAATCGTTCGTGAACAGGAATTTTTTTATAGAGGTCAACAGCCAGCAGAGGAACTACGACGGGGAACGGATTAGCGGAGATGTATTCCTGTACAGGTATATTAAAGAAGAGGATCGTGTTATTGCAGTTCTCTCTGATGGCATGGGCCATGGTGTAAAGGCTAATATCCTTGCCACACTTACTTCAACGATGGCTATCAATTTTACACGCGAGCACAAAGAGGTTGACCGCATTGCGGAAATCATAATGAATACACTTCCGGTCTGCAGTGAGAGAAAAATCAGCTATTCAACTTTTACAATTGTCGATATAGAAAGCAGCGGAAGAGCAACTATCCTGGAATATGACAACCCATCATGCTTAATTCTGAGAGGTAATCAGGTATTTGATCCCTTATGGAAAAAAGTCGTTCTTGAAAAAGGCAAGAATTCCGGTAAGGTTCTCAAAACATGTTCCTTCATGCCGGAAAAAGAAGACAGGATAATATTCTGTTCCGACGGTGTGTCCCAGAGTGGAATGGGCAGTGAAGCTTTTCCCTTTGGATGGGAAAGGGATAATATTGCATCGTACGCCGCTTCACTGGTCTCTAACGAGGCGTCTATTTCTGCAATTATGCTGGCAGGCAAAATTGTGACTATGGCTCATAAAAATGACAGTTATAAAGCTCGTGATGATATCAGCTGTGCTACCATATATTTCCGTGAGCCACGTAAGCTGATTATCTCAACAGGGCCGCCATATGAAAAGGAGAAAGATAAGGAGCTTGCAGCCAAGGTTTTGGCGTATAAAGGAAAAGTAATTCTATGTGGGGGAACAACTGCTGATATTATTGCAAGGGAATTAAACCGGACCATCATCGATGAACTGATTTTCGAAGATCCGGAACTTCCTCCAGAGAGTTTTCTTGAAGGCATTGATCTTGTAACTGAAGGTATTCTTACTCTGCAGAAGGTCAATGAGATTCTTAAAACATACAATAACAGTGTCAAGTTGGGAAAGGGCCCTGCCGATAAAATCGTAAGGCTGATAATGGAAAGCGACGAGATCCATTTTATTATCGGCACTAGAATAAATATTGCTCATCAGGATCCGAATCTGCCGGTAGATCTTGAGATCAGGAGAACAGTTGTTAAACGTATTGCCAGATTGCTTGAGGAAAAGTGGCTTAAAAAGGTGACTTTCGAGTATATCTGAGAATTGTCGTGCGGTCTTCAATTCATGCAGTCATGAGGTCGTCCGAGTCGTTTAGTTTTGAAAATTTAAATTCCCTTACCCTCTAAGAAATCAAGTGTCCGTTGGAACAGTTTCGGCTGTATCAGTGGATGTGTATTTTCAGGGGGAAGTTCATCTGCTAATTTAATCTCAGCTATTTCAGATATATCGGGAATCGGACCAATCTCAAATACTTTCGCTAT
>Ga0302271_10003666_pt1 | contig 12814 bp, 6 predicted proteins | sample III_Bog_N1_1_FD_198767 | JGI IMG/M metagenome (GOLD analysis project Ga0302271, IMG submission 198767) | Peat permafrost microbial communities from Stordalen Mire near Abisko, Sweden - III_Bog_N1_1 | ecosystem: Environmental > Terrestrial > Soil > Wetlands > Peat | place: Sweden: Abisko... | reverse complement strand
TTCTCTTATTAATTACTTCTTTCTGCAATTTTTTTAATCAAGAAAACTCAGAATAATTTCTTTCAAACATCGCCAAAAATATTTCAACATAATTTTCCCCAATTATTTCATTCCTCTTTCATTTCTCCAAGCCTCTACACAATTTTTCTAATTATTCGTATTTACCCAGATTTTTCGGCTTAGACATGTAATTAACAAAACAACAATTATTTTCTTAACAAATGTTTGTCAAGAGAGTTTTAATCAAATATCAAAAGAATAGTATTTTTCATCAGTGAATCAGGCTGGAGCAAAAAAATTTCTTTTCTCTCTCTCCCTGCAACTCACAACTGACGAACTGCTCAAATAACACTTTTTTTGGTTGTTTTTTTACTGAATGAGTTTTTTCCTAAAACTCTCACCAGAAAAATACAAGGGAAATCGATTTATTTACCAGTTTTAAAACTCTTTTATGGTTTAAATAACCAAAATTCTCTCTGTCTTGCTCTGTTTATTATTCTTTTTACATCCCTCCCTTCTTTAGGATTTCGAAAAATTCATTTCGTTACGTTCTTTAACACTGGCTTGAAATTATTATCCAGTCCTATTTCTATCCAATTAGATATTTTAGAAACCAAGGAGTAATGATGCCCCTTCTATAATTTTTATTTGCCCTACTTACTAATATCTCCCCCTTACAAGTTTATTTACTCTGTTTTCAAGAAACATCTTATTTTGGAGACTTTCATCATGCCCCTATCGTTCTCGAATTCGGTATGAATGTGCTCTGAACACTGGAGAATTAGATCGATGATCTGATTTACCTACTAACAAACATATTTTTGATTTCTCATTTTTTGAAAATAAACAATTTCAGCAAAAAAAGAATTAAAATCATTCTTTGCTGCAAAATAACACATTATTTTTTATTATTAAACAATAAGCACATATCATAATATTATTTAGACCTTTATTATCTCTTTCTCTCTGATTCTTTCTTTCATTTCTCCTCTTTTCTTTCCTTATGTCTTTACCACAGAAATTCGAATGCTTTATCAAAAAATATTCCTTGAGAGTGAGGTGCTTTTAGCAAAAGAAATAAACCTTCCTCCCAATTAACAAAACTCGTTCTTTCCTTAAAATAATCTCCTCTACTCTCTAGATTCTCACCCACCCCTTCTTTTCTTTGCAGGTTTCCTTTTGTTTCCTTACAGTCTTATAATTCGTGAAACATATTATATTCTGCCTTTCTAGCAATTTTGATTACATCAGTTAATTTTTAATCCAAAGAAAGCTTTTTTCCCTTTGAGTCTGTATTTTTGTTTGTTGGATTAATAAGCACACAGCTAATAAATACAAATAAATAATGGGCATTTTCTTTGTTGGTTTGATGATCTTTACCATATTTACACTTGAATAATGCTACAATATTTGAATGAAAAGCCCAGTAAAGTTAAAAAATTTCTTCTTGTAAATTTTTCTGCAATAATAGAAAATTGATACTGGTTTGTCTGGCCTGAGATAGAAAATGAGAGTCTTCCAGGAAAAAACATAATAAATAGAGAAGATTTGTTGATTAAATTAGCTGTATTTTTTTAAAAAATTCAAAAATAATAATAACCTAGAAAAGCAATATATTAGCATTTTAGTCTTTAAGAACCCATCTTATTCAGACAGATATTCTGTTGAAACTAAAAATCTCCTAATAAAAACAATCTAACACTTATTAGCTTAATATACCCAAAAAACCTTAATGAAAATTTTGAAATTGACAAAATAACGAGACCAATATCGCCCCACAAACTCGCTGTTTATTTTTTTCTCCTAAATGGAATTGTAATTATTAGTTTCTGCTACTTTCCAAAATGTGGTCATGCTTGCTTTACCCAAAACGCTATTTTTTCCAATTCTCTCTGCGGGAGATATCAGAATGTGTGGTGTAAGCACCGTTTGGATTGGGCACTTTTTTCAAATTAATTTCTTTGTTCTTAGTAATTATTCGCTGGTTTCTTTGATTTGTTAGGTGATTTCAAAAGGTCGAAAATGAATATGCATAATTAGTTCCAGAATGGTTATTCTCCAGTTTGTCTTGAACTTTTCTTGTTGTGGAAAAAGTATCTTTCTATTATATAGTGTACAATTGTGAAAGTTAGAATTGTAGAGGGTTATAATAATTGAAAGATGAATTTAAGAGCTTGCAAGAGACTATCCATAGAAATCATGCACTGTTTGTTTAGCTTCCTTTAATTCTCGTTCTCGAAAATGAAGTAATTTTTCATAAAATGAGTATTTATCTTGATTTTCTTCATGCATTTTTAAATTTTTATGGATAAAATATTAAAGAGCTTCTGTGATTTCCTTTCATATTTTCATGCAAATAGAAAATCGAAATTCCTTCATAAAGCACAAACTAACCTTTAATAATAAGAATTTGTAGCATATGACACAAGTACAGAAACAATTCGGTTAATATCTTTTTTCCTTATCTAATAAATCATAAAGGTAAGATGACTTAATCACTGAAGGATAACTTTCATTCTCGAATTTGTATTACTAGACATATTGTTATTATTAAAAGTTAGCGATTTATACCCATATTTCAAAACAAAAACGTCAATTCCACAGATATTACTCAATTGATTAGGTAAGATGCTAAAACAATGAAAAATATCTGGAATGCATAACGGGGGAAAAAAACAGATCAATTGCTACGGAGTATCCAAATCACTTCAACAGGATTCTCTACGAGATTAAAAATTGTTGGGTAGCAAGAATAATCGAACTCACGCTGGGCTATTTATTCGACTGAGAGAGAAACGCTTGAGGGGATAAACTTCTCCTCCTCTCTTCTAAATTGTAACTTTCCTTGCAGATTTACTTGAAACTTTTGAAGAATGTCCTTTTCTATTCTTTTTTTTTAAAGAGTTACTGTTTTTCGAGAAAAGTTAGTATCTAAAGCATACATTCTCAAGTGGGTCTCTATGAAAATGGATCCCAGGAATCAGCAAGACTTGTACTTCTTGGATTTCGTATGAAAGAGAGAATTTATTGAATCAAAGTTGTTTATGAGCAAATAAACCATTTCATTAACTTTTTTGTAAATTCTAAATACTTCAATGAATAGAACTGGATAAAGAGAAGAAAAGTAGTTAAATAGTTATGGTTAAGGAGTTCTAATTTAAAAGGGAATTGGACTCATCTAATGGATCAGCAATTCCTGATGGAAAAAGCCGATAGCCTCTAACACAGACATAACTGCAAGTGAACTAACAATACTGTCAAATTATCTGTAAGTAAAGAGTTGAAAGGTGTTTTAGGAGAGGGAGCAAACTGCTTATTTCATACAAAATACCCCCCAGAAGCAGGTTCATTAAAGAACTGTTCACTAGTAAATCAAATTAAATCACGTACACTAAAAAAAGACACTTTTTTTGGGTATGTTAAGCAATTCTAATTCATTTATCCACTTGAATTTAGCTTCTGAATTTTCATTGGTAAAGTGCAAGCGCTGATAAATTGAAATAGCGTGAGTTTCTTTGCCGAATAGGTAGAGCCAGCAATGCATTTGAGAGAATCTTAATAAGTATTTTTCCCTGAATTGTCTTGCTTTCAGCAGAGAAATAGCAAGAAGAAAAGATAGGGAATTTCAAGTAGATCGGGTGGGAGAAAAGTCAATCAAAAAAAGATAACATTTATTTTTGAAAGGTGTGAGAGTGGAGTCGAATTGCTTGATTGTGTCGTCAACTTACCCAATGCTTAATTGATAATTTGCCCAAAGAGAAGCAGCTAGCAACTGCTTAATTTTCCCTTTTTGGCTCTTTGAAAAAATGAGACATACTGAAGTAAAATTTGGCTCTACCATTTAGGCAATGAAATGAACTTCAAAATCATTTAAAAACCACAAAAAATGTTGAAAAAAACAAGATTGAGGAGTCCATTAAAAGTAGATAAAGCTTCCAACCAAAAAACTTAGATTCTGCAACACTCCAAGCCTTTTAGAAATTGAATGATCAATGATCCGTGTGAAGTGAATTGATTTAATAAGTGTAATTAAATGCGTGTATTTTTATTGTTAGTATCCTTTAATTTGTTAGGTGTCTGCGGAATTTACGTGTATTTTTGAGGTGCTTGGGGTAAGGTTGTTTTTTTGTAAATTGCTTAGTTTAGTCAACTTTGCAGCTCTGTAAGCGATAAAAATCACCCGTTGTTTAAGATCTTAAATGTTCACAATCATTTGTATTTGTTAAGGTATCATGCTGTGGAGAATCGAAGGCGTAAAATAATTTTAAATTTCTCAGCATAAATTATTCTATTTTCAACAAAACCAAAACCCACAAGTAAAACGAGCAAGTTATTTTAAGAGAGAGAGGGGGAAAAGAGAGAGATAGATATGGATATTTAGGAAATAATAATTAATTTGCTAAGAATAATACAAAATAATTGAAAAAAAGAATCTAAAAAAATAATTGATTAAAAATACCTTCTCCTGCTATTTAAAAAACACATCCTTTGGCTCTTCAAGCACTTTCTCAACTTTTAGATTTAATCGGCCTAAGATCTTCAATTTAAACCTTACTATTTCTTAATAAACTTGCAATTCTCCAAGGGAAACAACAACAAAACATTCTATGAGTTCATGTTCATCTTCTCGTCCAATTGGTAAGGTTTCAAATACGGAATCTTGCCCCTCTGCAAAAGAGATCTGGAAGTTATTCTCAGTGCCATTTGAAGTATCTGATCTCGAAGATAAAATCAAAGGATGTGAGAATTCAGCTTGCTGCATCTTGAAGAAAATTGAAAATCTCACAACAAAGAAAATGAAACTCGTTTGTGCAAAACAAAAATGTCCATTTTCTATCCGACTTGAGACCATAGAAGGGAAGTACTTACTCCGAGACATCCAAGGCGAACACAATCACTCTGTTTCGAAGGAGAAATTCGAAGAAAAATTGCTCACTGGGCGACTACTCGATTATGCTGATTTCATTTATCAGACATATTTCCTCACTAATTCGGATTTCTGCTCGAAACCTAAACTCATCTTAAAAGATCTTAAAAACAGACACGGCATAGATTTACTGTCTGGTAACTTCTCACCATCTCAACGACAGAAACTCAAGAAGAAATTCGATAACATCGTTTAACAATTACGTCTCAAAAAATCCAGATCAGATGGATCAGCCATTGCTAGTTCTAACCCTCCCCTGAAAAAGAGTATCTCAGCTATGACTTCAAACAGAGATGCTACGTAATCTTTATCAGCAAGGGAATATGCAATTTCCTCAGCTTCCACGCTTCATGGAGATAACACAAACAAAAAAATTAAATAAACTCCGTTTTCATTCAACAATGTTCCTATGAAAGTAGCCCCAGGAATTCTAGATTTTGCAGCTTATGGATAGTACCAGTAGCAACTCCAATATCAGCAAGCTCAGATGCAATTCCAATAATAATAGCAAATCTAAAAATAAGAAATTCCACCACAATTTCCTCTGATTCATCCGTTTTAACTTTCCCTCTTAAAATAGCAAATTTAACAATAATAAGAACTGTAAATAAGTGAAGGTAAGCAGTTTATTAATTAAGGTCCGTAAGTTATTTCTGAAGACTCCCGATCTATTTCTTAATGTAAAATTGAAGATCAAAGTGAATAATCATCAGAAATTCAACTAGTTCCTCAATAAGAATTGCCGATTAGCGCACCTGGCAAAATCGCCAAGGCAAACAGCTGCATGGGCATGACTTCACCAGCAGCTACACTTCCGATTCTCTCCTAGCACTCACCTTTACAAATGATGAATCAGTTATCTCCTTTGGGGCTTGGAAGCATCCAGCATATTGGGACTGGATAAAGTCTTTAATCGATTTGCGTTCCACCATTTGATGGGTCATGTTTCTTGCAGCAATCAGAATAATAGTAAATGCAATCAAACCTCTAACAATAAATCTAACAGATCCTTCAGTAATAACTGCACAATCAGCTAGCATAATCGTTAGCGCAATAGCAGTACTAACAATAATAGCAGCAAATTCAATAACAGCAACAATAATAGATCTAATAGTTCTATCTCAACTAAAATATCCCCTCACCGTTCCAATATGTTTCCCTTTTCAACAGCAACAGCAACAGCAACAACAACAACAATTCTACCGCAAATACCAACTCTGTTTTCTCACTGCCTTCTCCCCTTCAACTCTAGCCGAAATCAGATTCATCTTTTTCTGTTTCTCAATAACAATAATTAATGGCTATTCCTAATCTCTAGCAGCTCCTTTTACAATCTAACTAAGGGAATAAATTGGACAGTATCAACGACGCTAATAATTTACCAGTTCAAGTGTAAAGTCTCTTCAAAACACAGAATCAAGATAGCTACAACGAATCTTGCATTTCTTCCAATCAACAACCATAAACTCTCCTTCCTTCTGCCGCATGACGACGCTTTTAAGAAGATCCTGCCTCTCTTTTTATCTAATTATTTTTAAATATCTTTCTCTCTCTCTCTGTATGTCTCTCATGTTTCCACTTTCACTTAAATCTATGTTTCAAGTTAAAAATCTTATCCATTCTTTTTAACTTTCCTTTACACTTCTCGATTATTACCCTTTTTCTTTAATCAAGATAAGCTTCAAATATCCATCCTTCCCCACCATTATTATTGGATATTTCTGTTTGAAATCTCCCTTGTTCTTTTTAGATTTTGTTTACCCTTATCATTTCTTTTTTTTCTTTGTAACCTTACTTCAATCTTCTTATTTTATCCCTATCCACATCTTTCCTCTGATGATACATAAATATTCACATAATGTTTCCCTTGTTTTCTCTCTAAACTTAGTTTACAAAGTGATAAATGCGCTGATTCAAAAGTGGATAAATAGAAAATCTCCGAAAATATTGTTTTGTAAATATAATTTGTAAGTTCATAAAGACAAATGTCCCCCTCTCCCCACAAAATGAGCAAAGATTCTTTTTACCTAACCTCTCTTGGAGGTTATTCCTTAATTTCTTAAAATCACGCTCATAATCTATCCCTTTTTTTGGTTCCTTACTGGGCAGGTATCCTAAACAAACCATTGTAAGCTTCATCGGGATACTCCTTGCAGCTAATTACCTTATGAAAGAGAATGCTGTCTCTAAAGCAGCAGATGAATTAATGAATTAAATTGCAGGTGTTACTCTTTAATAAATGAGTTGAATACATTAGTGGGAATAGTAAATTGCATCATATACAAGTGGATTTCGTCAATGAATATATCCTTACGATCGCGCTTAGCAACAGAGTTGATCTAATTAATTAATTCCCCTCAACAGAGGGAAATAAGTCCAAATCTAATCCATTTAATTAATCTAAGAACTTTTTCTAGATAAGCCTCTCTTTTTAATTTCCGTCCGTCGGTCGCATTTTAAAATCACTGCTGTTCTTTTTGCATTCAGTACAGGCTTAAAGTTTCGATCTTACAAAAGTTTTATCACTTCGAACGGCAGTATTCCTTGTGGTAATTTCGCGCAAACTATTTGCACTTGAAGGTATGCAACATGCTTACGAATGCTTGGCAGAAATCAACAATTAAAAAGGAAGAGGTATTCTTAATTACCATAATTTCACATTTATTTGATTTTTGGATATTCACTTTTTTGCTAGTTTAGTTTTTGGCTAATTGTAATTTTGCTTTAAAAAGATAATTCCGTTTACACCAAATCCTCTGTATTTTGCAATGCATACAGTTAAAAGAAGGCATCAGGGAAAAAATTAATTAGAATTCATTACAAGCTTCGAACATTTTCTTTCTGCTTACAATCCTCTTTCGACTTAGTACGCATTATTTGTCGAAGATAACATATCATGAACGCTGATTTAAGCTCAAAATTTGAAAGATTTGATTAACCTTTTAGAATAAGTTGAAGAATCAAAGTCAGACATATTTGGTTACACCTGGATATTTTAGCCTTCTGGAAAAGTTGCTTATCTTAACGAATCATAACACTTCTAAACGCAATGATGTCAATCAAATGTTAGAAAAATTGTACGGATGGAGTATGCCATCATTGGAAAAATTATTTCTCTGAAGGTGAAAAATCAAATCAATTTTTTCTATTTCCTCTTGAACAAAATCGAATCAAGCGGGGAATTTTAACTTCGTTTTGCTTTTCCTTGGCTGGTGAATAATTGCCCTTTTAGTTTTCAAGATTGCTATTCCTAGACTGGTAAAAGGTCGGACAGTGTGATTAATTGATTGATTGATTGTGATCAAAGAATTCCGAAATTGCTGAGAACAATAAAACTAATATTTTCAGTTAATTTTGGGTAGGAAAGAAAGAGTACGAGAATTCTTGAGAAGTCAGAAAGGATAAGATAAAAAAGACACACAGAAAGAATTATTATTTGCAGAGAAAAAAACAAGCTGTAAGATCCCATCGATAGCTCAACGTGAAAGTCATCGGACTATTCAGGGAAACAAACGAAATGAAAACGAGTGGCTCCAAATGTACCCAAGGAGTAATGGAAATTTCAGAAGATGAAGAATCTAAAATATTGCTATTACCTGGCAATCTTCTTATCAAAATACCCTACAAAAATACTCAATCTTAGGTTCGAGGTCACAGCAACTTCAATTCAGCTAATCTCCATAAAGAAACCATCAGGAAACTCCTTAAAGTTGAAGAGAACACCAAATAGCCTTCCTCAAATACCACAGTTTAGTTGTAGTAATCACAGCAGTAGCTTTCACAAGAAGATGCCTATTTTCGAGATGCTGATAATAACAGCAACTCTTCTTGTTTATCCAGGTAGCCAACGAAAGAATCCCTGCAGACTAACTAACTTATCAGAGTAGCTGTAACATAATATTTTAAAACTACAAAAATTATAGAAGTTACATATGACAATGAAAATGGATACAAGGGATTTGATAATATTAGCAGAATTTTAGAGGAATTAAAAACAATGTAATCACTGATTTATTCTTCCTCATCTCCTCTCACGAAAGACCTACTTAGCTAACTCTCCGAATATGCAGAACTTCTTAAACTTACTTCATTTGAAACCTAAACACAAAAATGTATGAATAATCAAGAATTCGCGTTTTCTAGCTGCGTCTCCCATGCATTTTTAGAGCCAATAGCGAAATAAATTAGAAAACAACACAGCAAATCATGTGGTTTGATGTTTTATGAGAATCTTAAGAGAGTTTCTTTTGGATACAGTTGTGAGTAACGAGGGTTATCTGAAGAATTATGTAATTATATTGGGATATCTAAAACAGATTTGCAAAATGGATGTCTGCTGCATTCATATATTAGTTTTCTTAGTCCATAATCTTAATAGTTGCTCATATCGTTTAATATACAGCTGAGACTAGCAGCAATGAAAAAGGAAAATATCTTAAAATTCAATAAAAAACAATTTGAGGCTGAGATTATCACAAATACTTCTTCTCGCTTCAGCTGCATGATCGAAATAGAAATCTGTAGAGTTTCATATAAATAAGACTTCAATAGCGATCATTTGTTAATCGTTTATCATATCTTCCCAGGGTATTCTACGACTTAACTTAACTGTGTGGTTGCAAATCCTTCGAAATTAGAAGATCAAAGTAGCGATAACAATTCACCAAAAATGTCCACAAGCAACTTGAATATGAATAAAAACAAATAATAAAGCTAAAATCTAAATTCTTAGAATTTCTCAGCAAATACCAATCACTACAGAGCTTACATGAAGCAATTCCCATGCTGAGCTATCTTAAGAAATCAATATCGAATGTCTAAATGATGGTGATAATCTAATAACAAATTGCTAGGCAGTAGGCTTGATCTTCTCAGAAAATCAAACAAAGATTGTATTCCTTGTCTGAAAAAGATAAAATCAAAAGGCTACGCAAAAAGACCTCTTAAATAATACGAGGTGAATTCAGCTGTACAAAGCAGAATAAACAAGTAATCTCCTTTCATCCTTTGAAGAATAGATTCTGCCTCAAAAAAAAAATAAATACTTTTCCCTCCCCCCTTTTCCAAAATAATAGATCAATTTCCTTTTTTGCCTCCCTTGAACAATCATAAAATATAACAAATTAACTCATCAAATAAACGCATGTCCATTAGATTTTTGTTTTTTTCTCATTTTACAAAGTAACCATAAACTCATTTCTTCTTTTGGACTAATGTACGATAGATTTCTTAAAGATGGCTCCAATTTTTGAGCTATCCTTAAGCGCGGTCAGCCAGGCTAGCAAGAGATTAGTTTTTTGGTTTGTTTTTGATTCTCAAAAAACAGCCCAGCGATCAGCTATGAAGGAATTATTTAAGATTATCTTTGAATATTAAAAGTCCCTGTTTTTTGTGCCTGAATTTTTCCTCCCCTCAGCGAGATTATCTTCCCCTGAGATTTCCAATCCTCTAAATTCGCGACAGCCTTGTAATGTTTGTTTAAGCATTTTCTATTGGTTTTTCTTTCGTAATCATGTTTATTAATAGAATTTATTTACATTGGTTATTTTACTATTTCCTACAGTCCTGGATCTTAGGGGGAAGTAGCTGACTCCGTTAGATTGTAAGGACTTTGCACTGAATGAGTTTTAGATCTCAAAATTATTTACAGTTCAAATTCTGATATGTATTTGTGAGAGATTTAGAGTTAAAAAATCTCACATGAAAAAATATGTCCAAAACTATTTTGCATTACAAAAACATAAATACATTAATGATCATTTAGTCTCTGCAGTTGGAATGTCTTCACAGATAACAGCTGAAGATGTATACCCAGCACCGATATTCACAATCGTCTATTTCTTGAAAGTAGAAATCATTATTGGATGCTCTGAAAATGCTCTCTTCTTATTGCCTAATTATCCACAGTCATTCTCACCCCATTCCGTCACTACCCCTGCGCTTAGCAAGGCAATGCAGTGATGCTGTCCACATTTGATCTAATTTATCCGAACATTTTCTTTTTCCCCTTTTTGGTTTTTGACCTAAAAATTAGATAGACCTTCTACCTTCGCGATATCCGATATGTGTTTCATGAACCCAGCTCCAAGTTCACCCTTGTTATTGTGCCCACAAGCAAAGACTTCAGTTTCTTAGTTGCGTTTGTTTTCAGTTACAATTATTGTGTGTTCTTCACCAGCAGCTACATCAACAACCACACTTAAATCCAGGGATTTCGTGAACTGTAATGGTTAATATACAACCATAACTGGTTCTTCAGCACGAGAAAACATCTCTTCTTAGCTGAGTTGCAGCTTACTATTTGACCCCCAACCGTAGAGTGCTCCATCTTCTGTGATAGCTAAGGAATGATTTGAGCCACAAGCGACTTTCTTAATTTTCGCTCCAACACCTTCAACTTTTCTAGGGTTTTTAACTCTACGTTCATAATAAGGAGGTGCTGCTGATCTTGTCTAATTACCTAATCCACATTGGCCATATGTGTCATCACCCATTGAATAGACTTCTCCGTCTTTAGTGAGTCCTAAAAAGTGATCCTCTCCTGTAGCAATTTACTTGATATCCTTTGGGAGACTTTTAATTACACGCTAGCTTCCGGATTGAATCCTAGCAGCGAGGACTCGATTTCTGTCATCAAAGTCCTTCTCAATTGCCCAAGAATGCACTTCTCCTTTTGAATTCAAAGCCCAGAGATATCCTTTTGTAAATCCTGCTTGGATATAATTGCTGTTTTTCTTGTCAAGTAGCAACACGTCATTCCGACTATTGTCTGTTTCAGGATTTGCAAAATTTCCTTCGAGAACTTATTTCGACCATGCGTAGATTCGCCCCTCGACATCGATACCAGCTTCATTGTTTTCTCCAAACACAACTGCACAAAAAAAAAGAATTAAAGATTAGAATAAACAATAACTTGAAGATGATATCTCCAATCAAGCCAATAGAATAGGAATTCTTTTTTTGCTTTGATTTAATGAAAATTCTGATATTTTAAAGATTTTTGTTTCAAAATAATCATTGCAAACTTGCAAAAAAGAGCAATAATTTATTGAAGAAATAAAACAAACTCAGGAACATCAAATCAATCATATGTTTATCTGCTTATGAATAGATTCTTACTGTCCTTCATGTTTGTATTGTTAGGCCCTTGGAAGGTTGTGATGAGTTTAGGTTCGAAATTCTTGAATTAGAGTGTTGCATCTGGGCGAGGTTGATAGATGCCGTTTCCCCAAATAAACGTTTTTGTGTGCAATTTTCCAGATGCGTTAGTGTCTTTTTTCTTAGAGAAGAGCTACGATGGAGAGTTATTGGCTAAGAAGAGACACCCGATCAAGGATAATCCAACTGATTGTCTGCTGAATAGAGTCCGTCGCATTTTTTTGCTTTTTTGTATTAAAATTATGAATATCTTTGTAAAGCTAATTAAAAAATAATCAATAATCTTGAGATGTAATTTTGTTTCCAGAAAAATCGCGTGAAGAATCAAGGCAAGGATAATTTTTTGGTTAAGGAATAAAAGAGATAAAGAGCTTGAGTGTGTTCGAGTTTTAATAAGATATTGATGAGGGAAAAAAGATTTAAAAAAATATATTTAGAAATGGTAAACAGATTTGTAAATCAAAGACATTAATAGTTTTAATTAAATGTTAATGTATTTATTATCATTAAAAGTATTGATAGCATAAATCCAAAGAGGAAGGTTTGAAACAGACTTAAAGAGAAAAAAACCAAGAAGAGAAGAAATCAAAAATGAGTTGGGTAGGTTAGCGAATAGAAGAAAGTAAAAGGGGAAAACGAAATAGATTTATCAAAACTGTGGAATAGCTATTTCAGTGAAAAAAAAAATTAATTGCTATTTTCTAAGAAACGGGGAGGGAACAGCAATTC
>Ga0302271_10003664_pt1 | contig 12823 bp, 5 predicted proteins | sample III_Bog_N1_1_FD_198767 | JGI IMG/M metagenome (GOLD analysis project Ga0302271, IMG submission 198767) | Peat permafrost microbial communities from Stordalen Mire near Abisko, Sweden - III_Bog_N1_1 | ecosystem: Environmental > Terrestrial > Soil > Wetlands > Peat | place: Sweden: Abisko... | reverse complement strand
CGAAACAAGAATTTTAATCTTTTGTCAGAAATATCAAAAACAACAACAAAGCTGGATAAGAAGCGAAAGAGAGATCAGAATGAAGATATTGATCTTGTGCTTGGATTGAAGGAAAAAGAAACCAAGAAACGTCTAACAAAGAAATAAGTTAAAATAAATTATTCTTTTTTTTTAAAATTTAAATCTTTTTTCATACTTAACAGGATAAAAAGATATGAAAGAACTGAGATATCATCCCAAATATTATGACATGATTATCAGCACTGCTGTTAATGGTTTCCTTGCATTCAAACCTGCTCTGAATGATGAAGAAAAAACTAACAAGGAGTTAGAAGATCTCGAAAAGGAAGATATGTTTAAAAAATAACTATTAATGAGTTTGATCTCAACGATTCTTATCTAAAATGTCTCTCAACTGAAAAAAATAAAAAAAATAGCAATTAAAAGTGATAAAATAAGAAATAATCTCCCTTTATTTCAAGCATTGTTTTGTATTTGTTTATATTTGCTTAATAACTATGAGTAGAGTATTTAGGCGTTGTTTCTGTTCCTTTCGTTATTTCATGGTAGTATTTAATTTACTATTTTTGGTATTTTTCGAAAGAAGAAAGCTCTTAATTTGATAAGTTAAAGAAGAAACTAGCTTTAAGAAATAGCGCTTTTTCAGTTTTAGCATCTCTTTTTGATATGGTTGCAGCTTGGTCAATTCCTCAAGCCAAAAGAAGTAAAATATTCCTAATATAAATGACTCTTATCATCTTGTTAAAGGCAGTATAAGTAACACTGAAGCTGTACCTGGACCTTCAGATTATCATGTCAGCAAAAATTTCCATGTCACCAAAACAGAAGCTCCAAAATACAGGTATTATTTCAGTTAATTCTTGAAAGTAAAGTGAATGTTTTAAAAAAACATAGCATTGGAGGATCGAATCGCAAAGAAATCTTCCGTAATACTTCTCCTAGCCCAGGAACTTATTAGCTTCCAAGTTTCATTGTAATTTAATGGAAAATTAGAAGAAGAAAAAGATACAAACCATATTGATTGAAATTTTAGGGAAAGGAATCTCCAAAGTATGTCATTGGAGAAAGACGGTCAAGCAACTAGGAGGAGAAGGAGAAAATGTTTTTCCCTGCTCCTAATTAATACAGTCCACGATCTTTTTCTAAAAGAGCACCTGCATTTACGTAAGGCTTTTGTTTTGGCATTTTCAGAAGTGCAACAAAAAAATAAAAACAATTGTCTTTAATAGCATATCTGGCAGACATGGATCAGGATCAGAATCTCCTAGGTTAAGGACAAATACTTCCCCTGGTCCTGGTAACTATGAGACAAATAGAAGCACCTTAAACAATCATGCATTTGTTAAGTGAGGAAAATAGCTTGACACAATTATATTAAACATGTTGAGTTTTGATATTATAACATTCAGATAGATACTATGATAAGATATGTTTGTTTAATTAGGATGGGTAGTATGAAAAGGGATGGATTGATTCTTAACAAAGAAATCCCAGGCCCTGGAGCTTATAATATAAGTCCAGCTAGGGGAGAAATAAAGTAATCTTCTACAATTTATTCGATGGGAACTCAAGAAAGAGGTGTGCTTGGAGGAGGATTTGAAACACCAGGAGTTGGAGTAAGAACATATTATTTTGCTAACAAATTTCATTACAGAAAATGTATGATTTATTGTTAAAAAAAACAGTAATATAACTTAAATAAGACAATGCTATCTTCTTAAGGAGGATGGATTGGAACTAAAGGAAACTCCCCTAAACATGACACATCATCTCCTGGAGTTGGTTAGTATCGTCTTGACATAAGCCCTAGAGATAAGAATAAGATGGGAAGTTTTGGGAAAGAAAAAAGGCCAGATTTAGGCTCAAACAATAACTTTCCAAGTCCAGGCTCTTATGAGTAAACGAAACAAAATCTTAATTTGTAGTTAAATTAATGATGTTTTAAATTCATTTTAGTCTATGCGAAGCAGATAAATTTAAGTTGAAAAACAATCCTAAATTCTCAATTGGACATTCTCTTCGACCACCTTTGAGCTGTTCTGATGTTCCAGGTTAGCATACAGCACTTACAACAAAATACAAACATTTTCTTATTTTGTTGTTCTGATTTATTAAGGTCCAGAGCATTACTAAGGCAATTTACAGTGGAAATCAACCAGAGGAGTAATATCTTTATCATTATTATTTTCTTCTTCACCTTAGAAATCCTAATAACAATTTGTTTTACAAGATAACAATCGCTGGAAAGAACCTTTAAGATAAACGTTCAGAAAGTCCTGGGCCTTAATCATACAAACCCGATTATCAAGCTGTGTACTAGAAGCAAGGAGCATTTTCGTAAATTAAATAATAAATATAACAAATCCATTTTTAAAAAATCAATTTTCGTTGATTTAATTCTACATATTCACACTATATTAAATAAATATGTTCATTGCTATTAGGAGTCCCAAATCCTAACGAGCAGGCATAGTAAACTTTAAAGAAAAATCTGAAATCCCTGGTCCTTCAGATTATCGAAATTATGAAGTTAAAAAAATCAATGCTCCATAATATTCATTTGGAAAATCTCTCAGAAATAAATGCTAACGAAGTGTCTCACCTGGACCAGGGCAATATTATTTGCCTCCTAAATTTGCAGATGTGCCTAAGTATCTCCTTCCACTAAATAAATAGCAGCAACCTGTTTGAATCTATTTGATATATAATACTTCTTACATTTTTACTTAATTTAATATTCATCTCAGTTAACCTTTCATTTTGAATCAACCTTCACTCTTGTTCTTTTTAGCGTTTAATGATATTAAACATATCTGCAACACCTTAATGCGTCAAGAACTGTTATTTAATAAATTCATTAGATATATAAACACTCAAATAAATTATTTTAAAAGGGTTTTACTTGTATTTCTTGTTTGATATTCTTGTTAATCGCAGCCACTTGTAGCTTAGCCTTGTATTGATCTATTTCCTTCTAAGTATTCAGTGCCTTAACAAAATCATAAAATGGTTCAAATATTTTACAAAATTCTTTTGATTTCTATTATGAATTTACTCGCTGATATTATTAGATTGCTTTGTTTTCAAGTACTTCTTGTCGTTTGAGTTAAACTTTCTCTATTCGCAAAGCTAAAGCAGCATTCTTTTATTATTCTTTATTCTCCTCAGCTTGCTTGATTTTTTTATCTATGTCTGATCCTTCCATTTATCTGTCTTTCTTTGCAATATCCTCTTCAAGAACTTTTCTTAATCTAGCTTCCCCAACTCGTGCATCAGCTCTAGATTCAGACTGTATAATTTCAAATAATGTCTAATCTTTAAACATTGCAAAAAAGAAGATATTTTGTTTGTTTGTTACTGAAGTGTTTCTCTTTTTTGGGGAGATACTCTGAATGATCTTCTCGATTGATTCTCTTTAATATTCTTCTTCCTCTCGCTTAATCTTTTGAATGTTTGAATAAGCCCTTTTCGACCTCTAAAACAAGTAGTTATTTCATTCAAGGCATTCATATTCCAATAATGTTTTACTTGATATGCTCTTTCTGCAATTTGTTTTTGTTTATTTGCAAGGATGTTTTCATGTCTATTACACTTTTCTTTCTGTTCTTTTTCATAAGCTGCTAAGTATTATCTTTATTTCTCAAGACTCTCTTCTTCTCTATGCTTTGCTTTTTCGTCTCTTTCCTTTTTGTTCCAATCCCTCTCTTAGTTTCTTAACTCTACTATTTTGTATGCATTTTCTATTTATTTCTTTTCAACATCTAATTCTTTTTCTCGTTGAATCGCAGTTTTCACAGAAATCTTCAACTCGTTTTCTAGGCTTTCTTATTATCTTTTTAACTTGGCCTGTTCTATTTACTCTTGTTAATAAGCCACTCTGCGATGCAACTCATATTATCTTTATTTCTTTTAATTTTCTGCTCTTATTCCTGCTTGTTTCATTCGTTACGAATCTTTTTCTATCAGTGACTAACTTGATTAGCTGGAAATTTCTGAATGTCCATTCCTTTCTATTTATAAGAATTACTTTACTAACTTCAGTTTATCTTCATATGTGAGATAATCTAAGATACTCTATTCTTCGTTGGTCTAAATCTCACCATACATAGAAACAGACCTGGATTTCGGTTGTTTATCAATTGCCAAAGCACCTTTTATCCGCTTCTACTTGAAATAATGATCTTTGGTTTATGGTGAGTTGGTTTTCTCAGCTTCTTCTATTTATCTTTCTGACAAAGTTGGTTATGCTTAGTCAATGTATTTTTTGCTGAGATTGTTTGCACACTTTTTAGATTCTGGTAATGAAAGTATTTATCTTGTTGATTTGTATTAATCCAATGTTTTTTGTATTTTCACTATTGATGAATCTCCAAATGTATCATCGCCTGCTTTCATATTAAAAACTGCATGTTTTAATGAAAAATATCCTGTTTCGTATGTCCTAACCTGATCGTTTGTGTTGTTTCCTTTCTGTGAGCATTACGTTGCTTGGTAAATAGTCCTATAGATCTCCTTCTGAAACAAACGATTTTGTTTGATCATCGAGTCTTTTTCTCTGATTGTTTTGATTGAGAAAATGCAGTTTTATCCCTTTTTGGTTGCAAACTTTAATGGCGTTTTGAGTGAGACATCCCTGTACATCTAAAATATTGTTGTTTCCATAAAAATTATCCATTTCTTGAAGCTAATTTCACGCAGTTTACTTTTTCTTTTGTTTTCTTCTGTAAACGACTTTTACAGTGCAAATACTTTGCCAATAAATGCGAAAGATTAAACGAATCTTAATCGCGAAGCAGTTATTCTTGAAAATCATCCCATATCTTGAAAAAAAGTAATATTTTCTTTAAAATAGCAAATTGAGAATCAACTTCGAAAAATACACTATGATTGACCTTTTTAATCTCAAAATCGATCTACATATAATAATATAAATAATTAAAACAAAATAATTTTCAAAAGTCTGATTGATCTCCCGTATTGTTTACTTTAGCACATACTTTTACAATACAAATTTGGAGTCTGATTATTTGAATATCTATGTAACAAAAATATAAATTTTCATACATCTGCTAGCTTAATCAGTTAACTTGATATTTATCAGTCTAGCATTTAGTGGATACCTCAAACTTCAGAAGTTGCATATTGTCTCCTAAATTAGCAGCAGCTAATGGTTTTATCTAGAAGAACGTATAAGGTAGAGAGAAATTGACATCCAATGGATAGAGTTCATCTTCAGATAAGTTAGGCGATAAACTTATTTAGATATTCGAGCTAGGATTAGTTGAATTGAGATGTGGAATGGTATACTTAAATGTATTCCCTTCAACTAAGTATTCTGCATTTTCAGCTGCTGTTACATTTGGACTTTCTCCTGAAGGAAAAACGAATGTGAGTATAACATCAGAGAGTTACTAAATTCTCTCTTGCTCTGCATTGAATTCTGCTTCAAGAGCAAGAGCTCCATCGGTAAACCAGCAAGTGAGTGTGAATGGTAAATCAGTAGCACTAGTTGAGGAATATCGATATTTCACAGATGGAATACGGGTATTAACTGGGAAAGGTGTTTCAGTATTTTTGAGGGCAATTTATTTTTTCTCCAGCCAGAGTTATTTATTAAGATTTAGATGCGGTTTCATGGCACTAAGTTTGAGATTCTCATGCTCGAATTAAAGGGCAACTCTAGCTTTAGATGGGTCACCAAACTGCAATAAGATCTCACCATTAACGTCGAATGAGATTAAATTGCCATCACGAGAAATTTAGCAACTTAGTTTTTCGAGAATTTCAATTTCAACAGGTGCTTTCAGAGGATTTACCTTTACTTCTACCTTTGCAGTTTCGTTTTCCTTTTCAATTTACTATTGTAATTCTTTAGCAGCTGCGGTAGTGTTTGATCCTCCAGTTTAGTTCTAGGTTCGTGCGGATTCTTTTGAAGAAGAAACTGCTTTAGCTTTTTTTCCAAGTACCATGGATTTTTTAGGCGCTATTGTTGTTGCTTTTGAATTATAAGCTAGTTTAGAAGCAGATTCATCAGGTCTATAAACACCCTCGTCTTCACCACTAGTCTTGGAAGCTTTAAAGGCATCAGATGATTGATTTAATGTACTGATTCCTGTTCCCTATGTAGCTGCTCCTGCACTGCTATAAGATCCATATGAGCTTGAAGAAATGCTATTTGAGCTACCACTAGCCCCTCCTTTTTAAGAACGTCTCTTTTCAACTTCCATTTAATGTTTCTTAGCAGCTTCTTGTTATTCTGCTTATTTTTATTTCATTAGCATTATGTGCAGTTTCTCTTCAGCACTCTCCATTTCTAAAGAACTTTAAACCTATTTTATAAATAAACTAAAATTACAAATATGTTAGCTAATAACTCTAAATAATCACCTGGGTCAGAGAAACGGACTCTCTAAACCCGAACGAAATGACATCATCGAAACAAAGAAGGATATCGAAATCACGATTCAGCACATTTGCTTCAGAGACTCCAGAAGGACAAAGTTCTTAGATAATCTTATGAAGCAACCTAATAGTCTCTTGATCTTCAATAATATTCGATGTCTTTTTAGTCAGCAGGACAAGATACATGCTATCTAGAGGAAGGTACACATAACGTACGTATTCCGTATCAACAAATGTATGCTGCTGATCTTGTGCAATAAGTTTTGGAAAATTACGAATGTTTTCCTCCAATTAATGTTTAGTAATGTTCTAAAACTGTCTAGCCACTAAAATGTCTCCTGATTTGTCACAAATCGCTGCACTGATGATCACCATAGTCTCTACTTTCCAACTTTTCTTATTTGCTTTCTAACGAAGTCCCTTTCAAACTCTTCTCCTCTAATTTATCTACTTTTTTATTTTATATCACCGTCGTCTTTGATAAACAGGTTTCGAATTGAATAGGTAAAATTCTTGTAATCCCTCTCCCTCCCCATCAATATTCCTTTTTCTTTCTGAAATCTAAATTCTGCAAATTTTAAAACGTGGAGTTCTTCAAGCAAACCCGCTTAATTTCATGAATAAAACATTTAATTAAATATTTAAATCCATTTGTTTTTGCATTTATTTTACAATAATATTTAAAATATATTTATCAGGCAACACGAGATTTAATCAAGAGAGTAAACTAACTTGATGTAGCAATTGTCGAGGAGAACATTTGAGATAATAATAGCGACTAATTCGATGATGGAACTGCTTAAATTACTTCATCAAGTGAATTCAAAGAAAAGAAAGTTAGAGGACTCTAAAAATTAAGGGAGATAACAGCTGAAGATTCTGCAGTCCAAGATATTTTTTAAAGGAACACATTAGTGTTGACAACGTACGTAGATTCTCCAAGATATATGAGATCCTCTTCTAATAGATTAAAACTTTCTGATTAGCCATTCGAGTATTGCATCAACAAAAAGAGGTTTTTTCGTTCTTCTGAAGTCGCAAAATTTTTAATCTCTGCAACGAATGGCATTGACGCCATATACTTTGATTTAACTTCGATAGTTGAGTTGTCTTTAGGGACAATAATTCTAGATTCTCTCTGAAGAACATCATTTTCTACCTTTTTTTCAGACGCAACACTCGAATTTTTGTTACCAAAGATTATTTTATAAGGAAGTTTTTCTAAAAATGTTCTATATCTTGAAAAAATTGAATTTCTGGTTGATTTTTCAGAAAGTCTATTAGGTTATGCAAGAGTCTCACCAATTATCTTGATTAAATCATCGAAGCATTACAGTTCAGTATTAGGAGCTGATTAATTACTTAAGAACCCCTGTTTTGAAGCTTCTCTGATGATATCTTGCACTAGAGATAGAGCTTTGCAGAATTTCAGAGATTCAAATTAAGTAGAATATGTTTGACAATGTAGAATAGGTAGATGCATTAAAGCCACAAACAGGAGACCTTAATAAAGTTTTTAATAGTAATTATCTAGAACGAATGCCTTTTATATTGAGTGGAGTTTTTTAAATACTTTCATCAGTTGAAAAGTTGAAGTATTTATGTTATTCGATGAAATATCGAAGCCAATTCCACCTTTTTTCTTTAATAAGCAGGTGGATACTTCTTTAAGAGCTGCTGCTGCTTTTGAAAATTTCGCAAAAAATTGAAAACAACCTTCTTTCTCTCCTCCTAAAGAAGAAATTCTTGTGGTTGCATTTTTTCCAAGAACTTTAAGAGTCTAAGCATTTGAATTCCAATTGCAAAGAGAACTCACGATCATTTCTCGTAAATGTTCCTTTGGTGATTTTTCTGCTGATTAGGCATTTGTTCTCGTGCTTGGACTCAGAGAATGAAAGAATGCAGGCATAAGATCTTGCATCATGTCATATTATTTCATGAAATAGCTTGGAAATAATTCTTCTGATTTTTGAGCTAATTCCTCTCGATCTTTGAACGCATTTGAAATCATAACCACCCTGGAAATATGAAATTTATCTTTCCAATGAGGTTCCTGCACGTACAAGACATCTGCTATCTGCAGAATAGGGCAAATATTAGCTTTAACGAGTTAACTATTATGCTCCCCAATCCGCTGGCACATTTCTAATATGTACAAGTCATCTCCAAACTCTTCTACGTTTCTAACTATCATGTCCAGGATCATATTCAGTTGTTTAACGTTCTCCAACCAAACTTTTCCAAGCAGCTTATAAATTACAATTCGAAGTCTTGGGACTTTTTCTTTGACGTTGAACAATAAATTGTCAAGTTCATCAGTTTTAAGAATGACTAATTTCTCAGACTCCTCACTGGCAGTACCCTTAGATTCTTGAGCTAAAACAAGGCGAATCGTTTAGATTGCTTTGATTCTCACTGAATCATTCTCATCATTCAGCATGTAAAATAGAATATCCCGAGCTTCTCTTCCAAATGACTCGCACTGTGATCCAAAATTCTAAATTACTTCGATCGCACTCCATCTAACTTCATGGAATTCGTCTTCTAGTAGATGCACGATTGCTCCAAATCCATGGCTAATTGAAAACTTCTCTGATTCACCTTCTGCAAAAAAAGCATTTATTGTTAAAATTTGTATTATTCTCACTAATAAAAGGAATTAGTTGCATACTTTTCGAAGGAGTCGTTGTATTAAGCTATTTTCCGTAATCTTAGAATTGCTCCAGTTTTATAGTCCGTAGCAAAAGTGCATCGTCAAAATAAGGAAAATGCTAGAGAACTTAAGAAGCTCTTAGACGGACTTTATACGATAAAGATCTCGTGCAATTATTCAAATATTAGAACGCTCTGAGTGCAATTTCCTATTAGGAATTAGGATTTTTCAAGAATAGAGATTTAAGGTAATCCAAGAAACAGAGTTATGCTTGCTCATTGAGATCAATACTATGCAGCAAGCAAAGTTTCATTATGGTATCTTATTTCGTCTCAATGCTGAGAAGAAACTGAAGCACTTTAGGTGCAATCTGTGGTTCCTGCTACAACCATCTGACCATTTCAGAGATAAGCTAAGAAGAAAATGATTTGATTGACCTTTTATTTAAGCCCCCAGAAGAAGCATTCTTTTATGAGCTTTATAGTTCTTATTCCGGCACTCTCAGACATAGTATTTAGTAAAGAAGTTTTAGGAATTTAAATTTAATCCTTGGACATAATTAATTGATGTCTTCATTCTCACTATTGTCTCTGATACTTTATGCACAATTCACTAGGTTCTTTTTACTTTATTTTACGATAATTGCAAGTAAATTCTCTTTGATTCCCTTGCTATCGACTGTATTTATCTTAATACAAAAATACAAACAACAAATCAGTTCAATTCGCTACTCTAATATTCTAAATAATAAGAATAGTTAAAAGATGAAGTTACCAATGCAAAAATGACATCGAGAACGTTATTTTCAACAAATTCTCCTGAATGAATGAGCAGTTCTTCTAAAAAATCGCAGAGAGCTTTCTTTTAATTATTGGCGTTATCAAAACAAACGGATGAGGATTATCTTAATCAACTGATTTCACAAAAAGATATTTTACCTAAAGGAAAAAGTTTGAAGCCACTTAGGACATCGAAATGTATGAAGACAAAATTCCTAGTAATTCTAGAAATGTTTGCTTTGTTTTTGCTCGTGCATCGAGCCTTAAAATTTCGCAAAACTCTTTTTTCAGTACCTGCGCCAAGGAAGCATATTAAGAATGAGAAAATAATTTGCATTTAAATGTGTCCTACCCTGATAAGGCTCTTAAAGTTTTTAAGCTCGATGCATCTAGCTAGATTCTATTTCAGTGTTTAGATCTATTTTCAAAGAAACAACAAGTTTTCATGTGAATAATAAGAAAAACTATCCAGATTAGTTTGAATAATCTTAGACACCAATCATTTATGATGGCAATTTTGTTTTGTATTTGGTTATTTTTTCTCTTTTTAAGATACCTTTTCTTGAACCTCATGCTGCGCTAGATCTGAAATTGTAGGTAAAAAAGGCTATTCCTGTTGAAACTCTGTGATTCCTTCTTCTTCTGTTTTCTTTTGTTGTTTGCGGACTTCTTCTCCTTGTTGGCTCTCTGCAGGAACCGCTGACCTTTTTTTTCTTAGATTAGGCATTGAAAAGTTAATACGATTTAATCTGTAAAAAAGCATTTATATTTTTATTTGATTATCTTGATTTTGGTGGGAAAGAGTGAGAGAGAAATCTTTCTCAGGGAAACTCTACAAATAGGAGTCTCAGTTATTAGCAAATAACATAAAAATAAACAGTACAAAAAGAAATAATTATTTAAAAGAGTGTCTCATACTTTGAGCAAATTAATCTTCAATTTTTGTTTCAAAAAAAAAGAAATAATTAGCAATTGTTGCTTTAATTTACTTTAGACAAAGAATTCCACTATTTTTGCAGTAAAATATTATTCAAATATCAGCCAATTTATAAAAAGAATAAATATTTAGATGCAGCTCTTTATTTGAAGATACTTCGAAACCTAATGCTCTCAGTTCTTTTGAAGCAAGACCTAACAAATTCATAATCACCAATATGCTTGATTCTCCCTCTCAAAGTCTTTTACAAAAAATATAAATTAGCCTCTATTAATTTCCTTATGAATCACACCCACTCATCTTTTTGAAAACAAACTGTGAAGCAATTCATTTTTGAAATCCAAATGAGAAAAATATGCCAGTATACCGAGACCAATCCAGCTAAGGATCGAGACATCTTCTTTCCCAACGATATAAATAAAGAATAATGCATTTGACAGCGAAAATATTGGTAGAATATACTCAATCATTTCAGTCATTTCAATCGATAACTCTGCTGACTAAGAATACTTCACAGTCTTCCTTCTCAGAATATTGTACTAACAATTATTGCAAAAATAATTGTTTAAATAAGTGTCATAGGATAATTTCAATTGTTAATGAGAATATGAAGTGTACCTTATCAACCCAATAGATGAGAAAAATAGCTATCATTGAGTAGACAATTCCAGTAGGTAAAATCGGTGAATAGAAAGCCACAAGAAACATCGTTTTCAGGTTGATTGCATAGGACTAAGATATGTCATATTCTGTGAATTCAAATATCCTAAAAAACGATAAAAAATCAAAATGTTCGTTAATTCCCAAAGAAAAATCAAGATATCTATCCAATCTTACTCGTTGAGCTATGCTTGTGTTCTAAAGCATTTTTTCTAATTTTTCACAAAATATTTCTTCTTCATATTTTTCATAATACTCGGGAAATCAATGAGTTCAATCGCAAATGGAATTATCATGTTCGATATGAATACATAATTTTAATTGTAAGCTAAACCACCTTCTCCAAAGATAACTCCAAATTTATTACTTTTACTGCTTAGCACAACTTCAATAACAAATTAAACCAGCGCAGTGTTAATGAATGTTGCCCAAGCTATTTTCTTAGCGATGCTGATATTAAATTCTGTTCGAGTATAACAGCCTTCTAATCTATTTAATAGGGTTAAAATAATAAAAAAGTTAACAGCAATAGAATAGGTAAGAATAATGAATGTAATTACTTAGTTAAAAACCTGAGAATTTATTAAAGAATGATATTTAAAAGTGTAATCGCAATTGACAGAAGAATAGCGATAAATTGAATTATCGTGCTAGGAGGGGAGTTACTATTATCAGATTTTTAGCTGTTTTAGATCATGAGCAGTCCATAAATCGCTCCAGCACTCAACGCCAAAGTGAAAATTGTAATTATAAATCCTTTGATAAATTTCCAAGTTTTTTAGGACTCTGGAATGTGCAGATTCTCCCAATAGACGTCTGTTGGATAAGGAGCTTATGTGATTTTAAGCACTTTTTCATGATATTCTAGTTCCTTTGCGTATTTCTTGTTTTCATATAAATCTATGACATTCTCTTTACCTTTGGAAAGTAATAAAAATACAAAATAATTGACTGGGATCATAGATAGATGATAAATTAATTAGCCTAGCGTTAATTGAATTTCAATTATAGAATTACTTTATTCAGTGAGAAACGTAACAAACGCTTTGCCAGTGAAATATCGTTTCATGAATTCAGTACCTTTTCCATCTTAAAATTGTTCCTAAAATTTCATCAACTAAGCTTCAACTTCTAAAATCTTCGTCTCAATCCTCTCAATAATCCCAATATCTCCTATTTTATGACCTTACAATTGCAAGAGCTTTTCTTATTTCATTTTAATTAACTTTTCCTTTTTCTTCACAATCAGTGCTTGTTCTTAAAGACTGTATGATAAATTCACTTTCACTACCTCTAACTTTTCATTCTTTGAATCAGCCATTTCTCCACTCGAATTGTCTAGAAGAAATTCCTGCAATTTTTCTTAAACCT
>Ga0302271_10003663_pt1 | contig 12824 bp, 2 predicted proteins | sample III_Bog_N1_1_FD_198767 | JGI IMG/M metagenome (GOLD analysis project Ga0302271, IMG submission 198767) | Peat permafrost microbial communities from Stordalen Mire near Abisko, Sweden - III_Bog_N1_1 | ecosystem: Environmental > Terrestrial > Soil > Wetlands > Peat | place: Sweden: Abisko... | reverse complement strand
CAGATTCCTCAAAGAAGCTGAATCCAGAGAGTAATAATGATGCCTTTTATTGTTTTTGCTAATGTTTCAAATTAACTTTTTTACGCACAACAAATTTCCAAATAGAATCTACGAATTGAATTGCAAGATGATTGCAGGAGAACTAAAAACCTAGCAAGAACTTTAAAATATCATTTCTGCCATCAACTCAGTTGTCATATCGATTTAAATGTAAATTCAAAAGGAAATGCACTCAGGTGACCTACTCAACGATATGAGCACAATCGTTGATAAATACAAAGAAGCACTTGGTGTATTCCAAGCTGTAGAACATAAAGTTGGTCTTGGATTATGGTAAAGAACTACAAAATAAAATTAAGAAAATGATTGATTTGGAGTTTTTTGAAGTGATTTTTTATAATTTTATTTGGAATATTTAACATAGTTACAATAATTTGGCGTTCATCGGTGTAGTCGAAGGTTAACTAAGCAAAGCGTTATTTTACTAACGAAAATCATAAGCAATCGACGATGATTTGTTCGATGAGCACATGAAACAGATGGATGGTAATCTGAGTGCAGAAGAGAAAGAAAAGTGTCTCTGCTAGGATAAATAGTTTGGAATTGTTATGTAGCTGCGAGCTTGCAGAAAATACCAGCTTGCATTGATAATTCTTTAAGCAATCGAAAAAAAACTAGCATTTCAAACTACTTTTGGATGTGGTTACGCATCGGTTGAAGACAGTGAGCGATTAGATACATCAAATGTTGGAGACACATGTAGAGATGAAACGAGAAACAGAAATAAAATATATCATCAGCAGTTAAAGGAAAGTACAATGAGTTGTTTTAAGGATTAGAGAATGTAGAAGTAAGGTAGAATTTAGATGGAGACTGCAAATGCGAGTGGAAGTCTACAAGAAACACCGAGTTTTCCTAAAATGTAGACAACAACAAGATAGCTTTCTACGAAAAGAGAAGGAGGAAATGAATAAACAAGAAAAGAAGATCAAGAAAATGTGGAAAGCTTAGAAAAACGAACAATTTTAGATATGCTTGTATTAGGTGATTTAGGAGCTAAAAACGATTCAGGAGGATTAGATTTGTCCAGAAAAAAGTTGGTTTAAAGTGGAGAAATTGATTCTATTTGTGCTGAAGAGACAACTTTGAGCTAGAAAAATCTCAGGGATAATAGTAATCAGTTACATGATAAACTCATCTATGAAATGACATTTTAGAATAAAACTACTTACTCTACTAGTCATCAGAAATCCTAGGATATCCTTAAGCTAAACAGTGAAATTATCTTGAAAGAGAATATTGATGTTAAAAATGACATATTATTGGTAAATTCAAACAAATTTGGCAGTTCCAAAGTGAAAACAGATGTTATATTGTCAAGTTGCGTACCTGCCGAAGGTTCTTCATTTCTTGAAACAGATCCATTATTTATGTAATATGAATCAACTGAGAGCATAACCTTCTCAGATGAGATATAAGTTTCATGTTGCGAAGCTATTAAGCATCTGTTTGATGCCTTGCGTATTATGGAGACCTTGAACTTAACAAACGAAGAGAATATTTTAGAAAAAAACAGTGACACAGAGTAGGGTATTTTTAGCATGCTGATTTTACTTGCTCTTGGTAGAGGATAGTTGATTATGAAAAGCAGATAAGTTCTTGTTAAGGAGATACTCTCTCAAGTGAAAGCTAGAGAACGAAGATTCAAAGAAGGACAAAAAATAAAACATGCAAAAATAAAATAAACTACTGAGATTTCATATGTTCCTTTCGAGATAATAAAATCTAAATATTCTCTTATTAAAGCTTTGTTGGCTAAAGATAATGGAGATCATGTGCTTGCTCTAAGGCAAGCACTTAAATCAATTGGTGGGAAAAGGATAAATACATTAATCGAAGAATAATAATAATCTCCTTCAAAATAAAAATCTTTGAAGTAGCGAACAAAGCTAGAGGTCAAAGAAACAGCAACTAAATAACAAAATTATTATGATCCAAAGGATATCATGATTGCTTTAAAGCTGATTTTCGAAATCACTAAATAAAATGGAGTTTAACTCTCACAGAATTAAGAAAAACTTCTCAAAAAAGACATAGACAAAATGTGCTCCTAATTATCGAATTAATGTAAAAAAAGACTTTAGATTACTATTAATAAAATTAATATTTTTATTGACACAATTTTCGCAGGTGAATTGAGCTTTTTCGAGGTGTTTTTCAAGGATGAAAATTGGGCTGATGATAAGAAATCTTCATGAAATCATATCATTTTAATTGTCTTTTAATTAAGAATTTTAGTATTTCAGTGTAGAAACTACCAAATGTCTCTCTCCACAAAATTAAGAGCTTAAATGTTTTTGCATTTTATTGTTTGTAAAATTGTTACAATTCTTTTATTGACTAAGTATAATAAATTATCAAAAATTACTCTTGATCTTGTTATCCTTTACAAGAAAAGACGAAGAAATCTAACAAAAATCAAGAGTTTCTCTTTTTCTTCAGATAAAATAAATGCAAAAGCTAGATTTATCTTACCAAGATAAAACCCCTTCTGGCGATGCGGAAGACATGCGATCAACGAATTCCAATATGTGGGATCAAGTGAGTCGCATGAAAAAAGATCGGAGAAAAAAAACTCGCACTACGACACTAAAGAGACAATCATTTTATAAGAGAATGCTGATGTTTCTGGCACTTTCTGACTCCTAAAAAAGATTTCTCAAAGTACTTTTCCCATTTATTATCGCTTAGATGGGAGGAGTCCTGTCGTATTTCTTGCTTAACTAATACATCTATCTCAATCCATTGTAAGAATTATATTTTAATTACAACTTTCACTTCTTAAAAAGTATTTATTTTAGCATTTCCAATCATAAAATAACAGCAAAAAAGTCTTCATCGATTGAAGTAATGGTTAAAGAAATGAAGGGATATTTTTATTTATCAAATAAATAGTGGGATTGATGCTATGGTTTCCTTCATTTTATTTGGTTTTTTAACTGTAATATCTCTCAAGTTCTACTTTTTTCTGTGCGCTTCTTATTTTAGAGTGTTTCCCTCAATTATTAATAGATTATTTTCAATCAAAGATTGAGATTATTCCTTCGTTTTTTTGCCTTTTTTTGATAATTCTTCATTTGAAATTTGAGAAAAAAAATTCTGATTTAAATAAGAAAGAGTTTTTCTTTAGCATTTCTGTATTTACCTATTCAATTATTTCATTTTTTAGATCTTCAACAAGCTTGAATTATGTTGCGAGTGAAAACAAAAGCTACTTACTGCTGATGACAGCATCGAAAGTTAATGATTTGACAGCTAACCTTTAGCGGATTGCCATATCCTCATAAATTTTTGGACAATTCTCAAAAAAATTGCAATCAAATACCCTAGGAGATGTAGGTAACTTTTTTTAATTTTTCTACTGCTGATGTAGGAAATATGATTTTAGTCAGCTGGGGGAGTGCATCTGACCCAACTTAGCAGATACAAGACAGTGATGGAACGTATAACTTCATGGCTGCCTAGGATTTCAGTGCAACTAGTCTCTGCTTGTTTGCAGATTATTTTTATCAATATGAATCTTAGTCCTCAAGTTCTTACTGTAAATTTGGATAAAGTTCAACTTGATAAAATAAGCAACTATGACTACTTTAATATTTGCTTTCTTTCTAAGATAAAAGACAATACTTTGGTTGGTCATCTCCTGATGTAACAAACTGGAGTGCATTATCGAGTTCTCAAAAATCTAGTTTAATAAAACATTCCGTGATGTCCCCTTATTTTACAGCAATGTAAGATGCTTAATCCTTTGAGTACATCTAACGCAATCTCATGTATGCTGCTACTTCTTAAGATTCCCTGCAATTCCGAATCGAACCAGAGTACATCTTACTTTTTGTACTTTTTTTATTAGCAATTTCTGAAATATTTTTGAAAAATGTGAACATTTCTGCAGGGTGCGAATGGCAGAAAGTGATAAATTCTGGTATAATTCTCCTTTCGCAACAACATTTACGTGTGCTAAAAATGCAGATCTTAAATAATATGCTTATTCTGCAATTTCTGCCTTCGATGGGTTTCTTCAAACTAACGAATTCGATAAACCTTGTGAGAAAACAGCAGATCTGTCGACCTGCGAATGCACAGAGTTTAACTCGAAAAGACTGTTTCCCATTGAGTGGAAATGCAGGCCATGGTATTCTGTTTCACAAAGTAGCTACTACATGTACTAACGAATGATTGTGTGGATGAGTTTAAGTTAAATAATTATTTTTTAATTATTCAAAGATCGATTATCCAACCATATTAAGACATTAATGTTCAGAAGAATGCTACTGTAAGTATGACATTCAAGGGTATATGGTCAACTGCACTGCCCAGTAGAATAGAAGATGAAGCTACCATAACAGAAGATGAGATTCTTTCTCTTGATTTAAAATATTACTCTACAGCAGGCGCGCTTCTTAATGAGTTAAAAAGTCTAGATGAATATTCTTACATATTTTTCCCATCTTCTTCAACATCTAGTGATCCAGATTTCACAATATTCTATCATCCTCAGTCTTCAGGTTTAAACATCACTAAAATCAAACTAAAGCAACAATAATTGTTTAATTGTGAAGAGAGTTTGATCTTATTTATTGATTTTATCATTCAGAAAATAATATCAACGCTAGTGTCAGAAGCGTTGAGTTTAACAATGATCAAGCTGACTATGCTGATTTTGTGTCATAAACCAAATCTCTAATCGACGATGCTAAACCTCGATTATCAAGTTGCAGCTTCCAACAACCAGATGATAACACTTTTATTGTTTCCAAAAAAGGCTCTGAATACTTTTTAATAATCAATTATATCTACTTGTGCATTGGAAAGATTGATCAACGAAAGGGTATGCTGTTTGGATTCTTTGTTAGAATCATTGCTAGGTCAAAGGAGAGGAAAATTGCTAATTAAATAGCTAGTGAGATGAATTAGATTTCAATGTTTTTTGGTATTGGAGTTGGTTTGATTTTTGTGTTTAGTCTGTTTCTGATGTTTTTTCTGCTGAAATATTTTCTGAAATATAACTTCGAAAAGCCACTTAGTATCCTCACCGACTTCATACAGCAAGCCACACCAAAAGAGTAATAAATTTCAAATTCTAACACATCACTATAAGTTAATTATTTGAGTTTTAAAGTTTAATTTTCCATAACAAAAATTCTGAAAATTTATTTCTTCTCAGCATCTACTCATTTTATCAGATGATAAAAAGCAAATAGATATGCACTTAACTCGAACTTAAGAACCTATTAAAAGCAATAAACGATGTGGTCATTGGAATCCAAACTAAAGTTGAGCAACGAATGACTATTTCACAAAATTCAAAGACCCAATAATCCAAAGAAGATACAGCAAAAATATTATTCTCAAGATATGTAGAAGGTCTCTAAACATTCTGCTCTGTGGATCACAAAATTGGCATTGGGTTATGGTATACCGAATTATTTTGTTAATTTAAACATAATCTCCCCATATTAAGAACCCTTAATTAATTAATCTTTTTTGTTGTTGAAAAAACAAAACAAAAAAACAACAGCAACACGAATATCGGGAATCTCTATGCAGAAAACGACAATTTTACTTCATCACTAAGTTTCTATTAGAATGCATTAGCTTTATCTGAAGAGAAATTCATTATCGAAGGGATTCGCTATAAACTCAAGGGCAATTCACAATCTTTGATTTAATAAATGTGCCAAAAGAAAGAACTCCGACATTTTATGAATGTATTTGCTTGCAGAAAGTATTTATTTGCTAATTCTCTAGCGTGCAGTCTACTGTAATAAGAAGAGTATGAAAGCATAAAAGACAATAACAGTAAGCCTTAGAGCTAATTTGGAATCACTAGCAATAAGATACCTGTATAATAAGCACTTCTAAGGATATCTACTCTACCTTAAGCTGCGGATTCATTTTCTCAAGAACTCTTCGATAAGACTTTGTAGCAGATAAAAAGCTAATAAGAAAACCGCAATTCTTATTCAAAACAATAATCATAATAAATTGGGTTCTTGGCAAAAGCTTAAAGTTTATTTTAAGGTAAAAATGCATAGGAAATGAAGTAAAAATCCAAGAGTTTGAAATTAGGTAAGTCATTTTCAATCTTTCAATCAAAAAAGAGGAAACAAAAGTCTCTTAAAGAAAATAACAAGCCTCTTCTTTCTTTAGCAGATCAAGTATGAAAATTCATTTTTATTCACAATCATAGCATTCCCCTTGGATTTTAATGGAAACTTATAAATTTGAATGATATTTTTCAATTATTTAAGGCATTTTTTTATTATGGAATATTTCTTACAGAAGAATAAAGAAGAAAAAGTCGAAGAATTGAAGCTAACGCCTTAAATCTTAAAGCCAAATTGCTTTGGGAATATGAATTCGTTATTAGTGGTATAAACTGAATTATTTCAGTTTGATAGCAGCATTTTCGAATAAAAGTAAAGATGTGAATTTAACAATTTAATCATCAGTACAGCAGGTGAGATTCTGCTGGAATCTTGTAAGACTTTCAAAAAATTAGGAAAATATGGAGTTAATATATTTGAGAGCTATTACTACAGTAGTCTGTCTATTTTAGCTGGTTTAAAGCAATGTCTTTGCATGCTAATATTGAAAGGAAATGAGAAAATAGTTACGATTTCACTCCGCTAATTAAAGATACATATTGAAAAAATTAAGTTTGACTATGATTCCTTACCGAAGCATTCTGATGTCATACCTTTTGAGTTACTTATCAAGAAATATAAACTCACTAAGGGATTGTATTTCTATTAACAAAACAATTATAAAAAAGCACTGAAATGCATCTTAGAATCTATTGATTTATCTGATAGAATAACAGAATATGATGCCTTTGATACTTTGGCAGGACTGCGGACTATTTCTTCAATAATACAAAGGGCTAATATTGTCCTCGATGAGAAGTAGAATTAATATCTTCATGACGATATCAATGAGTTCAATCTTGAGCTTTCTTCCAAAAGTAAGCAAAATTCATAAAATTTGAAGAAATCAGTGATTTCAAATTGCAAAATCTGCAATTCTGTTTGACTTATAAAAATGTTTATTTGAAAAAAAAGATGATTGTTACTTCTACGAGGTATTTTTCAAAGAGAATTCTTGGGCAAATAAGAGTAAGACAATTTCTCCTGTTCAGAATTTAGATCTCCAGCAAAATAAAGATAATAATATTTGAGAAACAAGAAATAGATTATCTTCTCTTTTTTTTTGAAAATGTTTTTTCTTGTCTTATTTCAGATTTAATAATTCTTACTTGAATAAATAGTTTATTATTATCTTTTGTGGCTAATAAGTAAAAGTTGCTGGGTTCTTGGGTGAATTTTTGATTAAAAAGAAAGATCGTATTTGGCAGAAAGTAATATGTTAAAACAATTAGAGTTTAATTATTGTAATGAAAACTGGAAAATTTGAAGGAAATATTTGAAGGATTTCAGAAATGATGAATAGGATAAAACAGGTGATTATCTCTAAATTCTCAATAGGAAAAACTAAGGAGTAGCATCGCAGATAACTAGGATTGTTTTTACCTTATTTCTTGGTGCTACTCTTAGTTATAACACTTTATTCATTCCTCGCTAAGTTTCTATATTTCAAATAATTGTAAATCATTTTCTTCAAACATTTCATATGCCACAGCAAGAAATTATCAGCAAAATTACTCAAACGTGTTATGATACAACCTAATGCGCAATTCTTTTCCTTTTCTAAGTTTCGCTTGTTTTTGATTTTTCCTTACTTTTTTGGACAGGAAAGAAGACTCTTAGAGTTACTTTGTAGCAAGATACTAAGATTACATCATAGGAGTGAACCAAGCTTAAACAAATTTTTTGAGATAATCTTTCCAGCAGATTTCTAGTATCTCCTAGCTTTTCGGTTTTTTCTTTGAATAGTTAGAATCTGTTTCTTTATCAGATCTTGGTAATTCCATTAAAGAATGTTTTGACTTACAAAATTGACTGATATAATTTAAGTCACTTATTTTTAGTAAATTGGTCTGATGATTCTCTCTATGATGGACCTAATCAGCAAGGAAAATATAATTACAAAATGCTAAGCACATTTTCAGCAGCAGAGATATGCGATTTTTACTAATCATCAAAACCTTTCTCAGAACTATCAACCTATTAATGTAAATTTATTTAGCACTCTTTAAGATAATAGGCTCGCGTCGAGATAATTAATTATCGAGTTTTAATTGAATTCAAAAATTGTTGTTTAACAAAATCGTATTTGAAACCAAGTTGTGTAATGGGAGAGTTAATTGTAGCTTGAAAATTATGGTTTTAATTAAATCAAATTCTGTTTTTTTTGGATTGAAGGCTAATCACGCACACATGAATTGTTCTTGCATTTTTGTTAATAATTTTTGTGGTTTTTTGAAACTTTTTGCATTTTAGAAAACTAGAACTTTGGGTGGTACAGCTAATAAGGCATTTCCTGGAAGAAATTGGAACAAAAAACGAAAGAGTTTTCAATTCGTACAAGCTTTGCTTTGTCTCTACTCAGAGCAATCTATGTGCATGAAGAGTCAAATACTTTCTACACAGAGAATAGCTATCTCTCGAGTGCATCCGAAGAGCTCATGCTAGAATCAATACCAAAGTATGCAATCATTTCATTTATTCTAACATTTGAATTTAATCGCAACAATGAATAATCAAAGTTTAAAATTCTTTTAGGGGCTGGTTAATGAAGCCTGATGGTTTTTGGGAAAACGAAGAATATGGAGGTCCTTTCGGCTGTTCTCAGATCGATTCAAAAACAGGCTAGGCTAAGGAATACAAATACTCTGATACTAGCCAATTCGATGGGTTTTACTAGCTGAACAATACCGGTGGAACCTGTTCTAAAAATAAAACCCAATGCAAATGTCCATATTACAACTAAAAGCGACTTTATCCTCTTGTTTTCTAATGCAGACCTTGGTTTCAACAAGCAATCCTCAACGAATATGTGTAAAAAATAATAACTCCGAATCTTTTTAAAAAAGTATTTTCAGCTTATCTTGATTATTTTTAACAGCAGCTTCTCATACGTTTATAGAGATTTGTACAGCTAAAATTTAACGTTGAGCTGCATGTTTAAGATTGTGAATTCATCCTAATACAGCAATGTTATGGATTAAAAGAATGCTACTCCTGAAGCCGTGTTTTCGATGGATTTAACTCTTGATAGAGTCAATTTATTTCTCAAAGACTTCTAGAAACCTGAGATTTATTCTTATTTAGTTGCTCCAAATAATATTAGATTCGATAATGATTTTCAAAACAAATAGATTCTCACTGCGATTATTCATCCAGGAATAAATAACTGTACAAAATTATTTAATTTAAAGACCACATCAACACTGATAATATAGTCTTGAATTGTTTTTTTACATTTGAAATTAGCTTCCTCAGTTTAGAGCATACTTGAACTGGAGTTCTAGGAAAACAATTTGAATGAGATTTAAGATTATATGAGCACAATTGGAGTCTATCTGCTGAACTAAACAACTCGAGAAAATGGCTGTCAGCTACAAAGAGACAGACCAAAATAGTTTGAAGTTGTTCGAGATGGAGAGACATTCTATTCAGTGCTTTCTAACCTGCAAGTATGCTATGGGAATTTAGAACAGCAAAGAATGATAAAGGTTGGATATTATGTGACAAACATTTCCTAGAAAAAGCAAGAATTCATTTATTCTAATATATAATCTACTCTTGATTCGATGTAGACGACAATTGTTCTTGCATTGCTCTTCTCGTTCTTTGTGTGCCTTTTAATTTTCTGCTTCCTCTTGTCTGGGTTTCTTAAAGCAAATTTCGAAGAGCCTCTCTCCATTATTTCCTAAGTGATCAACTCTGCTGATCCACAATAGTAAATTTATTCAATTTTATATATACTTTACTTGCTTGCTTTGAAATGGCTTTTGGTGTTTTAGAATACGAGTATTTCATCAAGAAATCGAGAAAAACTCATTAAAAATTCCAAACGAATTGAAAAATCTTATTTCAGCAATCAACTAAATAATAACTTTGGTGGACTATCAAGTTCGCAAAGATTCATTTGGAGAGCACAATCAAACATCTAACCCTGTTGACAAATCTATCAGCTCAAACATGAGCAATTATCTCTCAGCACTTGCAACTTTTCAAAGTGTAGATCATTAAACAGGCATAGGGCTTTGGTAAAATGGTTTATTTTTCAACAAGAACTTCTATTTAATTTACTGATTATTCTTATTAACCAGCTTGAATAACATCGGGAACATCCATATGGAGAGACAAGAGTTTAGATTAGCCCTTTAATGCTTCAAGAAAGCAGCGGTTATTTCATAGGATTAACTCAATGAAGAGATGAAACTGCCCATTGACTTTAAATATGATCAGATTTCAGGTAATAGATCCTTATCTAGCGAGTTCTCTTAACGTCGTTTCATGCGGATTCATGCAAGCAGACTGTTTTAACTAGGATCTGCTATTTTGTATTATGTTAAAGAGGGCAAGTAATTCTAATCAGACATAAACGAAACAGCTGATGTACAAATCAAAGTGGAAGATTAAAAAATAAGTAAATTTTAGCAATTAAATCAGCATTAAGCTGCCAAAGCTAAAGCGAAATTAATATCCCCCTAACGTAAATCTTCAGTATATCAAGATTAATAATCATCCTGCACAAATCTTGAAAGTCCAAAAGCAATAAAACATTTCTAAATATTCAATAGAATTCAAAATATTTTCTAGCAGCACAAAAGCAGCAGTAGCGGTAATCAAGCGCACCACATTCATAAACTCTCAGTGAGCACAAGAATTCAAACAACAGTAAGTCAACAAACCCTTGCAAAATTACATACTCTACAGGAACTAAAGGCATTAAATCACGCTGGAATACCCAAGCAAAAGAAACTTTTGAGAAATTACAAAGATGATACTTTCTCGGACATGACTTAAAGCTAAGGATTTGGTCATTTAAGGCATTAGAAAGATGATGGAATAGAAGACCATTCTCATGGAAACCATCTTTTCCACCTCAATAATGAAACTGCAAGCAATAGAAATAATAGCAGTAATTTTAAATTAGAAACTGATAGGAATAAGAGACACAGTGATGTGTAAAATTCCTCCATGAACAATTTTTACAACACAGCTGTAGATGATTTCTTGGTTTCGTCTCAAAGATGCAGTCAGAGTAACCTATTCCAGCATTAAACTGGGTTTAATCATCATTAGCCTAAAAACCAAAAGAGAGACTTAGTTAGTATTCTCACTAATCACTTTTAATAATCTAAAAAAGACAAAATAACTTAAGAAGAAAAGAAATCAGGTAATACTGATGATAAATCATATTCTGGCAGCAGAAAGAAATAGATTCAAAATCCTTCATATCTTTCCAACGACAAGAGTTTTCGCTCTTCCAATGTTGAGAAGAACAATGAATAAGAAGGGGGAATTATCAATACAAATAGTAATTAGCAGCAAGATTGTTAAGACAGCGAATAGTGTATTGAATCTCGCCAGCAGCAAATGCTGTTCGAATTGTAATTGGAGAATTGCCCTCACTTGTTTTCAGAAGAATTCGCTAAAAAAGAGTAATTCAAATAAAAAGAATAGTTCAAATAAGAGGGGTAGTCATTAAAGTATCGAAGCACAAATTATTTACACAGTAAAACTGCTTATCTGATCCAAGCTGCTGAGCTTTTGCGAGAAAGCTTCTCTTGGTTTGTAACTTTAGCTAGTTATTCATAGATTGCTTAAATCTAAGATTTACACTACAATTACACCTGTGCCGCACTAGCATTGCTCAACATAGCTGATATATACGCTTTTCTTGGCTATCCTTAAGGTTCAATATCTCTAATCTTAAAGCAAGCTAAGAATCTAATTTTCTCGTACATTTTACCAGCAGAAATATTATTTTAAAGTAACATAAACAAAAACAAATCAACTCATAACAACAATACTAACAGCAATGCCACTACTTTAGTTGAAGAGAATTTCCAAGGAGCAGCACCAATCGATGATGAAGATCATAACTCCTAAGAAAACAATGAAAATGCCAGTAATCTGAGTAGTAACTACAAAATTAATGTAAATACCTAGAGTTATTAAGCAATCAATGTCTTGTAAGTGCCCATAGATGTCAGTAAAATAGCTTTGATTTAAGAAAATACCTACAACGTGTAGTCTATAAGCAATAATAATAGTTTTAACAACAATAATGTTAGTAATAATACCAGCAATAACAATATTAAATCAACTTCAATAAATCAATTGCCGCAGATTATGACTACAACTCTAACTACAATCAACAACTAACAAGAAACGAAGCTAACAACTACTGATCCACCTCTTGATACGACAGCTAATTTTGCTGAATTTCTTCCTTTTGCGAACTAAATGCGTCATCATTTTTCATAACTTTCGTAGATATAATTTTTACCTGAAAAACCATCTCATCTTGGTAACTAGCATGAGAATCAGTTGTTTTCTTGTAACAATAATGTTCAAACCAATCATTTGAATCTCGACAATGGTATGTCCAGTAAAAGTTGTGTAATAATAGAGAAAACTATTGGGTAAAAGAGGATAACAACATTTGGAAATTCTCCAGCTAGAAATTAGCATTTAAAAAAATAAATCAGCTTTCCTATGAATAAATCGAATAAGATGAGCATCGGCGGATCGACAGAGAGATCGCAGTTGATGAAACAAAGAACTCTTGAACTAGCTAGACTTTAATCCTAAAAATAGCAACATTAAAAGTAATAATAATCATCA
>Ga0302271_10003661_pt1 | contig 12828 bp, 3 predicted proteins | sample III_Bog_N1_1_FD_198767 | JGI IMG/M metagenome (GOLD analysis project Ga0302271, IMG submission 198767) | Peat permafrost microbial communities from Stordalen Mire near Abisko, Sweden - III_Bog_N1_1 | ecosystem: Environmental > Terrestrial > Soil > Wetlands > Peat | place: Sweden: Abisko... | reverse complement strand
TCGACAGGTGGCTTTACGTAAGAAAACCAATCGAGAGCTAACTCTTGAAGGCTACCCATTTCGCAGAGTTTCTATGGGATTGTAGTGAATTCGTTACTCTGAATGAGTAGACTTTCGAGCTTCTTTAGATTGGTCACTTCCGTTCCAAAGGTTACTAAGCAGTTATCTGCAACATTCAAGATTCGCAGTTGCTGTAGATTTTGCAAAGAACCAGGGAGAGTACGCAGAAAATTACCAGAAACAGATAACTCCTCGAGACATTTCAAGAACGCTATTGATTCAGGCAATTCACTCAGAAGATTCTACTCTAAACGGAGTATCCTTAGCTACGCAAATCCGCATAATTCTACAGGGAACTGCTGAAAGGAATTCTCACTTAAGTCAATGATTTAGAGTTTGTTTTTTCGTTCTAAAATGATCCCTGGAAGTCTACTTAACTAAAGCCCTACACCTTCGATTCTCTCCGATGAATCTGCTTATTATTAGTTCATCATAAATTCATCGTGATTGCTAAAATTTGCAAACATTTATGCAAATCCTGTTTGCTGTTGTTGTTAGCCGCTTGCATACTTCCATCCCGACGGATTAACAGATTTCATTCCAATCGAACCTGACGTGTCTGTCCGCGAAACAGCAGATAAACAAGAACCGGTGATTGCACCAGCACCAACTGTTTTAAGCGCAGAGTTTTTGTCATTTCCAGCATAAGGCACTTTTGCAGATGCTGAAGTAGGTAAATTTGCGGAAAACCTCGCTTCAACGAAGAAATCATCTGCATGACGAGAATTTGAGACATACAATGGATGCGCTACGAAATTACCACAAGAATCACTCTCCGTAACGACCCCTTCGTAAAAGTTATCAGAATGCTGCTTGGTTTAATTCCCTTGCACTTCCTTCTCAGAAGATACAATCTGAGATCGCAGGGACTACCTTCTGTTATTAGAGACAGCTCCAAAGCTGCTCATTCAAGATTTTATATAAGTGTGAATGTGGTGCTCTCTAAAGCTGCTGAGAGAGAGAGATAGAGAGATAGAGAGAGTGAGTGAAAGGTTGTTCTTTTGAATTAATTAATCTGTTTAATAATGATATTCACTCTTTCCCTCTCTTTCCTATGTACACAAAAGATGAATTAACACCTATTCACATACACACACCCCAGCAGTTGTCCCATTGTTTTCTAACTGAATTAACTCTCTGTTTCTAGTTAATTATTTTAATTTAATAGTCTTCATATAACCTTTGAATAATTCACTACTTAAGTATTCTTTTGAAAACCTATGGATTAATAAATAAATCTCATACTTCTTTTCCCCTTCAAACTAAGAAACAAAGCAGGTAAATGCATTTTGAGAACTATTATTTTTCCAACTTTGTTGTTGCTGGATAATATTTTTAAAAAACATTCTTATTTGGATAATCTTCTATTTATTTTAGATATTTCACTCTTCTTACATGATTGCATTATCCAATCAACAGAAATCAAGTGAGTTATTATCCTTTTGAGGGAATTAGATTTGAGACAATAACTGAGAATGTTTACTAATAGTAATAGATATTATCTCAACAATATTAATTAAGTACAGTTTTATTTCGAGCAACATATTCGTCATCATGATGATTGTCAGATAAGCTAACAGCCTATCACTCAGTTTTTCCAATGCTTCTCAAGCCTTTTTCATTAAGCTTGCACCAATCTCATCAGCTAGAATGTTCTCAAAAACACAGAATTCATAAGTTCCTTCATAGAAATTCTCTGATTCTAACGCCAATAAGAACCCTATTGAGAGCGGTAAACTCCCAAAATCTCCTCTCCTAGGGTCATATCCTGTAATTCTTCATAATACTATTAAAAATATCCTTTATTTGAACTAAGATTGAGTATTGAATTCTTTCTTGTGCAATAGTTTTCAAATCCTAAAGTCGCTGACTAGAAGTATTACTGGTGCTCATGTGGACTCAGCAAAGCATAAGTAAGAAATCAAATAAACATAAAATAACTTAAATCTTAGTGAATCATTATTTGGGACAACAGCCCTTCTGCGATGGGAAACACAAAGGATCAGAATTCAAGCCTCTCAAGTTTACCCTTGAAGATACTGTACAATCCATAAATCTTTGCGGATGCAAATTAACAAAAACCCCTCCCTTTTGTGATGAAAAAATATGCAAGAATTGTGTTTCTGAAGCTCCTCAAAAGAAAGAGTGAGAGGAAAGTACTATATTTGGCTTGATTGGGCCTGTGGTATTTTATTTTAAAATCAGTTTAAAACCCTTTTATGCAGTCAATTAACTCCATTTTGCTAACTCTCAAAGAATAATATTATTATTTTTGCTTCTGTAGAAAGAAAATATCAAACCTTTTTATTTTAGCATGGATGGTTTCATTTGAAACTACCGTTCAGTTTTAAACACCTTTGAGGTACAAAATGTTATTAAAAGTCTCTATTTCACCAAGGCCTAATCCTTTTTAGTTTACCATTCTTTTCAATAAAAATTTTTAAAAAATTTAGACACTTTTTCATTTTATTCTAGCTTTCTTACAATAACAAAATAGTGAATATGCAAACAATCAATAGGTTTTCCTTATTTGATGTTTGCAAGAAATTCAAAGCAAACACATATTCATAACTATTCAATCTCTCTTATTTTACAGAAAGTTTTCTGATTTGTAGCTCTTCAAGCTCTTTATTTGAATGTGTGCATGGAAATCTCTGAGTTAGTTTTCAGACTCCTTTTTCTGCTTCTTCTTTCTTGAAACTCTCTAGGAATTGAGTGTGCTTTTTTGATTCTATTGCTTGTATTTCTAATTCACCATTCACTCCTGAGTTCGCTGCTGTGTAAGCCCATTTGAATTACTTCATAAATCTAGTTAGTTTTAGGAAATTATTTTAGAAGAATAATCCTACTGAATATTTCTTAATACTTTAGTACTTGTTCTCAAAAGAAATTCAAAAAATAAATTACTCTGCATCATAAGTCTCCAGTCGCTTGTAGATCTAGTCATTTTAATGGAAATCCCCTTGTTTTCTTGGGATAATATGCACAAACACTTGCTGAATTGATTCAGCTTCTGCAGGGTTGTAGTTCTAATATTTTCAAACAAACAACAAATTACAAAATGACAATTACGATATCATATCTTTTAAGATATCTAATTCTTCTTTTACATGGATGAACACTGTGGAGGAAGTTGCTTGATAATACTTCTCTAATCCTTTCGTAAGAAATCTCGTCAGGAGTCCAATATCAAAGATCTTATTTATGATTATCATCAAAAATAACATTAGATCAATTAGACATTTCAAATATATTTATACTTCTTGTGGTTCAAGATCATTGAAGAAGCTCACTTATCTATTCGGAATCAAGAGGATATCTGTGAATAAAGCAGTTAGTAAATATTCAATTCATATGAAAATAAAATAATAACAACAAAACAATACAAAATGAAAAATATCTTTGAAATATATATTTACGTCCAGGCACTAATTTCACGCAAGGCAAAATAGCGGTAATGTTGCTCTTAGCCCAGAATACCATTTGCTAGGGGATATCGATTGTACCAAGCTTTAGTTGATTCATCATTTGCCTTGGATAATGTGCTTCTGCGATAATAATTTTTTCAAAAAAGAATTAATCAAACCAATATCTTTGTTTTTGTTTCAGTATGGATTTATTATCTAAAATAATTGTTCCTGCTTGCTTCTTCTCAAAATTCATTGAACAATTAGTAAAATACTCCTATTCATCCTAATAACTAAGTAGATTTGGTTAGTTTAATAGTTCGAAAGTACTTACTTGATTGTTTGGAAAATATTGGTAAAAAAAGAAACAATAGAATTGTTAAGAAAAAAATAACTAAAAAAATATTTACAGAAATAAGCAAAGCAAGTTTATCTTACTCAGTGTTAAATGAAAGGAGGTAGGCATAGTAGTCATCGAGCACCTTTAAGGGACTTTAGTACCAGTACTCATCAGTTGTTTAGTTCAACTACGACTGCTTTGGAGTAATTTCCTAGTGATACATAATAATCAACTGTTATGTAGAAATCACTAAGCAGATCTATTAGTAAGCACCCTTAGCCATTGAATTAACTGTAAATTGAAGTAGTTTCTTAGTATTCCTCAGTCACAACTGATTCCTCAATGTCCTTCTTCAAAGGCCGTAGTCTGAAGACTTTTAAAGTTGACAGCCATCAGCATAGAGACAACAGAAATCTTTCTTCAAAAATAGCAGCACTACCTGATAAGGATATTGATTCATTTTTGCATAGATCTTAGATGTCACTCGATGTTGCTGATCAAATACGAAGACTCAACATGCAGATTGTATCAAATGATTCAGCTGAGTTTACTCCGAATAATGCGCAAGCAGACCATCTCAAATCGAATAGGAGCATGTTGCTTTCAAGAAATGGAAGACAAGGATTGAGTGTTTCAGGGCTGAGCACTAGGGCAAATATTGATTCCAAGCATAACTAAGCTATTGAGCATAATGCTAGTAATCTTAATTATTCGCAAAAGACTAACAGATTAAGAAATATTAGTACATTTTTTAGCTCTCTAGAAGTTAAAGTTTAAATGGAAGACCATAAGTAAATTGATAATTAGAGTGTAAATGCTACTTCTAAGCATGGGAATAAGGAGTATCATAAAGATCTCTTGAAATTATTATATTTATGTGACACTAAAAAATTAGATGGTCTTGCTCAAAAAAAAATATCTCTTAAGCGAACCAGATTAGATGAAGGAAGCACTAGAGCACACATGAAAATAGGATAAATTAGATCAGAATTTTAGAATGAAGCTCATGGCATATCAGTTCGAGGGATAAATCGTCCAAATATGTCTCAAAATAATTTATTGCTACACAAAAGTTCAAATAACAACAGCAGAATAACTCCAAATCTTACGAAATTGTCATTTTGTATGAAAGATGTAGATTAGAATCCTATCGATAGCAACTTCTCAACTTAGATCAAGCATTCCTTAGATTGGAAGCAATTTTTCTCTCACTTTGATTCAGCGAAGAAAGACATTGCACGATATGCTGAAAAACAAGAAGGCGTAGACAGAAAAGAAGCATTAATCATGGGAAGAACAGTTTTATCCAAGCCTTTTTTCAAGAAAATCACATCTATTCGGCCTGATGTTGTCTTTAACATCAACTAAATGCTGCGCGTTCAGCGGATGCGAGAAAATCAAGAATTTTAAAAAGAAGCAAGATTAGAAGAGAACATCGAATTCACAAGAAAACGAAATCAAATTGAAGTTATCAAGTAAAACAGCAGCAAGATCAAACATCTCAGAGTCGTTGCTGATGAGATTTAGAAGTAAATTGGAGGGTAGAATGGATAAATTGATGTACTCGTAGATCGGCTGATTGACAAATTTGAGCTTAAAAAGGATGTAGAAATAAAGTAAAATACAAATAACAACAACTAAGCAGATAGCAATGATTCATGATATTAGAAGGGTATTTCTAAAAATGGAAATGTGAGTTGTATTGATTCATTGTTGATATTATTTTTCTTGCTTTTGGAAGAAGAAAAAGAATCAAATACAACAACACGAAATATTCTTCTTTTTTTTCTACTATTTTTTAGCAAATGATGGAACAAAGATGAAAAGCATAAATGGATACTATAGTTAATTGAAGGGTATTGCTGTAGGAGGGCTAATTATTATTCTGTTTGTGCTCTTTTTTTCCAACATCCTTGTTCATTTTCTCGAATAGGTTTCTTAATCTTCAAGGCCCAGATCGTTCATCAAATCAGATACGTTTTTCTCAATGTCATCGATTCTGTTTCCTTTTTTTATCAAAAATTATTAGAAAATGCTTGCTGAGATAAACACTAAAGATAATACAAACATTTTATGTTTATTTGTTTTGTTTTCAGCAGCTTTTTATTCAAGGACAAGACATTAATATGATTTTACTCATTTCATCGATCCGACCAACAATATTTCCACTCATATCTTCAAATCGATCTTGCATTTGCTTCAAGAGATTCTAGACATATGAATTGAGTTCTTTAGAAGAAGAATCTTCGTTGGTTTGTTCTTATTGTTGTTTATATGAGCCGCGAGTTTATTGTTAATATTGTTGTTTGTCACTCATTTCAGTTGAATTTGCTTTTTCTTTCAAATTTTTTTTTTTGGGGGACAATTATTTATCTTCTTTTGTTTTCTTATCTTTTTTCTTCTTCGATCTACCAAACTCTCATATTCAAATTATTCATTTGTTTAGTATGCTATTACCTTTTGATATCTATACTGCTTGTAATACTGTTCTAAGCTTTTTAAAGCTAACTCTAATATTTTTGAAAAATATCCTTTTTGCTGTTTCAATTGATAACCTTATTAAAAACAATAATGAGTGAAATAGGATAATCAGAGAATTTAAATTAGAAGAAGGCATTGAGAACAATTTTGCTAGTATTAATTAAAAAATTAAATTTATATTAGTGATTTAAGGTAGGAATTTGTTAATTTTTTCAAAGATGTTATATTCTCTTTGAATTAAATGAAATTAATACGACTTTAGTGGTTGGGAAAAACTCCTAAAACATAAATCATTGACGTTATTTTTCTTAATATTATTAGTTATATGAAATTTCTTCAAATCAACTTCCAAATAAAATTGCTTTAGGGTTTATTAATCTCAAAGTAGATTATTTTGGTGTATCTTTATGTTAAAAGGGGATGAAGAGCATCCTGTGCTCATTAATCATTTGATTTAATTTAAAAAATCAATCATAAGTTTAATTATCGTTTTTCACTTCTTCTTTTCTTCAAATTTAAATTATCTAAAGAAAATGTATCCAATGCCATCTGACTCCGACGATGACTCTGATAAAGAGTAAAAGTTTAAAGAGTAGCGCAGACTTGCGAGAATTTAGAAAACTGTCAAGAAATTCGATGCGCAAGTCATCTTTCATTCAGAATCGTCACCTTCTGATGATGAGTTTCTGAGATATGAATATCATCTCGATCTCAAGAATTTCACTTCTCTCGAAAGCTTCATTTAAGGTAAACTTCAATACAAACCATATTTACTAGTCTTGCGAAATATGTAGGCTTTACTTAATAGGCCTTGTTTGATACTTTGATTTCTATTTTTCAAGGCAAAACTCAAATGATACCCTACACTGGCCCATTAAAGAATCTCTTCAAGCTCACTGAACCAGATAAGACTTCAGTTGAAGTGAAGAATGATGCGCAAACAGCAGTCTAAAATATACTTCAAAAATACCCTTAGGTCTTGAAGAACACTGGCATTCACATCGTTGAATTCCCTTAAACTGCAATCGGATACATTCAAGTGTAGTTTCAAGATGGAACCATTCAGCGAGGAAGTGGCAGCATGGTTGGACCAAATCATGTACTCACATCAGCGAGAAATGTGATTGATGCCAAAAACATTGCTAATCAGATTTAATCTATCCATTTCTGGACAGGACTCAAGGGAAAATCACCTACATTCAAGGAAGTATCAGTAGCTCGTGTTGTGCTACTTGATAAATTTCAGACATCTCCTTAGCCTAGCATTCAAAGAGATGAGCTTGACTTGAGTCTTCTTATCCTTAGCGAGCCTTTAGGAATCTCAACAGGATGGTTCGGATTGCTAAATCCAGAGAATCTCTAAACTATCGGGAAAAGTTATGAAGTCCATGGATACCCAACAACTAATCCTGAGCCAATCTAAGCGGAAGTCTAAGGCTATGGACTCAAAATTGAAGATAACAAAGAAAACTTTTTTATCTACGATACTGCAGCTGGTGCAGGTATGAGTGGTGGTCCGATTGCTATTTCGAGGCCTTTAACGGAAACGCAGAATGAATATTATCTGCTGGGAGTGCATCTCGAAGGAAGATGCGGACTCCGTCTGAACAAAGAGAGATTTGATTAAATTAAAGAACTTATTGAATTCTTCTTTTTAAGGTCCTCCCTTGATGAATCGTTTTTTGGAGTAATCTCCTCTCGCTGCAGATCATTCACTGTTACCTTTGAAAACAGCATTGGAGTCACAACGAAATAATTCCATAATGCCATTCATTCGTTGAGATTTGCTGTTTCCTTGGAGTAACTGATTGTTAAGTCTAAAACTGAGGATCAAGCAGAAATAGCAACTGATGAAACAATCGAGTTATTAACAGACGCTTTACCTACGTTGCGATTCTTGTCTACAATCCGCGTTGATCTTTCAAACGCAAATTAACTAACTGGACAGAAATTAGAAGAATTCGGCGTTGGCTTAACGAAGCTTAGGGAATTAACTTCGCTGTAATTTTTAGTCCACAATGGAAAGAAATTAGCAGGGAAACAACTGACTTTCTTCTTCAACGCACTTAGCAAACTTGAAAACCTCAATTCTTTCTCTGTGACTCTCATAAACACTGAATTAGTTGATGATGAAGCAATAAGAGCACTTGGAACTCTTATCTATCACAGCTAAGGAATTTCAATCCTCAAGCTGCATTTCCAAGGTTTACCCAAGACAACTTCTCCAGCATTTGAACAGCTTGTTGGCAATATTAAATCCTTACCTAAACTCCAAAGGCTTAACATAACCTTCTTCGGGCTTAAATTCTCTGATCCCATCAAAAAAGACCTTAAAGAACACTTCAAGAATCTCCCTTAACTTTCTGTTATGTGAATTATATTTTGTTGTTTTCAGCTGAAAAGACTGATTTAATTAGTTAATAGTAATAAAGTGACTTAGTGAGATTACATATTAGAAACATACTTTTTAAGAAAGTTTGTTTTTAATTCATACAAAAAAACAAGAAAGTTAATTATTTTTTAGACTAACATTTTCTAAAATGAAAATACAACAAAAAACTCGTTGGGGTTTTACTGAGAAATTCAGAAGGACCCACGAGATGCACATGAAGAGACTAAGCTACTTTAGAAGATAAAACCCCAAAATTCCGGGAAACAAATACCCAATATCATTTAATGAAAACACTCAGTGTTAATACAATCCTGCCAATAATGATTCCCGAAAACCCCAAATATTCTACCCTCTAATATCCCCTCAAGGACATAATCTTCAAAAATTTGATGACAATAAACCATTCAACGATAGAACTTTCTTGTGTTCTCCTTTCAAAACAACTAAACGACTGTCATATTCAGATGCAGACAAAATACCGCTTTACCCAAGGAAGATCCTTGGAGTTTAAGAATCCAACGTAATTCGTTAGATTCTTGGACCTTCTCCATCTTCATAGTTTTAGCATGCTAAAGAGTTCGAGTAATACTTGGATTCAGACTATTTAGACGATGGAAAGGAAAATGTTAATTACAGGAGAGGTGAATATCAGTAAATAAATAATAGGTCAAGATAACAAAATGATCATAGCTAATTAAACTAATCTAATGGGTTTCAAGATATTAGGTTAGGATAACCTGAGAATTAATTTAGTTTCAGAAAGAGTCATCAATAACAACAATAAAATAACACAGTTTATGATTATCATTCATCTCCTGTCGCTAAGAACATTCATCAAGATAATATTAATAATTCTAATTAAGATATCTTCAATTTAATTACTTCAAGGCAATGCATTCCTCACGTTAACACACCTATAAAAAGTAATGAAATTACATGTAGAAATCAAAGACTGTCAACTGCGGATCTAAACCGTAGATATCCAGAAGCTGATACTACAGTTCCCTTCTTTTTGTAAGAGAGAAAGATCACTCATATGCGGTGAATATTTTGGCAATAATCAATTTTTCTTCCAGAAAAAGAAGAAAAAATATCTCAATTCTATCTTTATTTCAATATTTCCTTTTAAACAATTAATCCTTTTTTGTTTTGTGTGTGTCGGCTTCTTAATTTTGTCATTTTAAAAGACCCTCATTTTCTGTCAAAATATCAAAATAAATACTAACGAATTTGATGAGACCAGTAATCAAGAAACAAATCAAGGTAGTCTATCAGAAGCGCTTAGCGGTCTAATAATATTTTTGATAGCGTGTCTCATAAGGCATCAAAAACAAAATACAAACAAACTCATTCAAATAAATGTAATTTTTATAATAAACCAAAACTTTGAATAACAGCAAACGAAAAGAATGTTAGATGACAACCAAGAATGCTTGAAGTGCAACAGCAAAACTGTACGGCACGATCGAGTTATGGGAAATGTTAAATGCTTCAATTGTGGGTATGTTGTGGAGAGTCACTTTTAAACATACGAGTAAGAAGTCAACAATTACGAGAACGACCCAGATTCGACGAAGAAAATGAGAGGGTTGGTTTAAGAAGGCAAGGATTGTAAGATAAAAATTGGAAATGAATTCATCGATGAACAACCGAAAAAGAAACGAAAAGGAGAAGTAGATAATTCCAAGACAGCTCTCAAGTGGCTGAGAAACTATTGCGCTGAATTCGAATTCGACAATCGCTACATCTTTGAGATTGAAACCTACTATAATATACTTGTCAACATCGATCAGCAGCGAAATATGGTTCTTGCAAATGGCATTCCAGTTTAGAACGGAAGTATAAGCTTTCCAAATGGATATTTAGGTAGTGGTTCTTCTGTTGCTTAAAAAGAAACCGGATTAAAAATCTTGTAGCGAAAGGCTGTGCTTGCCATATTTTTATTTTTGAAATCCATGAAGATGACAGAAGACGATCCTGAAGATACTCTGAAAGACTTATGCTACACTACATGTGTGTCTTATGGTGAAGTTTCTTAGCTAATAAAGCAAGTCAAGGAATAAAGCTTCAAAGATAAAGAAAAAATAGCTGCTATATTGTATAAATAAGATATATTAACTTTTGCTGAGCTGTATTCTAAGCAAGCAGGTCTTTTGGAAGATGATCTCAAAGGATATTTCGCTCTTTGCTAGCAGATTAAGGATAGCGATATTTCAAATGGGGAATAGCTACAAACAAAAGCAGCTGCTGCTCTTTTAGTGGTGTTTAAGCTCAGTAATAGTCCATAGCTGGCTGGTAAAGGGCTCAATGATCTTCATAATATTAGTGGAAAATCGGAAGGCACAATTAAGAAATACTTTGATGGACCCCTTTAGACAAATGTTGTTTTTCTTTTAGAAAGCATGAAGTATCAATAGTATAATTGGAAACATTACTCATAGTTCATAGAAGGTTGAAGAGAAAGAGAATTCGAAAGAGAGGATAATTATGATTAAAATTGAATTATTATAAATTGATTGTGTGTGTTAAAAAATAAACTGTTAAAATAGATTTTCTTAAAAAAAATGATTCATCAAATTGGAATAAGTAAAGATTTTTAGATAAACTAACTTTCTCAAAGCAATTGGCTTTAATTCAAGGGTCTAAATATAATCTGCATAAATTTAGGAGGAGTAGGAGCATTTAAAGCAATATTGCGATGAAATGAAGGACGGCTTTGTTTGTCCTAAGGTTAAAGATATCCAACTGTGAAAAACTAATCTAAGTAAATTATAAACCAAATCAAAAAAGGAAAAAAAAGCAGATTAATAAGTAGGATCAAATAGCAAATTGAGAGAAATGGGAATCAAGAACAAGACCAAGAAATCAGCAGCAGAGCTCAAGAAAGAGATGCAGTTACTCAAGAAAAAATAGCAAGAACAAGAAGAAGACAGTGATGAGATGGATGAAATGGATGAGGAAGATGATGAAGATGATATTGAAGAAGAGGAAGAGGAAGAAGAACAGGAGAGTGGAGATGATGGAAATGTTGATGCACAATTCGAAGAAAGTGAGAAAGATGATGAGGAGGAAGATGAGGATGAGGAGGATGAAGATGGTGAAAAGATTCCAAAGTTAAAGCCAAATGTAAAAAAGGCAGACGAAGAAGAGGAGGAGGAAGAGGGAGAGAAGGTACATAAAGATTCTTTATTATTTTAACCAAAAGTTTATATTGAGAAAAAATAGTAAAAATTACCTTTTTGTGTAGGAAAAAGAGGAGTTGATGATGAACAAGAAAGGTGGTTAGCCTGATTAAGCTATCCTAAACATGAAGATTAATGATATCCTTCACGTTTTAGCGAAATTCAAGGAAAATAACAAAGAAGATCGCAGCAGATAGAGCTACTTAGAAGAACTAACTGACTATCTCATGCAATACTACTCATACAATAGAGACCTCATTTAGCTCTTCATGACTATGTTCAACCCAAATGAGCTTGTTTCGTTCCTTGAAGCTAACGAAGCATAGAGACCAGTCACTATTAGAACTAATACTCTCAAGACTAGAAGAAAAGAACTCGCATAGATTCTCATCCAAAGAGGTGTGAACCTTGACACGTTAGCAGAATGGACTAAAGTTGGATTGAAGATTTACGATACTAAAGTCCCTATTGGTGCTACACCAGAGTATCTCGCAGGACACTACATGCTCTAGAGTGCTTCATCGTTTTTACCTGTTATCGCTCTTGCTCCCTAGTAAAACGAAAAAATTCTTGATATGGCTGCTGCTCCAGGAGGCAAAACAACATACATTGCTTAGCTCATGAAGAACACTGGTGTGCTCTTCGCTAATGATGTCAAAGCAGATAGAAATAAGGTATTTTGAGAAATTGAATAATTCATTTTTACAATCAAATTTGGCATTCTTTATCTCATTTTTTTGTCATTTCACATAGGCTCTGATTTTCAATGTCCAAAGAATGGGTATTAATAACTGCATTGTGACAAACTTCGATGGAAGAAAACTAACAAAAATTATAAATAACTGCGATAGAGTTCTACTCGATGCTCCTTGCACTGGTTTAGGAATTATCGCCAGAGATCCTTCAGTCAAGGCTAACAAGGTAATTTTAAATTGACAGGAATTGCCTTGGATGTTTACTAATATT
>Ga0302271_10003660_pt1 | contig 12828 bp, 8 predicted proteins | sample III_Bog_N1_1_FD_198767 | JGI IMG/M metagenome (GOLD analysis project Ga0302271, IMG submission 198767) | Peat permafrost microbial communities from Stordalen Mire near Abisko, Sweden - III_Bog_N1_1 | ecosystem: Environmental > Terrestrial > Soil > Wetlands > Peat | place: Sweden: Abisko... | reverse complement strand
TCTAAATAGTTAGAAACTACGCAATCCATAAGGGATCTTAATATCCAATGGAAATAATGGAGGTATTGATGATAGTAATGGGTTGTTGTTATCACAATCACTGTAATAAACTGACTAAAATAGATTAAGTGCAAGTTCTGGTGGTGATAACAACAACAACATTACCCGAAATAGAGCTAGCTCTTCGTCTGACGAAGAACGGGAAATGGAGGTGTTGACACTAAGTAACACGAAGCCAATAGTGCGATTATTTATATCTCGAAATACTAAGGTGTTCGATGTATGCTAGATGGTAGCGACACAGCTAGGGTTGAAGAATTACTTAGATTTCAAGTTGTTCATGGAAGATGAGAAGAAGAACAGTAGACTCTTAGATGATGATGAACCAATGTATAAGTTGATATTCAATCCATCTGGGTAGCTTGAATCTACGTCCACGATTAAGAGTATACTAAATAAGCTTAGGTCAAAGCCGTAATAGCAGTAGCAGTAGCAGCAGTAGTAGACATAGAACCATAGCAATTCTATTAATGCTAATTCGATTCGCAGTAGTTGTAATAATTCTACTAATACTTCTAATACTACCCCTACAGCACCATCGAAAGTTAGAATAAGATTCACGAAATACCTCTGGCTCGAACAGGAACTAGAGGAATTTGATTATAAGATTGATCACGTGAGGCTCTAGTTGATTGCTGCATAGGTACTATAAGATATTAGTAATAAGAAGTATTTGCTCTAAAGTAAAGAATATTTACTGTATACTGCGCTGTATTTGTTTATTAATCATGAGTCGCTAATAGTCAATAATGCTAATGTTAGTAGTGATACACCTAATAATATTAAGTAATATCGTTCTTAGTTATTAGCTATTTTGAAATCGTTCTTGCCTGCTGCGATATTCAAATAGACGAAAGAGAATATTCTGATCGATAATCTTACCGTGTATATTAACACGATTAGTGATGAATTGTCTCTTGCTATCACCGCTGGAAATCAAGTTGTACAGCAAGAGAATAATAACAATAATGGTAAGAACACAATTACTGGGGAGGTATAGTAGATTGCGAGTAAACCATCATGCATACAATATTGTAACGCATAGGAGTCGTCTCTGTTTGATTCTCTGAGTAATTCAAACTCTGAGGGTAAATCATCTGGTAGTGAAGATGTCGAACATCATTTACTCCAAGTGAATTCAGGGATTCTTAGTGATCGTCGAAACATCGCTTGCATGGTGCTACTTGATTCATTCAAGAGAAATCCATTGTATGGGGCTACGTTGTTTAATTGTTCGACATACAAGACAACGATTAAATCCGCGAAGTTACAGAAACTGATCATTCCACCGAATGTGATATGCTGCGTGAAATGCGATGCGATTCATATTTTAGATGCGACAACGTAGAAGAGAATCAAGACAATTAAATATCATGACATTAAAGAAACTAAAGTGTTCCCGTCATCGATTATATTTGTCGTTGCGAGTTAAAGTAGCAGTGAAAGTAGTACTTTTAGATTTGATACGACGCAGAGTTATGAGATCAGCTCGATTATGGGGTGCTATTAAGATATGATGACAGATATTGAGAAGAATGCATTGACATTGGATGAGGAAGAATAAGCGAAGGGGAAAGGAACTAGTGAGAGGAACAGTGGGATTAAACAGCTTGATTAGATAAATGAAGTGAAGGGGGATAATAAGGAGTGTATGTTAAGTAGCTGATAGGCAGGGTTTGATAATGTAGAAGAAATAGTGGATTATTTATCTCTTCAAAGTGTAGTTACTATGTACGTTCTTTTGTGATTGTTTGAATGCTGTGAGGAAGAGAATGTGTATGTATTGTCTAGAGTTAAAAGGGGGACGGATTGAATGATAGATAAATGTTTTATTGGATATTATTAAAAAGAGCCTGTTCATATGGATTATTGTACTATGTCTTATTTTTTATACTAATTCTGCAGGAAATGCAAGCTACTTGAATTTATAAATATGTTTCATTGGAGAAATAAATTATTGCCCGTGAAACTTCGAAATAGAAGCAGAAATTAAGAGTTGATCTATTTCAGCGAGAAAGGTTAATATTCTTTGTCTCTAAACAATTTATTACCTCTGCCAATAATAATTATACTTGCAGCTGTAATGATAAAGAAACTGGCGAATTACATCGTACGTCCGCAGCGGTAAGATAAAATGAGGGTTTGTTGGAATTCTTTATCTCAAGCTAAATGATCTGATGGGGTATTGATGTTAGAGTCATTTATGAGGATGCTGATTTGGGTGATAGATAGTTCACGCATAATTCATAGATCATGCATCGAGAGGACTTTGAAGTATGTGCTTTATTAGACAATACAAGCAAGAATGACGTGAATATGTGGAAGAATTTGATTTGTTATTGTGCTGTGTTTTGTGCTCATACAATAGCTGAAGAATTGCAGAGGCTAGACGATAAAATGCAGCTTGTTTCGATAAAAGAGCTATGAGTTTGGCGTAAAAAACATAATTGTATTTATTTTAGAAGTATTCAGTTTTTGAGATGCCAATACATGTATATCTTCAGCAACGCATAACAACTGCTCTCGTCTAATTTTAGCAGCACTAACAAAATGCAAGTTTTCTTAAACATAAATGAGTTTTTCATAATTGTTGTATTGATTTAGTCCTCGCAGAACTGTGTGATATTCTGCCATGGAAACTCTGGAAATCGCACATCGATTTTCGAATGCTTGAACTTCATTCTCGATAGAGGGTTTCTTGGTGTCTGCTTCGATTTCACTGGGTAATACAATAAATAGGGAGAATAGCTCGCATTGAAGAGAGATAAATGAATCAAGGATTATTGATTCTTTGATGGGACTGTGATGGATATTTTGGAGTTTAGCTCATCTTGAGTTTGTGGTTTTTTCTCTCTTTTAGATGTGGAAATTCTGATGGTGATCACATAACTCTCGGCCATAAGGAAAGTCAAGATCTAGAAGCTGTTGTAGCATATGTCAAAGCACTTGGATATGTCAGCAAGTAAGCAAACAAACTTAAAATAAACAGGGAGATGGGATAACAAAAAACAGGCAGGAAATGCGATTAAAAACAATAAAAGAAAAATCCATAAACCATTTATTGTTGTTTTTTACATTGGAATTATTTAACTGTAGGATAGCAATATGGGGTAGATCTATGGGTGCAGCTACAGCCTTACTTTTTGCGAAGAACAACCCAACAGCAGTGAACGCATTATGCTTGGATTCTCCATTCTCAAATCTTAAAATACTCATTTTCAGTTTCATTCAAAAGTTCAAGGTTCAGAATTACCAAACAAAATCATTTCTTCTACTTGCTTTACAACTTATTGAAAACAAGAAAATATAATTATTTCTTGTGTTTGTTTTTATGGAAGATCTTCGCTGATATCTTTGGAGATATCCTCTATGAGAAGGTCAGAGCATAGATCAATCAAGACTGCGCAGTTGATATTGAGTAACATAGATATGATAAAAAACGAAGACTGTTGGTTGCTAATTGTTGTTGTTGTGCTCCTTTAGCAACATAAACCCTATTGATGCAACTGAAAATGTACGAATCCCGGCGATATTCCTGCATGCCATCCACGACACTATCGTTGACAAGGAGCACTCAGATAAGATCGTTAAGGTATAAAATTATCTTTGTTTACATGTGTTAAAATATTTTTCGCTTTGCTTTCTGCTAAAAAGCTTTACAAGGGTAGAAAGAAATACTTTAACTTCAGTGGAGGGCACAATGACTTACGCAATGACAGCCTTTATACGCAAGTTATGAACTTCTTTGAGGATACATTAATCGAATAAAACAGCAAAAGTCAGGGTCTTCTCCCAGATGGCAATGGACTTACATCATCATCCAAGCAAGATTAAGGACTGACTTTCAGGTGAAAAGAATACAAATTATTAAATGGTGGGGGGGGGGAGAGAGAGAACTAGCTACTTACAATGATAAGAAAAAAAAGATTGATTTCGTGATTTTGTTGTTGTTGTTGTTTGGGCCTAAAAGTCCAATAAATTTTAGTGCGAAGTAATTGGAAGGAGATGGTACTAGTGACATAGGCACACCTGAGTTACTCTCTGATTTGCAAAAAGGAAGGCATTTCATTTTCAGACACTCCAAGAGATCCAAGATATTCTTCAAATCAAGTAAGAACAATCACGAATTGAGGGGGAGGAGGGGGGTATGGGGGGTATATTCAAATAATTGTTTTTTTTCTTGTTTCTTGTTTGTTGTTTCTAATACAATTTGATAGGCAAGGAAGGCACAGATGAAGATGACGGAAGGAAACGAACGATGATTAAAGTTAAGGAATTGACGATTCTCAGAAAGCACAGTGAGAAATGTAAGTGCAATGCAATGATTGTTCAGTTGATAGAAAACGAACTGGGAAATGCTCTAATTATTGTTTTTGATAATTTAGAGAACACAATTCTGTTGAAGAATTTCGTGGAAATGACTGATGAAAGTGACGACGATGATGAAGGCGAGGAGAATGACAGGGACGGCTATGAAGAGCTTAGCCCTGATTCTAAGACTAATTACTAGCCTAAAAAAGGAAAAAGGCTGTTGAGTCCATCTACGAAGAATTCTTCAGATGACCACTAGATTCGAAGCAAGAGTGGTAGCAATCTTCTTAAATCCTCGACACTTGATATCTGCTAGAGTAGCTACAAGATGGATTATTCTTCGAATTTAACTAATAAGCTAGATCATTAAGCTTAGAAAAAACAGCAAATAAACGGCGGTAATTCTCTAAAATCTAAAAAAACAAAGGAAAAGTTGAATGGAAGTATCGAAGGAAAGGAAGAAGTCGAAACAGAAGGGGAAGAAGCTAATGAAGAGGAGAATGATGGCAATGGAGAGGAAAGGGATGAAGATGATGGAGATGATTATGAAGCTGCAGATGATGATTGTGCAGATCTTGGAAGAGAAGATATTGAAAAGCACATGCCAAACATAAATGAATGCTTCTCGTTTAAGAAATACTCCCAGTATAAAACACTCTCCTAGCCTGATATTGTAAGCTTACAGGGAATGATTAACGACAAGATAGTGATCAATTTTTTAATTCTTTTTGTTTTGATTATAATTAGGATCACCCGCAGTGTTGATGAAGGAAGTTTTGGAGCAACAACAAAAAAACAATACCCTCCTGAACACAATCTATCCCCTTATAATCCCAGCGACATTCAAACTAACCTACTAAACAACAAACCTCTCTCACACCCTCTCAAACAAACCGTTTTCTTTAAATATCTCTTTCTTATTTTTCATTTTCTTTTGTTATATTTTAAAAGTGTAAATATAGTCCCACACATCTCTTAATTTTTTGGTATTTGCCAAAAAGAAACAAACTACTCTCTCTCTCTTATGTCTCTTCCATCTTCTCTTCAGACTTATACACTCATTTTCTGTTCTAACCATCTCTTTCTTCTCCCAATCCTCTTCACCTTTTGAGTATTCCTTTTTGTAATTTCTTGAAGACATATGCGACATTCTTCGTTGGCGAAGTAGCTAGAGCATTGTAAAGTATGAGTCGCTGTGAAGATCCTAAATTGATCTTCCTGATTCGCATAACAATTTACCGTTGAATTTCCGCTAAGTCAATCGTCTTAACATTGATTTCATTCGCCCTCGCAAACAACCCTAAACCCTCCGGTATCATATTAACTAGTTAAAACACCGTTTCTTCCGAGCAATCTAGCTTAATATGATCACCATTATTCCCATAGATCTATGCTATGTTACTCAGCAGTGGTTGCGTTTAGATTGTATCCTTATAAAGACTAGAGAATTAATTGTAATTTCCTTCAACAAGATTGCTAATTTTCGATTTATTTTCAGCACCAAACAAGAATCTAACATCTCCAATATATGACAGCGATGCAATAGTATGGAGGAATGTATTCATGTTCACAATAGGAGAGAAGTTCAGCAGAAGCGATATCGCTGTAGCTTAGATGAGATTGAATTGTAAAGCAGTTTGTATTTTCGATTTGTAGAGATCAGAAACATGAATGATCTTCACTGGTTTATGCAGTCTTCCACTGATCGTTAGAATGTTCCATTTCTATAAATCCCTCAGGAGTTGCTTCACGTCAACTACACCGTATTTCACGTTCAACGTAGATTAGCTGTTAGCATTGTCTGAGAATTTCTTGAGTTAAATCGCGGGATTGAAGTGCACTGGTGTTATGTTCTGCTAAAGCATGTGAAGATAACTTGCACCAAGAATCGATCCTAAACCAGAATAATGAGTTGGATTTGCTTTGATGTTGAGCTTATGCCATTCATCTGCGTCTTCTACACCGAAGAATAAGTCGATCATTGGTTGAGAGGGTGATGGAGTAGATGGTGATGCTGTTGATGATGCTTGATCAACGAATCCATAATCATATCCTTTTTATCTAATAACACCCGATCCATATCCGAATGCAAATTGCACTGCTGGGAAGTCTCTAGCGATTATCTCCTTCAGTTTGAGCTAGTCAACTAAGCTACCTTAGGATGATTGATGGTTCTGTTATTGCTGTCCTGAGTTCATTGTGTGTATCTTATTTAACCTATTTGATTAGTTTTTTCTGGTTTGTTCTGAAAGTAATTTCAAAAAATCTTTAAAATTCTAGATATTTTTTCACAGAATCTTTGCGTGATCTTTCTATTATTTGATTATATATTGACTTACTCCTAATTGTTGTTTTCTAGATGGTCTCAAACATATTATGATCTCTTGAAAGTCATTTGTTAAATGTAATGTTTCACATACATATTCATACAAAAATACACATACAAACATACAAAACAATAAGGGGATTGGCTATTAATACAATGAATACAAGAACATAAATATATTCCCCTGGAAATATTGAGAGTATCCTAACTTTATTCTCTTAGGACTATTCTCTCATTCTTGTTCTAATGCGATCTTCTTCTAAATTGTCTCCTCCAAGGCATTGATCTCCTTTTGCTTCTCTTGAATGAACTGGTAAAGCTCATCTGCCTGTGCATAATATTTAAGTCAACGAATGTAATTACTTGAAGATGCAAATGCTATCTTTAGGGATATTATCGTCACTGTAGCTTGTACCTTATTGAACTTCACCTGATGGATGGGTATGGAATCAGATTGAGACGATCACAATTCATATAAATACATGAGAGATATTGATTATCTTTCAAAATGATATCTTACGGTCTGATGGAATTAGTTGTGTGAGAAACAAATAAGCGGATAAGGCAAGCAAGTCACTTACGTCCTTTAAATAAACAAATATGGAATAATGGATACAATATCAGAAGAGAAAGTAAGCCATCAGTTAAAGACGATAGACCATAAATGGAAGAATGTTTGTTTGTTGAATTATTTGTACCTTCGACTTTTAGAAAACAGAAGGAATATATGTGAGAGAATCATAAAGATTGTCAAAAGGAGCAAGAGGACTAAGAAGTGACTTACTCTCTATTATGAACAGGGCAAAGATATAAGTTAGTTAAGAAAAAAAAGAAGGAGGAATAATAATCTCTTAAGGATTATTTAACCTGCTGATATCACAATACAATATTGCTAAAGTCTAATGAATTACTATCTGTTGTTGTGGTTGTTGTAATGTTAAGTTCCTCATGTAACCAAACAAACTCCCTTCGCAGAAGAAATATCCATTTGATTCTTTGGGAGTTGAGTTACTGCTTGCTATGGAGAAATACAAACACAAGATATGGTTTTCATTTGTTTAAAGGGAATACATTAATTCGTGAATTTTATCTACTGTCTTCATGGTGGAAAAGGAGAAGAAAAGCATTAGATTTATGGAGATGAGAGAATAGAGCCAAAGTGTTTACTAGTTCTCCCTGTTTTGTTGAATGACAAGACAATATCAAGATCAATAAAATGCACATTCAAAGTTATTCTCACTTACGAACTGTTTTAGTTTGCAAAGGTTAATAGGAATCAAATTGCAACTGCAGACATCACACCCAGAGGTAGATGCATTCAATATCTTACGGTCTGTGGTTTGAGATAATAATCCCATGAGAAAAAGAGTTAGAAATATTGTTTTGTAGACTTCTCAAGATCTTAAAGGATTTACGTTCTAAAGAAGAAGAAGAATAAAAAAGGACATTGAAGGAGCTCAAATAGATGGATTTCTCTAAAGGATTCTTACTAGCTATTAATAATTCAATAGGATAAACAATAAAGAGAGTTTGTTGAGAGTTTATGATAGGAATCTCAAGGTGATTTCAAGTAAGTTGATATCTTGTTTGATTGTTACTGATTTCTATTGAAAGGATGAAAAGAGGAGAAGAATAACAAGGTGAGAGATATGGAGAATCATTATTCTGTTACGCCCTAAATGTGTCATAAATATTATTACTATGTATGCTATCTCTTGAATCACAGCAAAACTATTGAATATGTGTTATGTGCTTACGGCCTGATTGGAGTATCATTCAATTATTGAGTGAATGTGTATCAAGAAGATGTTATATGAACTAATCTGCTAACCTTCTGTGGATATATCAATCAAACAAATCGAAGTCATGTATCATCTTGCTCCTATATGTGTGTGTGTCTCTCTCTTCCTTTCTAATTGAATTCCTCTCTATTACTTCCTACGCAATCACAATACTCGATTAGCGAATGCGAAAACGGCAATACATTTATGGTTCTTGAATCTTACACACTGAAACCCCACAAAGCAAAGTCAGTTATTCCGGTAGAGGTATTCTCGAAATGGATTACGATGAACGAATTGTCTTTGCTCTTCTTGTTCTCCTAAACAAATTCAAAGGAGCAAAACGAGGAATATGAGTGAAACAAACTATGCTTAGGGTTTCAAAAATGTATTAATAACTCTGCCGAAATATCTTACCATCTGTGTGCACATTTGTATGTTTGGTGATCACGCTAAGATTTCAAGTACTTCAACTATTGACTGCTTACCTTCTAAGGAGAAGAATAGTATCAAGCAATGAACAGTGTTATTTTAACTCTCTTTCTTTTTGTGTGTTATTCCGCTTACCCACTATATTTAAGAAATGATCATGTGTTTAAATCAAATATCCAAGATAATATCATTAATCATCTTCCAGAGCCAAGAATAGAATCCTTACAATCTATTTAGAAGAAGCAGCAGCAGTAGATATTAAGCATAAGCAGAGATGATGAAGCAGTGTAGATATGTTGTTTCTATCTATCAATGTTATGTCTTTCTATTTATTTTTTTGATCTACCTCCTAATTGGAACAGTAATGCGAAATAACTTACAAAGATCATTTCTCTCTCTCTCTTTGTATGTTATCTTACGCTCTATGTGTGTGACATATCGACCGAAACAACATTCAGCTATGTGGGAATAAGGACATCGGTTTTGTGTGTTACCCACTGATGTGTTCAAATAAAGATGACATATTCAGGTGCAGCTCAACTCTCTCTCTCAACGTGCATATCTCCATGTATGTATCTCTTACCCATCCTCCCTTGGGAACCAAGATTAATACATGTTGAGATAAGATAGTTAATCAATTTCACAGTGCATTGATGGGCTTACTGTGAACTGCAAGACAAAGGAAGTAAGAAGATACAATTATTTCTGTGTGAATGTGTTTGTTTGCCAATCCCATTCTGATTTCTGTAATACCTTGTCCTTTAGATGAGAACACAAACAATTCATGAATTTATGTGTTAACAAGGGAGGGGAATTCAAGTAGTTCGTAGTATTCAGGATAATGTTAGCTAAAGGAGTAGTTTGTGGCTTATTATAATTAGAAATAAATAGATTAATTACTTTCTGTTGTTGTGGCGAATCGCAAAGAAGTAAGAAATCATCATTCAGTCCATTTTTGATAAAAGTGTTTGTCTCTCCATTGCTTATTCTCTCTCTCTCTCTCATTCTTACATCCTAATTAGCAAACCAAACAGCAAATTCTTGTATTCTCTTGCACTTTCTGTGAATTAGCTTATGCTACCTGAGTGATCTTTGAAGGATTAATTTAAAAATAAGTAAGGTATGCATCCACTGAACAATCTGGCATAATCGATCATGCAAATTATAAGAGAATGTGTCTCTAACCTTCTTCAATCGCTGTTTTAGCAAACTCAATGAGAATCTAAAGTTAGCATTCTCCCTCTCCTAGAGTTATAACCTTCTCCTGTTCAACAACCAAATAGCAACATTAGCAAAAGGACATCTTTCATAAGTATCATTGCTGCTATTGTTCTTGTAGGTTAGCTTGTTCGCTTACTGGCTGTTTTAGAAGCATTAGATACAGTTGATAAATAGTCAAAAAGCTAAGCATATCTATGTACCTCCAGCTTCCAAATCTAGTTCATTCAAAGGATACACACAATATGTCAGAGATAAATGTAAAACTGCAGCTTAGAGATGATATCGTGTATGTGTGTGTGCTTACTTCTTCAAGCTGTATGTATGCAAGAAAGAGCAAAGGGGAGAGGTTGATTTCAAACCAATAAATCATTATTGAAGAATGTCTTTCGTTTGCTTGTTGTTGTTACTTCCTAAGAATAAATCAAATTTAAATTGAATTAATGGTAGATAATAGATAGTTTGTTTATGGATTAGATCATTTGACTTGGAATATAAGACTATTACACCCTAGTGCCATTAGCGAAGGAGAGGAGGAGTTAGTTAGAATGAACATAAGAATGAAGGCTCACCTACTTTTTAGAGAGAAAAGAAATTGAATTATTAAATGTGAATTAATTAATAATCAGCTAAAGCATCACACAGACATTTTTCAGGAATAAACAGAGAGAGAGAGAAAGTAGAAAAGGAGAAGGTTTTGTTTTTACTGCCTTTGAAGGATCAAAGAGAAGGAAAAGGAGAATGAAGTCAAGGATATTATAGATAAATCAACAATGATTGAGAAGAAAAGATGGAATATCTTACGAACTTATTAGTTCACATAAGGGATTGTCAAACAGAAAGCAAATGAGAAAGGAGGGGAGGGGGTTAATATTCTTGCTGCTATTTGTTGTACGATCTTTTAGAAGAAAGATTATTAGTGATACTAACTGTGAAGGAATTGAGAACATAGGAGACAGTTGTATTAAAGCAACTGTGATTACAATCTAAATAATAAAATCAGATTTCAATTGAGATCTTATTGCTCATTGAGTATTCAAGATAGCTGTGCTGCTGCTGTTATGAGATGAGGTAGTTACTTTCTGTAATAATAATTGATTTAGGATAGGAAGGCAATTCAAAAATAAACAATAAAAACTTTAAAGAATTGTTAGCAAATTGGGAGAAACAAGGCTAAAGAGAGAAAAGCTAACAGTTGTCTTGGAAGCAATTACCTCTGAGGTGAAGGGCATCTTGTGCTCCTTATTGGAGATCTAACAAACAAACGAAAAGATGAATAGGAAATTGAAAGATTCAAGGATATTGTTAGTAGGTGCATACCTTCATTGACTGTAAATACCATGTGCAAAGTTAAGAAGAAGATGAGTACAAAGTCACAATGAGCTTACGGCCTGCGTTTAATAAACATAGTCAGCTCTTGTACGTACGTGAGTTGTCAAATTAAAAAGAGGGGATAATTGTATTTTACGAATATGCTTGTCTAATGGAAATGCAATCCCAAGGAGATATTTGAATCATTGTGAACCAGGAGTAAATCATCAAACAAAATATGAGAGAGAACAAGTTAGAATGATTGAACATGTCATTGTTGTTGTTGTCTTACGTGATCCTTCCACTAAGCAGTCAATCCCAACAAAAAAATACTATTAGTAACGTCATGTTACACGTATAATTATGTGCGAATGTGTTCTATCTCTAATATTCCTCCTTCTTACTTGACAATTGAAGTTCTCAAACTTGCAATCAGCGAGTTTTTGATTGCAATCTTCAATGAACGCCTATGTCATCTAATACAATATTTTTTACTCTTTCCTCGCACTCTCAATAACAGCAATTTCCCTTAATTCTGTATTCGTGTATCCCATGTCAATCGAGCAAGCGCCTAGCTTGTTGATGTCAAAATCCTCTATTTCCTTGAATACTTTCTCTGAGAATTCTGTTATCGGCACTAAGCGAGAGGAGTAGCTCAGCGCATCAAACAGCGCATCCAGTAATTCACTGTTGCTTTCTGCATTCCCATTAGCTTTGTGAATGAACGCTTGAAGTTCTGAGATATTAACCTTATCGACTGCTAGCTCTTTGAGTTTGTTTTTCCTAGCAATCGTTGCGTAGGTACTATCGAAATTAGATTTCTGCAGTTTCAGAAAATCTTTCGTTTTCTCTTCTAATTTATCGATTCTTTTACCTATATCAATACGTAAATTATTGAAAAACTTACTGCATTGATCAAGTGACTCTATGGCTTTGTCGTTCATCTTTTCGGGTAGGGTGGGATCGATGAGAGGTGGCCAATTGGTTAGGAATTTCTTTGGATCTTTCAGCTAGATTTCAATCATGCTAACTAGCTTCGTAGGATAGATGCCAACACAGCAGTCCTTGCAAGCGAAGAGTTGAGAGGAGGATTCATCGGTGATAAGGAAATCGATGCTTTTTCCATTGTGCTTAGCGCAAAAGAGGTTCTCGCGTTACATTACAATTTGGAAATGTTTAAGAGAAGGGAAGAGATTTAGTAAATAATAATCTTTTAATTGTTGCTTTGTCTTCTTGGATTAATTAATCTGTTTGTGAGCCTTTTTTTCTTAGAAATAACAAAAATCTTCTTCTTTTGTTGTTGTTGATTGCATATTTATTACTGAACATGAAGTGATTAATTGTCCTTAAGATATCATAAAACTTACCTTGAATCTGCTGTACTTGCCT
>Ga0302271_10003657_pt1 | contig 12830 bp, 24 predicted proteins | sample III_Bog_N1_1_FD_198767 | JGI IMG/M metagenome (GOLD analysis project Ga0302271, IMG submission 198767) | Peat permafrost microbial communities from Stordalen Mire near Abisko, Sweden - III_Bog_N1_1 | ecosystem: Environmental > Terrestrial > Soil > Wetlands > Peat | place: Sweden: Abisko... | reverse complement strand
GATTAGAAATTGTTTGCAATGCTTCATCAACAGATTTTGGGAATGGAACTTGTGTTCTAGTGTTCCACCATTCTTTCGCTTTAGTTCCTGGATAGCCTGAATGCTCAATGCAAACGTATTCAGTAAACATTTTCAGCCCACTATAGTATGATGCACGAATCATGGGAAGCGAGCCTATTTTTTGGTATTTGTGATAGATGACACGATTTACAGAAAAAGATTCCACAATCGGCAAATCAGTCTTGATTAATTCGTCAGATGATGCCTCACCAAAAATTTTGATCCTAATTTCAAATTCTTGCCCACAAGAACAACAATGGCGGGCCGAAGCATGATTATAGGTTCCACAAGCATCGCAAATGCGGATAGGTGCGTCTCCTGTCTTCTGGCCTTTTTTGCGAGGCTTTACAGGATCATTAATTGGGCCTAAACGTCTGGTATTGCCAGCAAAATCTAGCACAAGCGCATTTTCTTTTATGTAGTTATAGCCTGCTATATATTGCTGTTCATTTAACCATGTATAAGGTCTAGTGGCACGGCCCAATAACTGGACCCACAAACCCGGGCTCATTGTAGGACGGAAACAGCCGATAATATCAATCGGTGCATGGTCGAAACCGGTTGTTAGAATTCCGTTTGAAACGATATATTTATAGATTCCGGCTTTGAAGTCTGAGAGCCTTTGATCCCGTTCCTTTGTGGGCAAATTGGAATGAATAAAAGTGCAAGTTTCACCAAACGATTGAACAGCCGCGCAAAGATGCTCGCAATGGTCGATTCCAGTTCCAAAGATTAAACCACAATGCCGATCATAGCCATATTCTACAAATTCTTTAATTGCTGCGTAAGTAATTGAATCAATGTCTACAGCTTTTTGCAATTCATGCTTTTGAAAGTCGCCATTGCTTATCTTTACATTATCTACATTCAGCTCAATTGATGGCCGTTTTGGAATTAATGGAGAAATAAAACCTTCAGCAATTAATCGATTAAAAGCATGTAAACTTGTGCAATCATAACAAATATCAGTAAACAATCCTCCGTCTGTGATCATACCTTGTCCAAGTCTAAATGCGGTAGCTGTAAAGCCAACAACAATTAAATATGGATTTAATGCTTTCAAGGCTGCAATTGTTTTTTGATACATACTATTTTCGTTAGGACTAATTGTATGGCACTCATCCACCAGCACAATATCACGATGGCCAAACAACGCAGGATTAGAATTGACTGAAGCGATGCCAGCAAAGATGATTGGCAATGTGCTGTTCGATTCACCTAAACCAGCGCTAAATAATCCCAATGGCGCATTTGGCCAAAGTTTAATTAGCTTATCAGCGTTTTGTGATATTAGCTCCTTGACGTGAGTTAACATTAAAAAACGCTGATTAGGCCATTGCTGCAAAACTTGAATGATAAATTCAGCTATGCACAAACTTTTTCCGGTTCCAGTTGGCAAAGCTACTACACAATTGCCATGCTTTCCAGAATTGTAATAATCAAAAATAGCTTTAACAGCTTCTTTTTGATAGTATCTAAGTTCCATTATATAATACTCTCCCAACAAGCTTGATCTTTAACAATTTCTTCTTTTGGAATAATAGCATTCCATTTATTACATTTCCATTCACCATTTTCAACAGATTCCGCTTGCTTGCATGACCTACAATTATGCATAGCAGGTTCAAATTTATGACAAACATCGACAAATTCACAAAATTTACATTCAAAATAAGCCGGGCTTTCGCTAATTCTGACAGGCATAGTTTTTGAATAAATAATTTCTCTAGCTTTGTTTTCCATTTGCTGTCCTAGATTGTGATCTAGTTTAGCAATTTCTACATGCAGTTCATCGTTATCTTTATTCTTACAAATATATAGAACATTATCCAAATGATATTTAAAGCCGTAAGTGCAAACTTGCGCCCAATGCTTTTCTTTTGTTTCTTGCACTCCATTTTCAACTAATTTATTAAATTCAGATCCAGTTTTATTAGTTTTAAATTCAACTAAAACAGATTGGCACATAGCCGGAATAAAACAAATGCCGTCAAGTGAACCGCCAAAATGGCCTTCAATAGAACTAATATGAAATTGTTTTTCAGTTTTTGGATCAATAGTTTTTATATTATATCCGGCACCTTTAAGCCATTCAATCATTCTTAATTCTTCATGATGACCGGTATCAAAAATTCTAGCTTGCTTACCATCCGGAATAGCATGATAGATCCAGCGAAACGTAAACCAAAGTTTACGTTTGCATTTATCGCCAATAATTGATGCGCCTAGATGCGTTCTAAATCCTCCATCAAATGTCATACAAAATTCATTTATTTTGTATTTTACATTTGATGCCACTACTGAAAGGATTGGGTCAATCATACAAACCTCATTTAAAAGCCCAGGCATAAAATTAATTATACCCGGGCTTTGTTTTATTTAAAACTTACTGCTTATTTGCCCAAGGCATAGTAGACGGTCCCTGAGTCTGACTAGGACCGGGACCCCAAGCAGGGCCGCCTCCCTGCGCAGGCGCCGGAGCGCCAGGGCCAGGGGCGGCCCATGCAGGTTGAGCGGTAGGCTGCGCCATGGGACCGGGCTGAGACTGGCCAAACGCAGGTCCAGGTTGCGCAGCGGCAGGACCGTTCGCCATATTCTTGTCAGGCTTATTACCGTTGATATCCAGAACACCGGAAACCTGAGTATAATCAGGATCACTTTCCTGTTTCTTCTTTTGCATAGTGACAATAGCACGGAAGGGAATATTGTGAAGCTGAGCGCTATCGCTGATTTGCATCTGCTTTGTAACATAACAAAGCGCAGAAAGCTGGTGGGAAGCAATATCGACAGTAACTGGATTGTCATTATAAAGATTGAGTCGATACGCGCCAACTTCGCCCTGGTGCTGGCCTTCAACAACCCGAAGCATCAATTCAAGGTAGCCATTCTGACCGCCAGACTTTGCAGCCTTGAATTCAGAATCGGTAATAATTACCTTGTGGCCTTCAGAGCCAGAAAGGGGAAGCATTTGAACAGGCTGCGCAGGATCAACAACATAGGCATTAAACGTGACAGGCAGCTGAGCCATATTATTTCTCTCCTTGTGGGCATAATTGCCCGGTTAAAATTGGAGCCGCTCATCAGAATCGAACTGACGACCTTCTGATTACAAGTCAGGCGCTCTGCCAACTGAGCTAAAGCGGCATGAAATTACTTTTCGATATCAGCAACATCATTCTTGACAATATCACTGACTTTATTAATCTTGGTTTCGATATTGATACCATTCTTGCGCCAGACAAGCGCTCCAGTTCCGAAACCAAGAATAGCACCGATAAAGAAACAAACAAAAGCTACCATTTCTTTCTCCTTTAATTGAACTTAGGAATTGTGTTAGGGTTAATTGCATGATGATTGTAAGCTGCCCATTCCTTGCAGCGTTTGATTCCGCTAATATCTCCTAGGGTTTTAAAGTAGCAAGTTTCCTCCCTTACAAGACTCATGATATGAGCACCGGTTTTATTACTAACTGAAAGTTTCATGTCAACGATCATATATCTCCTTTTTTGTTAAATTAAAATGGTCCCGGTAGCCGGACTCGAACCGGCATGTTATTTCTAACGTTAGATTTTAAGTCTAATGCGTATCACCAATTTCGCCATACCGGGAAAGGGTTAATATTTGGCACACAAAGTAAATTTTCCTTCAATCCTAACTGTTCCAATAACTAAAGTATCTTCTGGAATTGGTTCACATCCATCCCAATTATCCATTATTTTAGTCAAACCAAACATTTTACAAATTTCGTTTGCATGTTTAGTTTTACCGATTCCAGGAGAACCAGCTAGAATTAGAATCATTTTCTCAGCCTTTCACCAATTTTGAATTGCAAAGTGAAAATTAATAATCAAAGATGAAACAATTTGAATAATAAATAAAGCCATCAAAATTAAACCCGCAACATAAAAAGAATTTTTCATACTTATCCTTTCGCAATTTTGTTAAATATTTCAGTTAAATTTGGCTGTTCCCAAGGATCAAGACAGCCCGATCTATCCTTAGCCTGAAACTGGTTGTCTTTAACAGTTCTGATTCCACGATAGGATTTTTGAGTAGCAGGATCGATAAACACTTGCAATTGAAAGAATTCATCGAAGAAATAGGGAAGCATTACAGCAAGCTTTTGCCCTGGCATCATGGGACCGTAAAGCATTGCGCCGGTAGCCTCATCCTTAATTCTATCTTGTTTTGCAGAAAAGTAAATATGTTTTTGTGGAATATCTCGGAAGCCACGAATCATTGACAAAATATTGTCTTGAGTTTCACCGTAGGCTTGCCTTGGATCTTTAGCAGTCAGTTTAAGCTTTGCAAGAATAACTTCAGCAATTTCTGACAAGCTGTCAAGACAAATGGTATCGAAATTGCGAGTTTCTGCTGATTTTGTAGACCAATTGAAGGCCTCAACTAATTCAACCATTGTGCCAATAATCTGGTAAGGAATATTGAATTTCCGCAAGGTTAGCAAACCTGATTCAGCAGAAAAAATAACCGGGCGCGGGGCTGTTGAAATTAGATGAGTTTTGCCTGATCCAGCCTCGCCATAGGTCAGGCTTTTGATGCCATCGGCTTTAGCCAAATTTGATGTTGACATAAATTTTATTGTCATTAGCTGTTTTTCCAGGTATCAAACATTTCATCCAAATTATTAGTAATCTTATTTTTTTCATTAAATAAAGAGGCCAGTTCTTGGCGTAAAATAGCCATTTGCTTTTCTTTATTTTCAATCACTATTCTAATAGACTCCAATTTTAACTTTTCCATGAATATTTCAGATCCAAATTTTTCAAACTCTTTGTCTCCTTCGTAAGAGGGAACAAGATGGCCCCATTTAGGCGGAAATTCGTCAGTTTTATCGCACATTTTATTATTTCTCCGGTTTATTTTAGCTATTTTTCCAATCTTCAAAAGCCTGTTTCAATTGCATTGAAAGATCGGCCAATTGAATTTGAACTTCATCCCTTAACTTTTCGATTCTATTTAGCTGCGAATCATAATTATTTCTAAGATCAATTTTAAAACGAATCGATCTTTTCAATTTTTGTAATTTGATTTGTTCAGACACATCACAGTCATTCATAAGATTGTCTTCGCACATTTTATTATTTCTCCGGTGAAATGAATTTAAGCGTAGGTGCTCCAATTTTGAAGCTGACAATTTCATCAACAACAGTTTTGAATTTCGGTTCTGCTTTCAAATATTTACTTTCACTAAACTTAAAGTCAGGTTTCAAAATATCTTCATAGCACCCATTATTTTTAAGCCAAATATAAACTGAATTACTGCGATCAAATTCATCCAATTTATAATTAACATTTTGAGTTGCTTCTAGGCCATAACCGTTCCCAAGGTGCAGTTTTCGGCTAGTAGGTTCAAGCGGAACTCGGCCTAGCACATATTCAGATATTTCTTGCCTAAGTTGCATTTCTTCAATTTTGGTTTCTTCTAAAATTTGGCATAATTGTAGCCAACGTTGAATTTTTTGATCTCGTTCGGATAAATTCATAATTTTTTAGGATCAAAATAATTTAAAGAATCTAAACAATCATCAATTTCCTTGCATCCGGTTTTAATAAAACTATTCCTTACAAAATTTTCCCATTTAATAATCGGAGTAGTTTCAATAATATATTTATTGTGCTTTTTAATATTGTTCTTTTCAACATTATCAATCTGCATTTCTTCAAAGCTTCGGCCCAAATAATCAGCCATCATTGCCTGATACTGGAAAATATCAGAAATTGACGAATAATATTTGAGCCAACTATAACTTGTTTCTTCGCCTTGCTTGAATTGAACTTGCAATGCGTTAATCAAATCCTTGGTTTTGCTAGCAATATTCAGAATAGCTGAAATAACCTGGATTCCATCTTCATAGTTTTTAAATGTAGCAGGCAATTCAGAACATGTATTGTGGAAATAAACCATTACCGGACAATTGTATTTGTTCTCACAAAGCAATTCCCGTTTGATATCATCGAGTTTGGCAAGAGATTTGCTTACCTCGCAAAGCACATGCAAAAACTGTTCCAGATCAGCGCGATGCCCGTTGAAATTAATTGGCATCGTATTTGCAAGGCGAACAAATTCCAATTGGTCCATTTTGGCTCCAGGGGAAGAATTGTCTGCCAGATCTAGAGGCAAGCCGCATCGCAGCGGCCCTGGCGCCTTCCCAGATCTGGCATGTCACAAATCTACGCTTGACAGCCGGACTCGTCAAGCGTAAATTTTCCATTGGACAGAAAAATTTTCTATGACCTATTGATACCATTATGAAAAAGGCCAAACATGCTATCGACTAGTTTACGTGACGGCACAATAGAGCTACTTCGCAATCGGCCTGTCTGGTTGACATTGAAACTCATTTGCAACGATACCACTATTCCAGAGGGATGGCTGAAAGCTTTGGTGCAAGGTAAAATCAAAGGTCCCGATGTAAACCGGATTGAAACCCTTAATAATTATTTGCAGGTTAAGATTAGTAAGGTGAAATAGTGTATTCTAATATACCTGCTGAATTAAAACAATATCGGCAATGGGTAGTTTGGATCTTAACTATTTTAGATGATGGCAAAACAACTAAAATACCCTATTGCCCACGAAATGGAATGAAAGCCTCACCGACCGATCCAAGCAATTGGGGATCGTTTGATGATGCTTGTGCAGCTTTACAGTCTAATTTGTATTCTGGTATTGGTTTTGTTTTATCAGATGCAGATCCATACACATTTATTGATTTAGATGATCCTTATGCAGTTGATCAGGATGGAGAACGAAAATATCCCAATCCTGAAGAAATCGGCAAACGTCAAATTGAAATATATGAAAATTTTAATACTTACATTGAGCGTTCACCTTCTGGAAAAGGATTGCATGTAATTGTTAAAGGAAAAGTAGATTCCGGCCGCAAGCGGGAAGCAATTGAAATTTATTCAACCGGCCGTTACATGACAATGACCGGTGACGTAATCAAACAGATGCCCGTTGCTGATTACCAGGATTGGGCCGCATCTTTGTGGGCATACTTAGCTCCACCAAAGCCTGCTTTCGATCAATTGAATACTTTTGAAAGTCAACCAGAAAAATATACCGATCAACAGATTTGCGATATGGCTTATTCCGCAAAGGACGGGCCTAAGTTTTTTGATTTGTATACCGGCCATTGGCATGAATATTATCCAAGCCAATCCGAGGCTGATTTTTCCCTTTGCAATATTATTGCTTTCTATACAGATAATAAAGAACAAGTCAAGCGAATTTTCTGGACTTCCCAACTAGGTCAGCGTCCCAAAGGCCATAGGCCGGATTATGTCAAATGGTTGTTAGATAAGTCATTCGATCGTAAAATTCCAATGGTCAACTTGTCATTATTGAAGCAACGCTTTGAAGAACAAATGGCAGATAAACCAGTTGAAAAAGCTGTAAATACTGCTACTAATCCATACGTTTTTCCTCCCGGATTAGTAGGTGATATTGCAGAATTTATTTTCGCTCAGGCTGCGTATCCTGCTAAAGAAATTGCACTTGCTGCATCACTTGCTTTTATGTCCGGTGTTTGCGGTAGAACGTTTAATGTATCTGGAACTGGGCTGAATAATTACATTGTGCTACTTGCAAAGACAGGGCGCGGCAAGGAAGCAATGGCCAGGGGAATCGATAAACTTTTTGGTGAATTGAAAAAGCTTAATCCAGCCGCATTGGATTTTTGCGGGCCTGCTGAATTTGCTTCCCCACAAGGGCTGAATAAGCAACTATCACAAACACCTTGTTTTATTTCGATTCTTGGCGAATTTAGTTTGTTGCTTGAACAGTTGAATAGTAAAAAAGCAAGTCCTGCTATGGCTGGATTGCGCAGAATGTTTTTGGATTTATACAATAAATCAGGTCATAGTCAGGTAATGAAAGGTGTTGTTTATTCGGATAGAGATAAGAATGTAAAATCAGTTGCGGCACCAGCATTTACATTTCTAGGTGAATGCACTCCTGAGAAATATTACAGTTTGCTGGATGACGGTATTGCATCCGAAGGCTTTTTGCCACGTTTAACAACAATTGAATTCTTAGGTGACCGAGTTGAACAGAATGAGAATGCATTTCTTGTTCAACCTGATCACAATATTATTGCTAGAGTAGCTGATATCATGTCAATAGCTTTGATGCGGGATTCTAACGGAACTGTGCAAGATGTTCTAATGGACGATGAAGCTGTAGATATATTTAGAAAATATGATAAGAAATGTGGAATAGAGATTAACAGGAAGGATGTTCACTCAATTCATAATGAGATGTGGACTCGCGCAAACGTTAAAGCTATGAAGCTTGCCGCGATTGTTTCTGTGGGCATAAATCATATCAATCCGTTAATTACCAAAGATTGCGCAAATTGGGCCATAAACATTATTAATTATGATAACAAAAATGTTATTGACAAATTTGAAAATGGGGAAGTTGGCTGTAACAATCTTGATTCAGAACAGATAAAGAAATTCAAGGAATTCTGCAAGTTTTATCTTAATTGCCAATATAAAGAACTTGGTAGCATGTTCAAAGAAAAACGAGATTTACATAAGGCTAAGATCATTCCAAGTTCCTATCTTCAATCTAAGTGTATTAATCTTGGAGTATTTAGAAATGACCATATTGGAGCTACTGGAGCATTCCGTAAAACTTTACAATCCATGATAGATAGTGGTTTCATTCAGGAGATTAATGCTATTCAGTCTAAGAAATTTGGAACATCCTCTAAATGTTATGTTGTGGTGGGTGAACTATGAACATGATTTTTAAAAATCCAGATAAAATAACTGCATTATCTTGTTTGTTTATAAATAAATATTATTGTTTGAATTGTGGTAAACTTAATATAGTTAAAATTCAAGATGAGTGCATATGGAGCTATCACGATTGCCTTATTTGTGGTGAACGGAAAAAGATATTTAATCAAATGACTTGGCATTAAAATTGCTTTAGATTTTTGTTCGCCCGGTTCAGCTTGCCGGGCGTTTTCATGCCTGGACATGGGGCCAGCGGCCGGGTTGCGCCTAGCCTGCTGTTTGGCCATGCCCTAGGATCGATCTTGGCGGGACTGGTGCTCCATCGAGCAAGCCTAAAGCCTCACAGATTCTAGTAATTTCAATGCAAAAATAATTTTGTAGAAATAGCTTGACACGTTGGGCCATGCATCTATACTTGTGGTATGGAGGCTACAATGAACAATCATCGTTTTGTCAATGTCGAAACTAACATAGAAGCTTATGTGGAATATGCTGCTAAGGGTTTCAATGTTCGCGTGAAAGATTTGGATGCTGATATGTTCCTTCCCACTATCATGAATTTTGTAACTGAGTCCAAAGCTATTGAATATGCTAAAAAGATTGTGGAGGCTTAACATGTTCAAACAAATTTTGCTTGCATCGATCATTACCGCTGCTGGTCAAGCATCCGAGCCGTGGTCTACCAAAGACAAAATCATGGAAGGAACTTTTCTCGTTTCTCTAGCAATGGATTGGGACCAAACTTCCCAGATTCATAAGCATGGAAATATGAAAGAAATCAATAGCATTCTCGGGACTCATCCCGAACAGTCAACAATTAATCAGTATTTTTTGGCATCGGCTTTGATTCATGTTGCCGTTGCTGATCAACTTCACGGTCGTTGGCGGACTGCTTGGCAAGCAACCTGGATTGGCTTAGAGATAGGGACCGTTCAACGTAACTACAAACTCGGTATTCGTTTCAACTTCTAAGGATCAGTCATGCTGAATGAAATATTTCCTTCATACGATGGCAACTTTACAGTTTTGGGGCAATACCCACATCGCATCAATTTGTCTGTGCGCGAACAGATTTTAAAAAATGTTAATTTTTACATTTACATGGTAAAGGTTGGCACAGTATTTGCATTGTATCGGTTCACTACAAAATCTCAAGCTTTGAAATTTATGCATGAGGATACAGAATTTGAATCGTGCAACAAATGGCTTGTTTGGCCGGTGCAAAAATAATTTTGCAAAAAGTCTTGACTTCAATCTGATAGCTTTTATACTTGTGGTATGGAGGTAGTAAGATGAACAAAATGACTAAAGCCAAAGCTCGGAAAATCGTTAATTTTTGGAACGGTTTTCTTTCTCTAGAATCTATTAAACTTTATGAAGACTACATCAAAGTAACTTTAGATTGGATTGCTAAAGGCAATCATTGGAATGGCAATTTCATGGTTACTTCTAATCAAGCTTTAAGACTTGAATGGGCTGCTAAAAAACATTTTGGCTTCAAAATTTAATTTATAAAATCATCTTCATCTAGCCCTTTCGGGCCTTTTGAGGTGTAAGGAAACAATCCAATGACTCAACTCCAACTTGCAAACGTTTCTCAAAAAGCTTTCGATGATGCTCGCAAGCAAGGGCTGAGCGTTTTCAAAGCTGGCAGAATTGCTATCGATGCCGTAAAACTTGCTGTTCAACCCGGGCATGATTGCCCACAAAAGGAGTCAAAATGAAAACCAAGAATTACCGTAAGCCCGTCTCGCTCTATACCCGCAAGCAACTGAAGCGGGGTATGGCGGGCAATGTTCCCATGGCGTTCTGCAATGCGCACACGGCAAAGGAATGCAAAAGGGGGCTGCAATATCGAATCATGATGAAATTTAATTATTAATTAGAACGTAAAAATAGTTTGACAATATCCCTTGACAGCAATTGTCAGGGGATTATTCTTTAGGTATGGAGGCTCTGTATGAAGGTTCTACGAATGGTTCATTCTAAATACAATGTTGGACCATATGAAGCTCGCAAAAATATTGGAAATTGGGAAGATTATCATATGAAAAAGATTGTAAATAATCCACCTCCAAATAAAGACGGTATTGACGATTTTTCACCTTATTATGTTTTTGGATTTGATTCTGCGTTAGCTTTTTATCTTTGGTTTGAAGGAACATTTTTATATTTTAGAGAACTTGGCTTTGTTGTAAAATGTTTTGAAGTTGACGAAAATTATATTTGTTTTGGTAAAAATCAACTTTGTTTTGATCCTAAATATGCTAAATTGCTTTGGACTTATTAAATAGCATCACACAATTAATATCGTAATCGGTCCTTTTGGACCGATTTTTGTTATCCGCGCGCAATGCCAGTGCGGTTCTAGCTTTTCAGCTTACCTATCCATACGCAGTGTTGGCGCGCTTTCGTAATCCCTTGGCTTCCTTTGTTGCCCTGTTTGCCTTATTTTTCAAGGCTTTCTCGGGATTTGCCAATTGGCGACCGCTGGGGGTTTTTGCATATATGTATATATCTATACTGTATACGGATGCCATATAGACTATACATAGATATATATTGATGTTACTGGTCTACAATTGTAGAATATGCTTGTTTACTATATAGATCAAGGATATCTCTCTACAAATCTCGCCAAATTTGGCGATTTCTCAATGAGACTCATTCTCACTAAAATATATCTATCTAGGTAGATGAATAGATGTATACTGTCTATGGAGGCTGAAATGCAGGCAAAATTGAACGAATTCATCCGAAATGTAATTGCAAATCATCCAGGTGATCCCGAACTTGCAAACTGGATTGCATGGGAATTGTTGCAAAACTTCAGAGTGACGTTCATATCTGAAAATAAAAGCTTCAAAAATTTGGGTCGAAAATTCGGTGACCTAACTATCATCGGAAAGGTGAATGGTCGCAATGGTCTATATTATTTGGTGGAAGCATCTTGTGGGCATACAAAAGAAGTCGCGTATTCCAATTTAGTATCAGGTGCAATTACTCGATGCAATGTATGCAAGCATGAAGCCGAAATTGAAGTTGCAGAAGAAAAAAGAATTGTATTTCCTACTGAGGAATCTTTGGCACGAATTAATGCAATCCAGGATCAAGCTGGCAGACCACACGTTGACAAATATGGAAAGGAACTGGCATAGAAATTGATACGAAAAAATTTGTGCATTGGGTATTGACGATGAAATTGATTGGCGTATAGTTAGGGTATGGAGGCTAGGAAATGAACATGCAAGCATCATCCAAACGGTTTGAAGTTATCCTTACTTTGCCGGATTGCCAGCAAATCCGGTTTACAGAATTGGAACTTGACAATGCAATTATCAATGCTGAACAATATCAATTCAGTTCAGCTAGAATTCTTGCTTTCATCAACAATCTAGGTTTATTTAGTTTAACTTCTGAATTAAACGATGGTTGGAAATTTTGCCAGTAGTAAAGCAACTATCATACCAGTTTACGCCGGTAAACCGGCTTTTCTGGTGTAAACTAATAACAGGAGATAAACATGAGCGAAAAACAAGAAATTTTCTGGTTGACGCCAGTTCCTAAACATTGCCAAGTGTGCAGAAGTCCAATTGACAAAGTTTTTTATGATGCACATTTAAAATTTCCTTACAATATTTCGGCTGAAGTTTGTTCAATTTGTTTCAAAAAATATTGCAATGCATTGGGAATTGGTATAGCTCAAGAATATACTAAACACTCAAATGGAAACTTTAAACAAACTGCTGGAGGTAGCGGAAAATATTAAGCAAACAATATGCCAAAATAGAAAACCGGCTGCTAATCCAGCCGGTTTATTTTTGTCTACTCATTTCTAAGCTTTTGGCATGATTTTTAATTAATAAATATCTATTTGCAGCGATTCTCAACTAGTTCTAATTTATCCTTATTTTTCAACGAAACTGCGGAACGATCGTCTAGGTATGGGAGTGGCACCGGCAGGCTATCGCGCCACCTGGAGCCATCCACGGGCCAGC
>Ga0302271_10003655_pt1 | contig 12834 bp, 7 predicted proteins | sample III_Bog_N1_1_FD_198767 | JGI IMG/M metagenome (GOLD analysis project Ga0302271, IMG submission 198767) | Peat permafrost microbial communities from Stordalen Mire near Abisko, Sweden - III_Bog_N1_1 | ecosystem: Environmental > Terrestrial > Soil > Wetlands > Peat | place: Sweden: Abisko... | reverse complement strand
AATAATTGTTGGTATTCTTGTCTGGCATCATTAATTGCTAATCTTCTACAAAGATTAAAAAGGAAAGTGTATTATTTAAGAAATTGTGAGTGTTCTATCTTACAAATCTCCAAAATTGAAACATTTAGTATCATGTTTGCTTGATGAAAAACACATTTATGAGCAAAATCTTGTAGTTTCTTTCTAATTCAATTGAAATCACAAAAAACAAAAGAAGATCAGCCAATTAGCTTCTGTTAATCAATCAGCAGAAATCAATAATTCAAGATAATAAAGCACACGTACAAGACAATAAGACTTTAATTTGAAGAAAATGAAAAAAACTGCAGAACGTTGGTATTTCATTAATCCAAGACTTGCTCCTGGTGAACCTGAAGACTGCCTCAGTAACTATGAGAAAATAGAGTATATTGACTAAGGTGGTTTTGGCAAAGTTGAAAAGGTAACAAAAACAAATGAATTTACAATTCGTGATTTACATATTTTTTAAATATAATTCCATCATTTTTATCCTTTTGTATTTGTGAATGAAATCAAGTATCTTAGAAAGAAGGACAGCATGAAAGTTGCTATAAAGAGCATCTTCAAGAAGAACGTCTAGCCTTTCGCTAGGAAACTAATCGAAAGTGAGCTACGAAACATGTACAAAATCGAACATCCAAATGTCATTAAGCTAATCTCTCACTTTGAGGATGAAGAGAAAATATGCATCGTCACTGAATACTGTGCTAATGGGAATCTCTACTCTTTTCTAGCCAGCCAAGGAGGAAAATTAGATGAGCGACTATGCATATTCTTTCTCCGTTAAATCGTTGATGCGATTGATTACCTCCATAATCTTACCCCTCCAATTATCCATCGTGACATAAAACCTGAAAACATACTTCTCTCTGAGAACCACGTCATAAAGCTAATAGATTTTGGATCTTCTAAAGCATTCGAATAGAGTAAATCCATGCAGACACACACTGGTACACCTATTTACATGCCACCTGAGATAATCTCAGAAGTTCAATAAAGCGAGAAAGTTGACATGTGGAGTCTAGGCGTGTTGATATATGAATTTCTAACAGGGGAGACACCTTTCGATGATAAAAATGATGTTGATAACCCGCATAGATTGAAACTTATTCAAGAGAAGATTCTTCGAAATGAAATTAATTTTCCAAACACATTTCCTCCTCTTGCTAAAGGTCTTGTGCTGAGTTTGCTCAGCAGAGATCCCCTGAAAAGGCCTGATATGAAGAAAATCAAAGAAGATCCTTGGTTGAAGTAGTTCCCTGAAGATGAAGATGAACTGCAATTGAGATCAAGTTTCAGGCTGAAATAGACAATAGGGTTTAAAAATGCAGAGAGTATAAGTTCATTGTTTAATCTAAAAATAAGAGAGAAATCTTCAGCTGGATTGGATAGAGAGAATAGAGATATGTTAGATGACATGCGGGAGGAGATATCAAAACTTTCACTTGAAATAGAAGATCTCAAAGCGAAGAGAATGTTGCAAAAATAGCAGACAAGTTTTCTTCTAGAATACCTAGAACAAAACAAGGATAACATAACAAATACGCAGGTAAAAGATATGACAGAAATAGGAGGGATATAGACGATTAGAAGTAGTTATTTTGAGGAAAAATAGAAATATCTTAGAATTTTTTAATTACAATTTGTTTTGGTTTTTGTCTTTTACAAACCACAGAAGCAGCAGTATCACCCGAGAACAGTAGAAAATGCTCGAAAAGAATAACTTAAATTCACTGAAGAAAAGAATGCCCTTTTGAAAATCATCGCTAAGAAATAACTCCTTGTGCTTAAAAACGAACTCTCGATTTCATAAAATCGCGAAGATGTCGAAAGCAAACTGTAAAAAGAAGAAGCAAAGCTAGAAAAAGCAAAACAACGGTTCGAAGAAAACAAAGCGACTATCGAGAAATTAAGGCAAAAAGTAGCATCTTTAGAGCAACAAATCGAAGGGTTAAAGAGGGAAACTAATGTGGATATTGACGAACAAGAGCAAGTAAAAGAAAAAGAAGATTACAGACGAAAATCGATTGAATAAACGCATGAGTTTGAGAGATATTAAAATGATTTGCTCGATGAGATTAAAAAATTCATTAGTGCTGACTATTTCAACGATTAAGAGAAGGAACTTAAAGATAAAATTGATTTATTGGAGCTGCAGAAACAGTATATCGCACATCATAAATTAGATAAGCAGAAAAATGCATATTTAAAGTAGTTGCAGGAGATCAGTGAATAGGATAATTCAAAGTTAATCGCGGAGAAAAAGGTGTTTGAAGCTAGGATTGAAGAGTTAAAAGTACAGTATGAGAAAGAACTAGGGAATTATGAGAATGGTCTGCTGCTTAAAAAGTAATATGACGGATGTGTGAAGGAAGTGGAGATAAAAACGGCGATAAAGGAAACATTACAGCATTAAAAAACTATCATTTTAGATAATCACAATCTTAAACTCGCTTTGTGAGAAGACAAGAAAAGAATAATTTTAAACTGGACATTGTTTTTGTTGTTATGCAATGAAATACAAAAATTCATAATTTCTTTAAATTTATTCTATCTTTTCGATAGGAGTTTCACAACCCAAATAGCTTGCTACCGTTATTGCTGTTGTTGGTGGTGTTGTTGGGTGTTGGTTTGTTAGTAGTCCTTTGGATTAGAGAAGGTTTACTGAAATAGGAATTTTGAAATGTTAATTATGATGAGTTTTTGATCCTGCTGCTATTGCTTGAACTTTTTCCCTTTGAACAAATTTAATCTTATGAAGCTGTCGACTGACCTACATGGATTCTCAATGTTTCAATGGAATTGCTATTTTGATTGCTTTGGCGAGGAGTATTACTATTGTTGTTGTTATTTGTAACCTATTAATTGCTGTTGTTACAGTTGTTATTAGCATTTTTGGAGTTTGATCTAGATGAATTTAGTAGAGCTCTAGAAAGTGTTGGATTTGGTCGAAAGAACGAATTCACACATGGTTTATTTACGTCATAAAAAATAGATTCTGTGAAAGTTATGTTTTGCTTTTTTGGAGACATTTTGCTCGTTCTTTCATTGAAATTCTTAGTCTCCGAATCAGTCTAGTTCCTCGCAGCACTGCCAATGCTATTTGCTGAGTTGCCATTGCTGTTTATGTCCTTGCAGTTAGATTTATTCATGAACTATTATTTCGCTTTAGTGAAACTATTTAAAGAAGCCAAACTCTTTGAGTTCAAGAGTCTCAACTTCTCCATGTGAATATTCTTCGTGCCTTCTTGTCTGTTCAGGTTAGATGAACTCTATCTATGCTTTTAAAGAGGGTTGTAAGTATTCTCCATAGTAGATGCAACGAATTTCTTCTCTGCTTATTCACGATCTTCTTCTTCGTCACTTAAATCCTCTTCTGTCGAAAGCACTCGCATATGATCGAATGCATTTTCAGAGGCGTTTAAATTCACAGTTGAGATTATTCTTCTTGATGAAAGACTGCCGTCTTCATGCTGCTTTTAAAATCCATCTAAGTGCGTTGTTGAACTGGAATTTTTAATGTTTTGAGGCGATTTCATGGAAGAATATAAATGGTATGCATTTTCAAATGCAGGCTTTTTCCTTAACAGCTGAGATTGTCTTTCAGAAATAGGCTAAAGCTCCACTTTATTTAGATTATTATTTCCTTTATTCTCTATTTCTTGATGTGATTTCAATTAAATCAACGTAGGCAATGATTCAGATGACCTAAATGGAATACTAGCACCAAATAACCTTTAAATAGGTGATTAATCGATAAAATGATCCACAATGGAAACCTTCTTCTTCATTTGCTTTTGTTGTTGTTGCTCTTATGGTGACAAAACTCCATCTTCTAAGTAAGGCGTTGATTTCTATGGTTTGATGAGTATTTTCGGCACAGAAGGTCTTCTCTGTTCTGTAGATCCTTGAGAGCATTCAAATTATTTGTTTTTACTTTGGTTATGTTATTTATGTTGAAGCTATTGTTTATGCTACTACTCATTTGCTGCAGTTTAGTCAATAAAATTTGTTAAATTTTTCGCTGAAACAGACTGATTCTTCAACAATTAAGAGAACACCGAATTTATGGAAGTTGAGAAATTCGATCGAGGAGAACCTAAATGTGAATGCTATTCATGCAGATTAGCTTACGATATCGGTGCTATTTTCTAAAACGATACTGAACGGAATAACTGCGCACTTTCAATTGGTTTCTCTCTCGCTGACAAGCACGTACTCTTACCTTCATTATTACTAACAGGATTGAACGGATCAATGAAAGGTTCCCGTAATAATCCATTTCCAAGTCTTGGTTGGAATAATAAATTCTTTTAAAAAGGTAAAAATGGTTAAGGTTTATCAGAAGCACTGCTGTTGCTGTTATTGATATGCTTCTAATGTTGGATTTCTTCTTCGAGCTGCTATTACTATTGCTGTGTAACAAGCGAATGTTTAGTGATTTAGTTAAAGATATTTGTTTTTTAGAGACTCGTTTTGTGAATTCGTTCAATATCAGATGTACGCGAGAAAAGAGATAAAAGCTGTTGTTATCCAGAAGAACTTGCGTTCTTGCTTTGTATGACACTTGTAGCTTAAGGGAAGTCTCCTTCAATGTCAACAGCTTTTGTTTCTTGTTTTGATGCAACATTATCACTGATCTTTTCTTTGTCTAATTTGTTGTATTTTCTGTCTGAATTTAATCCTTTTTCTTAGCTAATTGTTCGTTCTTATCTATCAGATTTGTAACCTCTTTCTTCACTGAATACACCACTGCATCTTCTATTAGATATTGAAAATTACGATGGATATTACTGCTATTATTATTATTACTGCTCCTAAACATTGATATCTCTAGCCGACCCTTTCCCTGAAGTCTCTCCACAATCCTTGCTATTATTGAAATACAGCAATTGTTCTTATGATTTCCCTTCATTGTTAGATTTACTTTATTTGACAGGTTAATAATAATTATTCCCTTTGCTAGTTATTTATTTCAATTTCTTCTTCGACAACAGTTATTTTTCTTGTTGAATTTGTTGTTCTTTTTAGTTTTGATTTTGTTAAATCATTTGATCAAGAAATCTGCTATCTTTGGAATAATCAGTCATCGGTCGGAGATTGAGAACAGCATTATTTCGTTTCGATTCATATCGGGTAACTTTCAGGTGCGTTGATGCTTCTGAGTTGATAGTAGCTGATATTTTGACGATTCTGCGCTATCTGATGTCTTGATTTTATTGGCAGTGATCTTGAAATCGATTAAATGTCCTTTGCTGCTTGAGAATCTGGAGGAAAGAACTGTGATCTATTAGCCATATTTCAGCTTAAGTTGAGCAGACTTTAGCTTGAAATCCGATAGTTTATTATTCAAGAAGTATGCTATCTTCACAGATCGAGCTTCCAGTAGTCAGAAGGGATAGTCTCACCGTAGCAATTTACTTTTGAGATCTTCTGCCTAATTCCGTCACTGCGATGCCCTAAACATCAGATTATTCTGTCTAAACAGTACATTCTGTGGATAATTCTACTTCACCTTCCTTGACTAAATACAAGAACTCAGGGAAGTTGTTTTCTTCACAAATGATTTCGCCTCTGACAAAAATCTTCATTTCTAAGGAATGCAGCATGCCCATGAGATACTTCTCATTAACTTCACTAAAAAATGGGTAGGATTTCAGAAACTGGATTTACTAATCTGTCTTTTGTCTCTCCCAACTTCCTAACACTTGATCGAAACTCTCCTTGTCGAGTATCATCAAGTGACTGTCTTCTTTTGATACCACTGTTCCAGATCTTAGTAGAGAAGAGAGAGCAAATAAGCATTGCTTTGTAATGCGAAAACAGTAAAATATTTTTTTGTTCTAAACTTACCTTTCTGTTTTTCTGAGAAGAGCAATTTCACCAAATGCAGAGCCCTCTGTAAAAAATGTTGCTAGATTCAATTATGGAAAGAAAGCGCTGATGTAGAGATCGAACGAAGTTTATTCGCGTTCTCTCTCAGTTTCGAAATCTTAAGAGTTCAAAAGCAGAAGTCTTGATTTGGTAGGAGTTGAAAACCCAGAATTTTATTTGCTGGAAGGTTTTAATAGATTTATTACTGAATTCCCTGCATTCGGGGAATTTGTCTAAGGTGAGGATGGACCACTTTCAGTGATTGATTTTCGCTTAGCTACTGAGCTCATACATCTCAGTCTCGCCATGGGTCCTTTGAATTTATCATTCACAATCTATATCAATCTTGGAGTCTAAGGTGTGCTTGGTCTGAGTTCATTTGTGGAGGATCTCATCAGTGACTCTCCGTCTCTCACGCGGTAGTATTTTTCCTTGAGTCTTTGAAGAACTAAAGGATCGATGGCTTTTTTTTCTTCAAATGGTTTGGAAGGCAGCAGCAAAGCAAGTTCACCTAGGAAAAAAATACCAAAAATTGATTGGAAAAAAGAGTAAATTAAAAAACAAAATCATGATTATATTTTTGTTTTTTTGATGATTTATTTCCATTCAATGTAAACTACTCATCTCTCTGTTAACTACAACCATTTGAAAGTGCAATAGGTAGAAAATCATGACAAACTAACCTAATACCTTTAAGGACAATGTAGTATTTGTCTCCTTTATCTCCATGGAAAAAAAGAGGCTTCTCTTTTTCGATAAACTCATACTTCAGTTTCTCAAGTAGATGCATGTAAATCTTTTCCGTAAGATCCTATTTTTTATCTTAGAAGAATTTGAGTGAGCGAACAGCCCTCTCGATAAATTGAATCTCCCTTTGTTTTCTTGTTTCTTTCTGAAGAATCTTAATGAGGGCCTATTGTTGGGAAGAGGATACAAAAATATAAATTATCATCATGCAAAACTATTAGTATTAGTTCTTCACACTAGAGAAAGGCTTATCCCTTGCTTTTTGATAGATTTCATTACCTCTTGATCGCTGCTATTTTTAAGATCGACATCAATCTTCCCCAAATCGATGCTCAAGTTCTATCTGGTTTTACCGAAAGTTGACTTCTTTGCAGTGACATCTAAAAAGAATTTAAGAACACATCAATTTGTAACCATCCCCCCTTATGCTAGAAAATTCTTAAAAAGCTCAATTATGCGATTATTACTAAGCGTCTCAGGTGGATTCTCAGACTGGACTTCTTTGAGAATCTTGAATTTAGCAAGAATCGATAGGTCCTTTGGTTTTTATGGGCTAGAATAAGAATCAGGGTCTAGTTTTTGTATCATCTTATAAATTTAGAAGAACTGTTATTTTCTCCCGAAATTACTGCACGCCGAATCGTTCACAAAGAGTAAAGATTGAAGACCACACTGTAATGAGAATTTTTAATTCAGAAATGCTTTAATTAATTTGTGCCTTATGCGAAATAATTTGAGTTTTCTAGAGAAAATGAATAACAAAAAATTGAAAAAATATTAATGATCTATTTTTAATCCATGTTTCTTACAAAATAAACTTTGTGAAAAATCCAGTTTTGTCTGTCTGTTTCTTTAAAAATAAGCTCTAACCTGTAATCTGAGAGAGTATTAGTGTATGCATTGTCATTAGTTATTATTTTTAAAATTAAGAAAAAAAGAAAAAATAAGAACCATAAGAAAAACAGGCATAACCAACTATAAAATAAAAACAACCAAATATCTTATTACTTTAATAGGGTTAGTCATTATTTAAGTATTTAACATTTAGACTATTAATTCTTTTCAATAAGCTAAATTACAACCAATTTATTAATACATCTAATATAAATTAAAAAATGTTTTTTTCATATGCAACAGCCATTTCAAATATTTAGAAATCGTGACTCTTTCTCACAATGACTTATTGTCTTATTCCTGAAAACAAAAATGGATTGAGAAAATAAGAATCTATTAAAAGTAATTTACAAAAAAATAAGAACACATTTTGATCTATCCCAAAAAGGGGAAGTTATTATTAGTTTTTTTTAATGATGTAATTCAGGATCAAAATCACATGATTAAGGATAGGGAAACAGGAAAATACTTCGATTTAATCAGGCAATAATAAACGTTAATGAGGAAAAAGATGATTTTTATCAATACCTACAGTATGCAATTAGTAGGGGTATTGCAGGACAATTACATTGAAGAGGGAGACTAAGGGATGGAAGATCCACTAAATTGCTAAATGAATTAAATAAAAAAGAAATGTATGCCTCTTTAAAAGTGCAATTTCTGACACATAATTGCCAGTGAGGGTATCAAAGGATTGAAAAGAAGAAAATGAAGTTACAAGATAGTTAATTTTTCAATAGTTGTATTTCAAATATGCTAATTGACACAGCTGCTCTAAATAATCACTTTGATTAGCTTCTTCAAGTCGTGGATAAGAAAATATCAATATTTTGTGGATGACATAAACAGAGATCAACAATTAAAAATGAACAAGATGATCGTACTGAAAATAAACAAAATGGATTTGAGGACGAGGATGAGATTAGAAATGATAGAATTATTTGACTTTAGAGAAACTCTCATTTCTTTTAAAAGTTCTAATAGGATACACATAGAAGTGATAATAAAGCCTTTGAAAAGAACTGACGTCAGTTTAACTCTCTTCCATATGGTATTAAAAATAATTCATATTGCAGTCATTTGCATACTTCAAGGAATGATATCCTTTTTTTGAAACGATAATAAAAAGCTACTGTATTAATTTGTTTCGTCCACTCTTTCATAAGGTTTCATATCGGGAGATGTCATAAGAATTAAGATTTCTTGTTTATTTCTTTTTGTTTGCAAATTGAAATGAAACAAAATTGATTACTTAAAAAAGCAGTAAGAACAAAATTGAAATGCATGAATTATTTCAAAAAACAGAAGAGATGAATTAATGTTACTGATATGGGTGCCGTGATTGGCTGAATTAGTTTATGGCTTTGAATATTGTTCGTATTGCAGTGATGGAATATTAAGATACTTTGAAGATATCTCCATCTCAGTTTGTTTGAAGATTCAAATGAATAAAATGGATTGTTAGATCTTGCTTTTTTTAGATCGATGAATGGGAATGGGCAAACAGAAGATTACTCTGAAATATTCAATTTTCCTCAATGAATCATTTACATTTTTTATTATTTGAAAATTAGTAGTCTGAAATAATTCACTTTAGAACTGTAAGGGACTTAATTTAAGATAAAATCTATTAAAAATATTAACCTCCACAAAAGTAAGAATATATCTTTGTTTGGGTAGTAATCTCTTTCTTTTATAAATTGATGCTATTTTTTAGTAAATTAATATTGGGCTCTTTTTTCTGTAAAAAGAAAGCTTGAATTCAAAATAATCTTTTGACAAAAATATTCAAATAAATTTAATATCTTTGACTGCATTTTGAACTCTCTCTCTCTTTCTCTTTCTCACACACTCACGTAATCTGTCTTTTCATTTTCCCTTTTTGAGTAATTAAATCTAATATTTTGGCTTTTTTTATAAATTTTTCCCAATCTTAGAGTAATGTAAAACAGCAAGTCACAAGGGTAACGAAACCTTAATTGTAAGCTAAATCTTAGGAATTAATTGCATTTTGCTTGATTACGTTGATTTATTAAAAACAATTAAGATCGTTTCAAGACGCACAACAATGCTTGCAAAAATTCTTTCATAACTAGGAACTTTGATTTGCATAAAGAACCTAACAATCTATTTTATTTAGCCACAAAGATTACATAACTCATCTACAGTTTTAACAATTTTTAATCATTATTATAATCCATTTATTTCAAATAATTTATTACCTAACCCCCTATTTATTAGCTTATTGTTATTTTTATTTCTACATATTCCCACTCAAAGATACTTTTTAAGTCTACCTCTTCACACTCAAGTAATTCCATGAAGCATTTTTTGTAAAGAGAAAACAAATTAGTGGCTTTCATTTTACTTTCTCAGAGACCAAATTAATAATTATACTAAAGTACCATTCAATTTAGCTTAATGTTACGCAGTATTTGGTCTATTACATAGAGTGATTACGTTCTCTTTAGCAGAATCTAACAATAGCAAAAATAGACAAAAAAAGACATGAATAATAAAATCAGAGATAACAGCAAGATATTTCTTGTATCTTTTTCTCTTTTTTCCTAAATACTCCTCTTTGTTGATATCGTTAGCATTATTATCTTATCAAAAAAAATATAATTTTCATATTTTCTTATTGCAAACATTTCCTTTTTGTAATATTTTCTCGTAAATGGAAATTCAATATGTAATAGAAAGTGCAGAATAGGGAATCAGTGATAAGGGAAAATAATAAAAATACAAAAGGCTGTACAGTATTGGGTTATTTAATCAACATACAATAACTAAGGGAGTGATTTTGAGTCATGGGGATTATTTAAATTTATATTGTTTTTTTTTTGTATTTTATGTGAATAATAAAATATATCTCTGTGTAAGATTAACTCAATACTAAATAATAGCTCGAAATTCAGTAAACTAAGCAGGGGAGGTTAATCAAAAAAGAAGTAAGATTGATAATATATTAAAAAAGAGTGATAAATAACTGAGCTAAAGAGACAGAGGTAATTAAGGACAAAATATTAGGAGAGAAAGTAAGAAAAAGAGTTTAAAAATATAGAACGAAAAGTGTGGTAATTAAGGATCGAAGAGATTGATTAAAGAAAGATACAAAACGTTGAAGGAATATATCCACGAGTTACATATTGGTTAAGAAATAATTGTTTGTTTATTGTTAGGGAGTAATTATAAAGGGTAAAAGATAAATTTAGGGTGGTTTTTTGCTTTGAATTGCATTGGGATATTCATAGAATACCAAAGATAGGCTGCTAGTCTAAGAAAGAAGATTGTTGTATCTCTTGTTGTTAATGCTACAGGATTTAAGCAAGAAATAGTTGGTCTTGTTGCTGTTGTTTTTGCTGCTACTACAACTGCGATTGCTCAAGAAGCAAGGCTAAAATTTAAGGGGAAATGCTTAGTTATGATGACTAGTTTTATGAAGGCTAGATGGTTTAAAGGAGCTATTGTTGTTGGAGTAGCTGAGCCTATTGAGATTATTACAATTGGATTCTTTGTTGTTCTTATTGTTTTTCTTGGAGTAGTTAGAGAAGAAATTACTGTTGTTATTGTTATTATTGTTATTTAATTTGTTTCTGGATGGATGATTCTACCTGAGATATGCTTGGAGAGATCATAGAGAAGCTAGGAGGGCTGACTGTAACAGTGGGTTCGATTTTATTTGAGTTCATGAGTCGACCACCTAAAGTTATTATGAGTTCTAATTTCTGTTTCTTGAAGGCTGTCTGGGTTTAAAATCCACAGGTTTTAGTTGCATCGACGTCACTGGAGACTTCTGTGATTGAACAGATAGGTGGTTATTGCTGAAGGAATCTCTGTTTCTTGCGATGGAGGTTTAGGATTGTTTTGGCAGAGGAGTAGTTGATGTTTAGCTCTTAAGCTGCTTTCTTGATAGACTTGTTCTCAAAGAAGATCTTGTCGAGGAACTAGAGTCGAATGTCATGAGTGATTTTATTGTATTTTCGATTGTTTCTGTAGTTGTCAGATGTATGGAGAGGATTGTTGAGCATCTTGGAGAGAGTCTAGGAGGAGTGTTCTTCTGAGAAATCCTCTTGAAGTTTCATTTGGGATTAAAGGGGAATTATTGTAATTTTAATTGAGCTGCTTGGTTGATTTTTCACAATTCCAAGGCAAAAATATGAACAGATTTGATTGTTTAATGGAATAATATGATTATTTTGAGATAGCTGTCAGAAAAACTCGATATTTGGATTGATTTTTTTTCTATGAGAAAAGAGTAAAAAATAAATTAATTAAAACTAACCCAAAAAATCAACCTACCCTCCACTTTTCTCATCCCTTGATGAAATCCATCGGACACCTAATGAATTTGGACAGAACGAGGGAGCCCATACTGTAAGATTGTTCTAAAGACTTTAGCCTCTATTTTATCTCGCTTTTCTAATTTATTAATTAGCTTATTTTGATATTTATTTTTTCTAATCTTCCCCTAAATGCTAGATTTAGCCTTTACAATTTACTCTTGATGCTAAATTTATGGTTTCCAAAGGTAGCTCTAGCCATTTTCTTTCCTCTTCAAACACTAAAAATTCATTTTTTCCATTTTTGTTCAGGGAGAAACTGCAAATACAAATCTTTAGATAATTTTCTTGCAAACAATAATTCAAATAATTCAGGGGGGGAGAAATGGGTTATCATAATCTCCACTCTGATGATAAAGAGTAATAAAGGGTATTTAATAAGTCTTTTCAGGATGAAGTTGAAAGCCAACTGTATACTTCCGGTTGAATTTGGTCTTATTACATTGTTTCTTTCAGTTTCCCCAAGGTTAAAAATTTGAAACATTTAGAGTAATCAAATCATTTCTGTGAATTCGCAATCCTCAAATGACCTAATTCAGTCTCTCCCAGCGACTAAAATATTCCCTCTTCTTTTGTATTACACAAAATTCGTTGTCTCAACAAGAATAAAGCATTTTCTGCTTGCCTTCAGCAGAACAAGAGTTAAATTTCTTTTATTGTTTACACTAAATTCCAAACAGCCTCCCTTTAACATGAATTAGCTTTTTTTAACCAATTATTTACAATAAAATGACAAGAAAAACTGAAACATCAAGATCATGTGTTTTACAATTGTTTTTTTTTTAAAATTCTAATGTCGATAACCATTCTGATTGGCTGAATAATTGCATAATACTTCAAAATGCTAGCAGGATTGTCTAAAAACCAATGAGGAAGAGAGTTAAATAAGAAACAAGCATCCTACTTTTAAGAAAGGTACTTGTGTTACAAAAAAACAAAACAATAATGGAATTCG
>Ga0302271_10003653_pt1 | contig 12838 bp, 8 predicted proteins | sample III_Bog_N1_1_FD_198767 | JGI IMG/M metagenome (GOLD analysis project Ga0302271, IMG submission 198767) | Peat permafrost microbial communities from Stordalen Mire near Abisko, Sweden - III_Bog_N1_1 | ecosystem: Environmental > Terrestrial > Soil > Wetlands > Peat | place: Sweden: Abisko... | reverse complement strand
TGTAGTATTCTGAAATGATGAGATCGAGTACAAGATTTACTTTTATTAGCTAAATGTTTCATAAAAAAAAATGAAGTTCTTAAAAAAAACCTAAAAAACTAAAAATTTTTTAAAAGACTTACTTTAAGATTAACAAGGATGAACTTTCTGCAAACTGGGCATTGTTGCTTTAAGAGACCGAAATCCTCATGTTTTATGCAATCCTCACAAAAGCTGGCAAAATTCAAAAAAAGAAGAAAAGTTCAAGAACAAATTAAAAAAATTCATCTGAGTTCTCCCTTTGAGAACTAATTTGAAAATGTGCGTACTTGTGCCCGCAGACCAGAGTCACTGGCCTCAGCAGAGTATTGAGACATATTGGGCAATCGAAGAAAGACTCCTGTATATTACTTAGTGTGTTCTCACTTTTTTATAAGTTTAATTCGCTGCTGGCTGACATATCTAAAAAATATAAATTACTTGAGTGAATTGTCTTAATCTTGATTTCTTTCCTTTTGTTTTTGATAAATTGATTGAGAAATTTGCATTTCCCTACTGCATACGCAATGTTGATATCTGATGCAGCTGACGCATTCAAAGTCTTCTTAAATTTGTAATGAATAACCTTTAATTCACTTATTCCTCTGTTGCTAACAGCAAAATTATTCAGAAATGAATACAAATTATTTCAACAAACGTAATTGATATTTGTGGAAAAATTCCATTGATTCGTGGCTTGAAACAAAAACAAATTAAATAATCATAATATGATAGAAATCGTAATATTCGTTCAGACACATAAATAAATACGAGCTAGCTAATTTTGTGAAGCTGCTGGCCCGTTTGAAACACGATGGAAAAGAGAGATTACAGGAAAGAGCCTAATAAAATGGTTGCATTATTTGTCTTGTATTATGGACTATTCCAGTTTCGCAATTGTTGTATTTTTTCTTGAAAGATTCTCCTTTTTTTATTCCTTTCCCTTTTAGACAATATTGATATCTCAGGTGTATCTCCTTCATCCTATTGTTCTTAATTTTTCTAAGAATCCTTGGTCGTTAGCAAATAAATAAAAATATTTATTTTCCTTCAAAAATGTTTAGGAGTTATTGAATATTATGATCCAGATCTTGGTGTCTCCATATTTCCATTATATGGCATTTACAGATTGTTTGCATCATAAGGCAGGGACTAAATATTGTCTCCACTTAGTTCTTACTGCAAAAGAAGATGAGGAGGACCTTGACTATTCATGCCTGAACCTGGAGGCATTTACATTGGTGCACCTCCAGAAAAATTTGGAGGTCCTGAAAAAGCTGAATACGATCGTTACATCTATGAAGAAGTCAGATCTTGAGTTTAAGCTGGAATAATAGGTGGCTATTAAGCCATAGGCATCATATTTTAGTGCTTTTGAGGAATGATTTTTCCAGAAGCAAACACCCCTGGTGCTGAAACTGAGGGCATCAACCCAGGAGCGGATCTTTCAATTGAAGCTGAAGAGTTTTACCTTGCCATAGGAATCATGTGCTATTAGTATTCAGGAACTGAAGGTTGAAGATTCTGATATTGCTATTGAGTGGAGTGTTACCTGGTCTATTAATAGGGGACAACTCCTCCAGGCATATTATAATATGATTAAATTTAGGGAGCTTAGGGAAGAGGAGGAGGTAAGACTTATTGCTGAGGTTAGTATTATTACTACTGCTAAATAGGATTCCCCCCTAGATGCTAAGGATTTAAAGGTTAGATGCTATTAATTCTTAAATTTTTAATGTTATCTTGTGGATATTATTACATTTGGGCATTATTATTATTCTGCGGAGCCATAACTATTCCATTATTAGGGGGTTATCCATGTTGAAGTTGCAGTTATTATTGGCTGTATGGATTCCCTGAATTGACTCTATTTTGCATTTGCATTTGATATTGAATATGCGGTTGGATGGAACTCTATCGTTTAGTGGTCTTTTATCTTGCTACTTCTATGTAATTGAAACTTATTCCTAGATACTTCGTTTTGATCGAAGAATCAAGCTAAGGGAAATTCTTCAGATTCGACTCATCGAAGTTCATTAATTTGCTGAGTTCATGACGGTAGTAGTGTGTCTCATCGGTTTGCATCATCTGCACGCGGTCGTGAATGAAATCCAGTGCAGTTTATATGAAGAGTTCACACATTAGCAGAACCCAAGTCTCAGGCACAGTCTCGCTCAAATCTTTTAAATTAAGGGTAGAGGATGGAAAGGATAAACATTTTAAGAAATGATTTTGAAAAGTTGTACCTTTGGAGAACTCTGTGAGATGAGCTGAAAATGGAGGTTCATCGCTATCGTAAACCTAAACGTTTTCAAAGCGAACTTCAAAAGGTTGCTCGGGGTCAATGACAAGATCAAGGTAAAAATCTTTTTTAGCCTTGGTAACTTTGATCTAAGACGCAAGTCGCATAGTGATGAGAAAAGAGGGAGCATTTGTTTTGACTAATCGTGATCCGAATGTGTTTTATCGGGCTCTGTCGAACCTCTCAAGTTTGAAAGGAGTTTTCAGTAAGACATTCTTTGCAATACAACTTAAGAGAATTGAATTCAAAAAACCTTAAAGAAGAGAAATAGAGATAAATAAATAATAATTTAACGTGAAATTCAACCAAAAAAAAAATAGAAAGGGTATCTTACTAAGCAACTCAATTCGAGAGTTGGGAGAGTTTTCCTTGAGAATGCTCATCTTTTTCATTAAACAGATAATTTGTCAAGGAAAACTTAGGTAAAAGAAAAATCAAAAATCAAATCTTGTTACAAGTTTTGCATGATCCTCAAAGTCTAATTGACTTTGTATTTTGTTGTGTGATATATTGACTTGAAACACAAGAGTATTGCGCTTGATTATCGGAATCAGCAGGAGATATTCGTTTGGCAGTATGTCTAATGGATTTTAGAAAAAAAATATTGAAAGCAAGATAGGAAAAACTGGAGAGAACTGAGAGAATCAATATGGGCTGTCAATCTCGAATAAAAAGCAAATGTTTTTCTTACAGTTGATAAGCGAAGCGGAGTATCTTTTACTGAAAGTATCACTCTGTGACATGCGCATGCAAATAATAAATGGAGAACGGCAGCAACCTTTGAGTTTTTTAGGATACACGTTGAGGATAAAGTTTTTGAGCAACAGCTAACTTCGATAATGAGAATTCTACAGTGAAGTTCTCTACGAAATCAGAGCTGATGGTAGAGCAGCAGATATTTAAGAAGTTGAAAATTTAAGAAACAAAATGAGCTGATTTTTATCGGGAGTTGCTGTGTCTTCTTCCGGCCAGAAAAAAGCAGATCCGAACGCTGAATTAAAAGGGAGAAACTGCTATCGCGAGAACGACAATGATTATTATGATAAGGATTATTGAAGGGGAGGATTTTAGAGCTGAAAAGGTGCAGATTATTGATGTGAGTTAGAAATAGGTTATTATTATTATTATGGATTTTATTATATTTTGTTTGGTTGCTGTTATTGTGAAGATAAACTTAAGTTCTGTTATTGAGAAGACAGTTATGCTGAAGGAAGAGAAAAAAGAGCGTAAATGTACTGACTTGTTTGATATTCTTGGAGTCTCTTCAAGAGAGATGACGCATTGAAAAGGATATGTGGAGCGAGAGGAAACAAATGGTGTCTCTCGTGAAGCTCATAATTTTTTGGAAGGACTGGCCCCTCAGAGGATTAAAAATACTAATCTGCTTAGGAAGAAATAATAGGCAAAAACATAAATAAAAATTTCAAGGTTTTGAAATCGTGATTTGATTACCTTCTGTGGATTGTTTATTTGGATTAGTGTTGCTGTTCGATGGGAGAACACAAAATAGATGGCTATTACATAGATCATGATCGATTTCCCCCAGTCGAAGAAATGGTAAAAAACGAGATGTGTTATCCATTTACTAATCAATATTTTTCTTCGTTTCAAATTCTACAAACTGCACATTGCTCCATACATCAATGATTTCATACTCTGATCGAAAAATACGAACTCCACCAGATTCTCTAAACGTAATTTACTGTTCTTATTCCCATAAGCGCATCGATTGCAATTATTACTGCAATTACATCTGCTACATTTGCTGAAATTGCTGATCAGCAATTTTCGATTCGTTTTGAAATCTACGAAGATCTCTCTCATATTCACGGCTTATTTCTTCTCTTCTCAATTGTTAATATTCCGACAAACTTACTCTGGATCCTTCTAGCATCCTCCAATTTTTGTACTTCAAAACAGCTTTAGATTATTTTTCTGTATTGTCAACTAATTCCAAGAATTTCATAAAATTATCTTTTCCAAATAATTTGTATTCGAAGTGAACACTGATTTCTTCATTTTCAATAGCCATAGAATCGCTTTATTCCTCATTTTATGCAGCTACAAGCCATTTCTACATTTCCAAGATGCATTTTATTCTCACTGATAATCTCTCGTATTCATCATCATTATGTAGCTTAACTTCTTCAACTCCCTTTGTTCCTTTGTCCTTCTAAACTAAAAACTTCCCAAACCACATGTAAACATTAAATCAAGCAAGACTAAGATAAATCCTATCATCTATGGTTAGCTATGTGCAATTACCTGTGCCTCTAGGATGGAGAGGATTTATTTGGAATAAGATGATCTGACTAAATAATCCAAATAGCACAGATAGTAATCTTCAAAACATTTATTTTTTGAGGTTTTTCGCTTTGCATTTTCAAATAAAAGAGGCTCTATGTCATCCGAAGCTACTCGCTTAACATGTTCCTTCACACTTTCCTGCAAAAATATTTTTCAAATTTCTTTAAAAAAAGGCATTAAATTGCTTTTTCTAATCAATCAAATGATTCTTATTGACTGTATTGTTTGTTTCTCTCTTATTTTCCATTTTAATATTCATACATGATTGAGATGCCACAGAGTTTAGTGTCGCTCACTTCCTACTTTAACTGTCTCCAAATCGAGGCACAGTAGATACAAATTATTTCCATCTTCATTGTAATTCTTTAACGTAAATTATAATGTATAAATCTCAGAGCTTAACACGAGCATGCTATCCTTGCTGTTTTTAAGATGTCAAAAGTGAAAAAAAAGATCATGATATGTCAAGTATTTCATGAAAAATATTTATACATTCGCAGTCTACAATAATCTGGACACTTCAAAGATAATAGTTTTCTTTTCAGCAAGTGCGAAATAGCTGTTCCTCCTGTAGAAGTATTCCCAAAAGAGATTATTAGATCAACGAAAAAGTGAGATAAAATGTATTTCCACATATTATTGCTATTACTCTCTAGAGACTATTCTCCCAGCTTTATTGGATAGTCGCTTCTTGCATGGGAAAAGTGTATTTATTCGAGATTGTATCTTCATTTGAAAAAAAATATGTGTGATTTCAATAAATACGCAAATGATTTTATTTTCTCCTTCTTTGCTGCCTAATGCTAATGCTGTATGCTATTTTACTTGAATCCCGTGAAAGAAGATGTATATTTCTCCAGGCTTAGAAACCCCTTTTTTATATGAAAATAATACTAAATTAGCACTTAAAAAGAGAGAAACTTTAAGTGAATCTGATTTGAAATTTAAAACTATTATTTCATAAAGTCCTCCTCCTAGTATTATTATCCATTTTATCTACCTGCTCATCTGTCTTGGAGGGTATCATGTCCTCCCTTCAACTATCTATCTCTACTGAACCGTTTAAGCAGATTTCCTTGCTAATTTCACTCGGATATGACGAAAACAAAGCTTTAAGAAGAAGATAGTGGGTGATAATTTTGTTTTTCCTAGATTCTGTTTTTTTTTATCGCGGTAAGTTTCGCGGCAGATTAATATTACTTCTTCTTTGACTCCGGCTCTTCCAGTATCTTTGATATTTGCCTTTCCCTATCTTTTCTGCTTCAATTTTTGTTTGTTTATTTATTAGGAAATACCAGAATATTGTGTTTGTTGTTTTGTTTTTTTTGCAAGATAAATTGTCTAGCAATAAATTTTAAGAACTGAAAGATACATTTTAAGTTTCGTTTGAGAGTATGAATCAGTAAGGAAGGTTAGTGAAACGATGCAAAAAGCTGTAAATGCTAGAAGAAGCATAGAATATTCTTTTAAAAATGGAACATATATTATTAACTGAAATGCAATTCATGCACAAAATCAGATGAATTGAGGTTTTATGACATTGAATCCACTAATTTGCTAACTTAAGATATTCGCCTAATAAGATAGATAACTAAACTGGGAAACTTCGGGTTTGATAGGGAAAATAACAATATTTATTTTTGTTCTGAACTTTTTTAAGCTTTGCTACTTTTTACAGACTAAGAGTTCTTTATCAGCTAAGAATTGACTCTTTTCTTCACATCCTAAAATATTTTTCTTACATAAAATCTCTTAGGACCATCCAGCGAGTCAGTGACCAAAAAATAAATTTTTATCAACATGACATATCAACAAAAATGGATCTTCGCTGCAGGATAGGACTAATAATAAAATAAGCTTACTTTAAATATTTATTATTTTAAAATAAAGACAGACCATAAGTGGCTATATTACTTAAAAAGTACTCGCTATTGTTATTGTAAATTATTAATAATGTCTTATTCATTTCACCACAGAAATTAATTAGCGGGTAATGTTAATTTTATTTTTGGATATTTGTGGAAAAATAAACTATCCATTAATTTGATTATTTTTTAGCTTTAATTGAAATCAAGATCTTATGAAAAGACATATAATAACCAATAAACGGATAGATAATTAGAACTGAAGGCTGATTGGATGGGCGAGGGGAAGGGATTAATAATTAGAAACTCTTATGAAGTACATGCAAATAAAATTTATTTGATTGATCGTTGAGAGGCCGTTAATGCCGCAAACATAAAAGAACTAGATAGCTAATAATTGTAATTAAAGATAAATAGTGAAATATTAATACAACTCTTTTTTGATAAATACTTCAGAAAAAAAAAACAAACAGAAAAGCAACTCAATGACTTCTCGTCTACCTCCTCTTACACCAACCAAGGCAAGTCCTCGCTATCCCAATGATGTCAGCCCAAATAGAACTCCAGGGAGAAGCTCAGGACAGAGATTAGCGGAATCAGAAAGATTGAGTGGATCTAAGTATGGATAGGATAGTTAAATTGTTGATATTTAAGCATCTATGGAAGCAAGATATGCAGGTAAATTAAGAGATATATTTTAGGAAAGTTATTAGTTCATGTGATTCTATGATTTTGTTGAATTTGTATATTAGTTGAAACTGAGGGATGGAAGAACAGATGGCAGGATGCTGAAGCCAGAAGAAGTTTTCTTGAGACAGAGAACATCTCGTTGGTAAGAGAGATTTAATTCTGGAAGAGCAAAGGCAATGTCGGAGATAACGATAGGGCTTAGAGACTCGTCAATGCTGACAATAATGGAGCGGATTAAATTGAGTAGGTGAAATAACTAGTGGATTCTTAGAATGATGCACTTAAACTTGAAGCTGAGAGATTAAGAGGGCTGCTAGCTGTCAAGATCGAAGAGTCTAATGTAATCAGAGTGAATTGCAGTAAACTCGAACAGATTAACTAGGAAACTTCAAGTAAAAAAGAAGTTGCATAGGATTATGAAATTAGAATTCAAAGATTAAAAGGAGATTATGCTGAGAAAATAAGAGAAATAGAGGAGCTAACAGTGCAGAGAAATCAGTTAGAACAACAGAGTTTTGAAGCGTAAAAAGCATAAAGGCAAGCTGAATCATTGAAGGATCTTCTTGATGCAAAACGAGAAGAAAATGAGCGTACCCGCAGAGAGAAATAAGCAGTTTAAAATGAGCTCATCAAGTCTAAATAAGTTGAAAACGCTCTTTTAGAAAAAGAAAGCCTTCTCAAAACAGAACTGCAATTGCTCGAATAGAAAGCGGTGTCTGTAAATACAAATCATACAAGATAATTTTTAGCGAAATTAATAAATATTTATAATTAACAACATTTTTCAAGATTATCTTGCACATTATTAAGCACAATTGACATGTTTTTGTTTTGAAAAAGGCTGAGGAAACCAGAAAGGCTCTTTATACTGAGAAAATGAAAATCTACTAAGCAGCTTAGGAATCAGCCAAAAAATAGTTCTACGATGAGCAGCTTAGCATCGAAGGGGATCTTGAAGCGAGATAGAAGATTGCTGCTAGCAGAGCGGCTGAAACGGAGAATCTAAAACGAAAATATTAAGATCTCAGCAATGATCTTGCTGTTGCAGAAGAAGAATCGAATAATGCAGAAGCAGAATTGAGCGCTTGGAAATCTAAAGCTGGAATCGCTGAAAATATCAGAGAATAGGATATTCAAAAGGCTGTGAAGACTAGAGATGCGTACATTCAACAGACGATTGATGAGACTCTTAGGGAAAAAGTAAATTAAAAAAAAAACAGACAAATTCAAAGATATTTATTGTATTAACACATTTGTTATTTTTTCCAAAACAGAGACTTCTTGAGGGATAAATAGGAAACTTAAACTAAACTGTCGTTGAGAGATCTGCGAGTCTCAATTATGTTTAGAAGGAAGCTACAGCGACTGAATTAGAAAAAAGAGCACTTGAAGCAGAAAGGGTTTAACTTTTGGCTTAGGTTGATGCTTTGGTTCGAAAATAAGATGATAATGAAAGAATCTTCTAAAGCATTGTTCATTAGAGAGATAATTTGAATTCAAGATCACTCGAGCGCATCAGAAAAGAGCACGATAATGAGAAACGTCGTGTCGGAAACTAGATTCAAGCTCTAAGGAATGTGATAGACTAGAAACGAGAGGAAGCAGAGAGAAACAGAAGAGAAGCAAATCAGTTCTGTTTGAAGCTAGTGAATTGTGAGAATTAAGCTAGTCAAGCACAGGTAATTAAAATCATTATTATGAAGTGGATTCGATTTTTTCAATAGAAGGTTTATTTATTTGCTTTTAGCACAAATATTGAATTAATTCAAAAAAAACTTTTAGGGAGAAGCAACTTATTGGAGAAACCAGACAGATAGAGTCTCTCGAGAAAAGGATATCCAATACAATGCAGAACGCAATCTTACTGCTGCACAACTGAGTGATTTAGCTAGAGTTTAATCCTTGGAGAGAATACAAAAGTAAAGGGAGAACGAGAATGTTCGTGGAGTAATCTAATTAAAAGATAGAGAAGCAGGAGATTTAAGAAGAAGAGCATAAATGACGGGAAGTGAAATTGCTAGGGATAGATAGTAATAAGAGAGATTAGCTTAAGAAGCTGAAGCTCAAAGAATGCGAGCTCTGTAAATAGAAAAATCCAAATTACTAGAAATGCAAGCTAAGGAATAAATGCATAAAAGCAACGTGGATTCCTATCTTAGGCAAGCAAACTAGCAGACAAACACCCTCAGGAGTGAAGTCGGATAACTTTAAACCACTCTTGTCAGAAAAGATCTTGATGCAGATAACTGGAGGCAAAACTACAACAGATTAGCTTCACCAATAAGAAAATATTGAGCAAAATCTGAAATACTTTTCTAATGAAAAATATGTTTGTTTGGAATCGATTATTATATATTCTAAATTTTGCTTTGTTTTATCATAAAAATGCTTCTGTTTTTCTCTATTTTTATGTCTAAAATTATTATGCTTTGAAGCAAACAAAAATAATGTTCTATAACATCTGCACGAAAAGGAGAGAGAGAAAATGATTTAGTTTATTGTTCTGATATAGATTTGAATTAGCAGGAGTTATTAAAATAAAACAAAATCTAAAAAATAATTACTTTCATATCAAGCAACACTTACAGCTAAACAAAATAATAATTAACTCTTAGAATTAAAACTAGACAATTTTCACATATTACCAATAAACAAGCAAAGATAAAATAACTTAGTACCAAAAACGCTGCTAGATGAAACAGTTAGTTCGAGAATTCGATCTTTTCTCAAAGCCATTCGTGTTTTTCGTCGGCGATAAGAAAAACAAGAGCACCTTCGTAGGAGGCTTTCTGTCCCTCAGCATTTTAGTTGTTTCCATCGTATATTTCTACTACCTCCTAAACATGTACTTTTCCAACAAAATAGAACCCAAAATTACTTCCAGCATCTCAATTGAAAACGATAGCATTTCGATAGATATCGATGATAGCTTCTTTATCTTTGAAATGCTTATCAATGGAGAGCCACTCAAATAATATGAAAAACGAGTCGGAAAAACGTATCTAACGTATACAGTTTACTATGAGAAATATGCGTCAGATGGATCAGATTCAGGTCATGAAGTCCCTCTAGTAGAATGCTCAGATTCAAAATTCTCAGGGTTTCTGTGTGTGGATACTGCTTCAGTCAAAGGGAATAACATTTTTCTTGAGCCAATAAATTAAATATCTGCTGATTATGCTCTGTCAGTTAGTTTATGCGATGATACATTGGTATCAAATTGTGCTACTCCAGAAGAAATTTATAAGACGATTCTGCAACCTTCGAATTACTTTTAAATTTTTACAAAAATTAGATAGTATAATCCAACTTCTCGTATGTACAATGATGGATATAAGTCAGAATACTTATATTTCGATTTAAATTCACTAGTTTACACAAGAATTAGCTTAATTAAAGCAACGACTACTGTAACAGAAGGAATGCTGATATAAATTTCTGAATCTTCTGAAGATATCTTTGATTTCAAGAGAATTGACACATATTTTTCCAAAGAAAATATTTATGAAAGGATGGGAATTGATGGGTTTGCTTACATTGTGTTTGAGATAAACTAAGTCAGAAACATCATTGTTGTTTAACATGCCATGATTACTGAAGTACTAGCATAATTTATGAGCATTTTCAACTCCCTCCTGACAATTGGAATCTTAGCAAGATTGTTAGCTGAATCTCACATTGTAGAAGATATGAACAGCATCTTACTGAAAGAGTACTACAAGAAAACAGCCTTGAAACTCGTAGACAAAAGAGAAAGAAGAGATACTCTCAGCAATATTATGAGACCCAAATTGCAAGAAAACGATAATAATAAACCCACTAAAACTTCCCTGGATTAATCGCATATAATCGCTTCTTTGCAAAAGAAAATCAAAGAAACTAATTTCGTAGAACAAAGCAGGAAATATTTCGAGATGAGTTTTTTCGAGCGGTTTAAAATTTTTCTATCTCAAATTACAGGAAATCATCCAGAAGTGAACCTAAAGGACCAAGGATCAGATTCAAAGATCTTTTAGCATCTTCTCAACCTATCAGTAAAACGTATCAACATCTTTGAAGTCTACAAGGATCTTATCAAGCTTAAAATGTCTGTTAAGCTTATGCTAACAAAAGAACAATACGCTGCCATGTAATTCTGCGGATCAGACGTCTTAACTGAAGATTCTTTTTTTAATTTTCCTGTTAATAAAGTTTCTTAGTGGAAGGAACAAGAAAAAGACAAGCAGAATTGTTAGCATTTGCCATCAAGCCTATCAGAAATAAAACCTTATTAATTTTCTCCAACTTTTAGTGATTCAAAATAGCTACCCCTTTTTTCTTCAACCGAAAAAATTGATCTTGCCCCTCCTAATAACAAAATAAACGAAGACATCCTTTTAAGCAATAACTTTATCAAGATGGCATTCTCAGAGCATGGATTCATCCCACAACCATATGACAACAAATCACCTAGAAATGAATCTCCAAACTATTATGAGGACTAGTAGACCTTAGAAAAATAGATTCCTTCCATGAAAGTTATTGAAAATGAGAGTAATAATAATAATACATTGAAAGATTAATCTAAAGAAATAAATGAAAATAATGACAAAACTCCTCAAAATGATCAAAAATCAAGCAATAGGTTGCTCTTGACAGTCAATAAAATCAACATTGATTTTGATAAATAAATCCAGCTTCGAAAGAGCAAAGGAGATATTATTGAAGTAAAATAGCTTTATTCGTCTTCTTCATCGATTCCAAATGAAGGGGAATATGAAGAAAGACAAGAATATGAGATGCAATAAGGAATAAAAGGAGGAGAAGAGGAAGAAGGAGAAAAGATTGAAAATGAAAAAATAGGATAGCTTTAACAAAATCAAGCTGAAACCTAAAATAAACCAATCCAAATAGACGAACAGTATCAATAATAACCCAAAGAGTATGTCTCTGATGATGTCTTGAACAAGCACTTTTATTTCAACACCTAAGGTGGAAATATTTTTGATATAAAACCAATGGAGATAGAGGCTGATTTACTAAAAAATAATAATTATGATAATAATAATAATAATAATAATAATCCATTTGATTAAATCCATTGTATAAAGTCTCATCTTTAAGAGATGGATTTCATTGAGGAAAGTGCTGTTCTGCAAGAGTAATTCCTAAAGACATTTTTGGAAGATATTTACAGTAAGCTTGAAAGAAATCGAGATATTACATAGCTGAATCATATAGATAGGCAGATATTTTAAAGTTTGCTGATTGAAGAGAGTTACAAAGCATCCAATAATGATTAGATTTAGAATCACAATAATCTGGCAAACCTTGATTATCTCAAAGACATGACATCTATTGAATTCCATTTAAAAAAATAATCTTGCTTTTGTGATGATAAATAATATCCAAAAAACTGATTACAAAAATAACTTCTATTCTGATTTTATGAATGTCTTAAAATTAGATTACAATAATTTTGTACAAAAACTACTAAAAATATGTCTACAATCAAAACAATCAGATTTCTGAAGCAACTTATGCATTTGTATTTTATTTTGAATTTTTTATCTACTTTGGATTTTTTACTATCGCAAATAAGTTAAAAAGATAAAATAAAACCGTTGGTGTCATAATTGATTATTAAATTTTTTTTGTTGTTGAGATAATTGGGGGG
>Ga0302271_10003651_pt1 | contig 12839 bp, 6 predicted proteins | sample III_Bog_N1_1_FD_198767 | JGI IMG/M metagenome (GOLD analysis project Ga0302271, IMG submission 198767) | Peat permafrost microbial communities from Stordalen Mire near Abisko, Sweden - III_Bog_N1_1 | ecosystem: Environmental > Terrestrial > Soil > Wetlands > Peat | place: Sweden: Abisko... | reverse complement strand
CATCAGCATCATCACGAACTAACGGATAAGAAAATGAGTAGTTTTTCATTTTAGTAGACAACGCAATACAAGCGAAAAGAGGAGACAGGATAGGTTGCTGAGAAAAGTAAATTAAGCAACTAAGAGTAATAAAACCATGAGTAGGAGTTGGCTGATAACTAAGAAGAAGAGAACTATGAGTTTGAGGAAGAGTCGGATGGGACGTAGTATGAGATCAATGATGAAGATAAAGTGAATATTTAAAATGCTAGTAAATAAGCAGAACGAAATGAAAATAGACAAGAAAAGGAATAAAATGAAGAAGAAGGAGAAGAAGTAGAATAAGAAGAAGAAGAGTATGCTGATGAGTTCGAATGATAGAGAGAGAAAATACTTCAAATGATGAAATGGGACAAGTAGTTGTCTAAATATGATTATTTAATAAGTAAAAAAGTGAAAAATAAATAATAATAATATAATAATATTTCTTTGTTTATCTTGCTCTTTTTATTATGTTTCGAAATGTCCTTGTATCTCTTAAATGCCTTTTTTATTCACAGTTCTAGTATTCAAAGTTGTACAATAAGAATATTTTCAATTATTGGTGATGATTTTTTTATCTGAGTTGCTGCTGTTTTTGAGCACATTTATTTCATTTCAATCAAGTTTTTTGAATCAGAGCTGAAGCACTTTGCTTACAATACAATAACTTGAGTTTTATTACTCATCTGCTTTGAAATTTTCATTGTGAACTACTTGCTAATTTTCAGGATGTCCATTAGATACCTGAATGACAGCTAGGTAGGTATTGTAGAAATCAATCAGCAGGAGTTGAGTGAGTAATGAATAAAGCAATCAAGAGTCAATGATGATGCACAGTAAGTCTTGGAGAGATCAAAATGGTCTTATTATCATTCTGTATGTTTTTTGGGATATATTTGCAAGAATGATTTTTTATCACTCAGAATGGGGGTAATGAAATCTATTCAGATTATACGAGAATATCCAAAAAAGAAGAATAAGAGGTAAGTGTCTATGATCTACAAAACATAGAGAGAGAGAGAGAGAGAGATAAGTGAATGAAATGATAATGTATCATGCATTGAAAGGTTTAAGAGGGAAAACAACACAAAAAAATTCAATAAGAAATAAATAAAGAATATTTTAACTGGAATCACATATCTCCCCTCAATCCTTTTGGAAAACAACACCATCAATTATCTCATCAAACAAAGCTAAAAAAAGAGTGAATCCTTCTCTACTCTTTACTCTTCCCATTTAAGCTTTCCTTTCAAATTCCCATGGATAAATTGCAGCTACCTCACGCGAAGCTGTTTTATTTCAGCGCAGAGCTCTATAAGAACCAAACCATCTCCGAAAATGAAAAACTCAAGATGAAAGGTATTTAAACTCCGTAGAGAAAGAGAAATCAATAGATATGCATACATTTTTCCCTTGAATTGTCCTTTGCTGTCAAATTCATCTGCTGTTTGCCACAGATCGCAGCTGATAAATGAATTAGGATTCTTACAACAATCTAAATAATAAACTGTTCAACTAATGTAATACTTTGCTTTGTTTTGTTGATGTGTTTTAGAGATGGTAATCAATGATGAACCTCAAATCTTCGAGTTGCTCGAGAGATACCAAAGCAGTGGAAATGAGCAGGAGTTCGTGAATAGCTTGCTGTAGCTACTTAGACCACATTAGAAAGCACCTTTCAACAATAAGAATAGCAATAATAATAATCCTTCTTAGAGTAATAATAAATTCTTTTCTTTCTCAGACACTGTATTGTATGCTAATTATTGAATCTTTTTTCAATTTAATAGTTCAAGCAGAACCAATTGATGGCAAGGGATAGTTTAGTTAGACTTCGAAACCAACTAATGGGTATTAATAGTAACAGCAAAGCAATTACATGAATGCTATTTCTTCTGATCAAGAACAGCAATACTATCCTCTCGAGAAAGTGCAATATCCACCTCAGCAGTCAAATCAACAGTAGCTTTCATAGTAATCCCAACAACAACCACAATAGCATCAAAAGGGTTTGAATGCATAATAAGAGTCAATCGCATAATTCATCGAAAAGCATCCTGACTGTCCAGATGAAGTACACAAACCATATTGTATTCTAGTTATTAATGATTTATCTCCCCTTTTACGTTTTGAACTCTAGATCTCCTCTCCTCTCGGGTTGAAACTTCTGAAGAGAAAACAAAAGGCATAAAAGAATACCACTTAAATCAAGGACTACCTGAAGCCATATAAAATTGATCAAGAATGATACAGATAATCAATCAAAGAAAAACACAGAAATCCATTAATTATTTCATTTTTAGCTTATCAATCGTATTAAAATAGCTTTATTATTTTGTGTGCTATGTATTACATATGGATATGTATCGATTTATGTAATCTTCTTCTCATTCAATCTCTTATCCAATCGATTATTGAATTTTTAATTTAAAATAATGTGTTTGGTTTCAATATTTCCTCCCCCCTGAGCTGTTTCAAGAACGTAAACTTAATATTAGCGCATATGCTCACACACACACACATAGTAGATTCTTTTTGTAGGTTTGATTTTGATTAACAAATCGATTTCTTTCTTTTTTTGCACAAATATCAAATAAGCAATCAAAAATCAGAGAGGAGGAAATATAAAGCTTCTAAGACTCTCTCTCTCTCTTCCTCTCTCGTTCTCTCTTGAAATGAAGCTTAAGTAAATCAGAGAGAAATATGCCAATGAGTTTTAAGTCATTGGTACACTCGAACGCACTCTCTGGCAGACTATCACTGAAGTAACATGATATTCTATTCAATTATTACATATCCAAACCACATACAACTCTCTTATTATTAACTGTTGGTGCTACTTGGGTGTTCTCTCTCTACTGATATTTGTTGATATGTCCTTGCTTGCTACTATTCTTCTTCTCGTTTTTATTTGATTCTTTTATTATTTTTGTTAGAATGGCGGTCTCAACAATTAAGCATCTTGGGTTGCATCCTGCAACTTAAGCAAGGAACTAACTAGTCTCGGTGAGAAGCTCTTAAAATAAGGTGATTACGAGCAAGCTGAGGTATATCTCAGTCGAGCGTAGTAATTCACTGATCCATCTGACGATAGGAAGCTCTGGATTCACTAGCCAGACTGGTTTTAGACACGAATTGTGCTCTCCTTGAGTCTGAATGTAATCTACATGCGAGAGAAGCGATATTCTTCTAGCTACGACATGTTGACAGTGCTTTCGCAGCAATGCGAGTAATCCCATCTAGCAGATGCGATTTCGCATAATATATTCTACAATCTCGATGGGACGTATTTCTAATTACTCTGCACTTGCATCGAGTAATCCAAATACGATTAGGCATTCACAGCAGCTAGAAAGGCTATTGCGATCATCGATAATTATGAAAAAGATTATGAAAAGTAATTGCAATAACTAGATGATGGACTCATCAATGAGAATAGTCTCAGGAAATATGGGTAATTACTTGCTAAAAAGCAGCTTCTAAGAACATACTGCTACTACTAAGGTGGAAGAGCATTGTATAAATCAGGAGAGAAACAGAACGCGCTGAAATTCTTCAAAATGGCTTGGAAACAAGCGAAAGATTAACTCCCGTAAGATGACTCCAAACTAAGAGCGTATCATGCGAAGTATGTGCGAGTCCGCGATGAACTCGAGTTCAACAGGAGATTAGAGGACTAATCGATTGATGATTTCAGTAAATTCACCTCTGAAGTCAACAAGCAACGAGATAATAACAACACTAACAATGAGAATTACAGTAATTACGATGATCGTCATATTAATAACAACAATATTAATAAACCTAGCAACATTAGGAACACTAGGAGGCGATAGTTCTAATCGCTGTCACTTCCGATGAGTAATAGATCAGAGAATATTCACAGAGGATCAGTGAATTTAAGACATAAGCGAAGGAGTCAAGAACAATAATAATTGTTTTAATTGCCGATCTAGAGATAAGAAAAGTAGTAATAATAATAGATTTCTTAAAGATAAAGCATCAACGGCAATAGCAATATGAATATCAATACTAACTACAACTAGAAAGTATCTCCAAAGAGAATCAATCTCACTCATGGTATTTAAGATCTACCAATTGCTGTCAATAATGGTGGTGTTAGTAGTGCAAGATCTCCTAGTGCGAGTCCTTCTCATGTTTTAGATTCTCAGCTTGGTTTTATGGCTAACAACAATGATAAGAACTCCAAGTAACTTAAAAATAATAATATTCTGAAACGACCAAGATCATCTGTAGTTGGAACGCCTGGTTTAGCGGCTGTTTCTAAGTAACCTACTAATACAAATGGCATTGACAATCTCTCCTTGAATTCTCCAAGTAATTCTAGCAGCAGTAACAGCAATGACAGTGAGATCAGTGATAGATAACTTGATTCCAGTGCATCGCCACTAGGAATCTCAAGTGATTCTCCTAAATTATTCTCTAAATCGAACAACAAGAACACTCTGAATCATAGGAAGGGTTCGAAGAATAGTAGAAAATAATAATCTCGTGGTGGCAGTAGTGGTGGTGGTGGTTAGATTCTCCAAAGAAGAAACTCAACTCCTTCGGCATCTCTGAATGATGTACTGTCATTAGACAAAAATCCTTTTGATGCTTTTCTCAAGATCTAACCAGCAACTACAACAGCAGCAGCTGCAGCTATTTGTAACATAAACACATTGATAATATGTTTGGATTCTAATTATTTGTTCTACCATAGCAAATAGACTCTCTGAGCGTACGAGTTCGAATACTAATCCCCATCGCTCTCGTAATCGGCCATCTACAGCTGTTAATTTTACAAATAACAGGTAACAGTACTCTTCATTAGATTCTCTAACGAAGAAGTACAAATACACATCGAATAGCATAAGCGGAGGATCTAAATACAATCCATAATCTAATTCCACTGTTTCCTCCTTGCATTCACCTGGTGTATCACCACATACACTACGACCTAAACCATTAGAGAACTTTCTTTTGGGTGGAGGGAAAATCGGAAGCAATACTTAGAAAGAAGTATCCAAGATCAGGAAATACTATGAAGCTACTTTTGGAAAGAAGAATAATAATCAAAAGGGAGATGCAAATAAGTATGCAAAGACACAGGAGGAATAATAGAAGCATTTGGTGTTTGGTGCAATCAGAGAAGAAGAAGATGCTGAAACAGTTATGAAGAGTGAATAGCAGCTTACATCAGAAGGCAATCAGCAAGAATAATATGAATAATATAGAATAGGCGATGACAGAACATATCGCAATAACTTACTGCATTCTAAGGTCAAGAACAACAATAGAGTAGCCTAAAGAGATTATGGTACTGAATCTGTTGTGTCTCCGACTAGTTCTTCAGCAGCGAAGAAGTTCTTAAGTCGAATGTTTTCATCGAGTTCACACTCCAGAAGACTAAAGCAACATCTGCTTCTAAATACAAGCGAGAACATGCAGTAGACTAGCACCTTGCATTCTAAGCTTGCTCATTCTTCAATATCTATCTCTGCTAAGCATTCAATGCATAGTGCATCTCATAACAATAACAACAATCACTCAAGACATTCTAAGAGCACACACTCTGCAGCTACAGCAGCTACTTATTAATAATTCTACTTCAGCTCAGCGACTACTACTCCTAAATCAAGTTTACATTAAAGCTAAACAGATCAGCAAACAATACCTTAGCCAGCTGTTAACAGTAATATCTTCCCATCTGAGATAGACACAAAGAACTCAACTGATGGTAATAATGCTAATAAGCTAAGTAATCCTGAAGGATAACCAAATCAATCAAAGAAAGCAGGGCAATTCTCTAATGTGTTCTTCTTTGGTGCCAAAAACAACAAAGATAACAACAACAATAACAATAGCAATAAGCTTCCCTTTTCTTTTTACACTCCTTCAAATCCAGCAGCATCCTCATCAATATCATCTTCATCTTAATTACTGACAACAGCTAAGAAATCGTAGATTTACGCATAAGTCGATAAAATATTTGCAAAGGATAAATCTCTGTAATTAAAACTCAATTCGTAGCTGTTATCCATGAAGACACCACCAACAGTGGTCGCACAGCAATCAATCAAAGGATAAGAGCATACTTATATTCATAACAATACGAATGGTATTAGTAATAATCTTAATAGTATTGCTGGTGATAGCAGTATTATTGCTCCTACTAATCAATAGATTCAACATCAAGACAAGAATAATAGCTCATCTAACAACCCTCTTAGCTAACTGCTGATGGATGCACTGAATTAATAAAAGCTTGGGATGGCCTTCCTATCGCGTCCAAGTACTGCATAAGGAAATAAGCATTCATCAGCAGCGGAGATGCAACTCAAAAAGATTAAACAACAGCAGTAACAGAAGCAATAGTAGTAATCTTACATAAGCAAACGAGATCTCTACAAGTAAATGATCGATGGTGGTAACTAAGATGGCACTGCAGCAGCAGCTGTTGTACTAACCACTAATGGATAGGATCAATCCTAGCTGTTACAATCGCAGCCACTGATTCAGTTGTAACCAGTCTCAACACTCATAGCAGATGATAATATCGATTTGATCTCATCTATTAATAACATTGATAACTAATAACACCATAATATGAATAGCCTGTAGGTATCGTAAGGTGTTTATACCAGCAATAGTCGAGGGAGACTGTTATCTGAATAAATATCTGTTAGCCATACTCATCCGCTGAAGTAATAATCCCTTCAACCAAGCACAACGAAACTACAGAGACTTAGAACATAAACATCCTTTTCGAATCTCACTTAGCATCAAATTTATTCGTATAAACAAAAGAAAATTAATATGAATCAAGCAGCAGCAGCAGCAGCAGCAGGAGGAGGAGGATTGCAGGCATTATAATAATCAAGTTTACTATTACCACAGTAGTAACAGTTACAGTAGTCACAGCTATCCTAATCACAGTAGTTACAACAATAACAACAGTCATTCTAGACCATTGAAAAACGGCCTACAACATTGCAAAAGCAAAACAGCATGACTTTCTCAAGAGTAGCATCGAAAAGAGCACTTCCTTAAGTGAACATCAACTCAGGGAACACTCAGCAAGTAGCGATGATTTCGAAGATCAATATGAAGACAACTGTGAGTCTAGCTGTTATGCCTGAAGATGAGCTAGACGACGAAGAAGATGCAGCCAATCGGAGAATGCCACTAGATTAGGATACGTCTTCGCATGATATTGACAGTGCTTCTCATTCGCATAACCATTACGCATAGCATTTATCAGCTCCAAGCTCTCCAAAAGGTCAGGAACTATCCAAATCGAAATCGTTTCCTAATTCGATTCTGAGAAACAATAGCAGCGCGAAAGGTATTAATGATACAAAGTAGATGATGTAGTAAAATCAGCAGAAGGATTAGATGAATGGACATGAGAATATGAATAAGAGCCCACATAGCAATTAGAATAATAATGATATGAGCAAATCCTTTAATAATAATGAGAAAATTAATCCATTGAACAATAATAGCGGGAGTAATCAAAATAACTCAAATAGTAACAATCTGAAAGGGAAAAATGAAGCAGATGCACTTATTTTAGCTTAGATCGTCACTGAAGATATCAGTAAATAATACATTTATGATATTTTCATTTGAGTGTGCTGTTTGAATGCATGGATATTCCTAAACTCTTATGTTTGCTTGATTTCAAGAAAAGCGAAGCCTCTCGATGACATTTCTCAAAGAATCATTGGAAGACAAAGATGAGATCAAAGAAGAAGAAGATGAAGATAAACTCTCACACTCGATGTCCATCATCGCTCATACTGAGAAGGTTAATAAATCCACTCAACACTCAATTATTATTCATTCTTTTTTCCCCTGTTTTATCATCTTCACTTACAACGTTTAAAAACACAACAGAAAGAATCCCCTGTGACTCCTCAGTTGCATTTGAAAAAGAGCAGATCTGAGGGTTCAAGATCAGCATTTGAGAGCAGAAAGACCAAACACCATAAGAGCTTACATCATCGTGTAAGCGAGCAGCGACAGCTTTTGGATTCCGTTCTTGAATAAAAGAAAATTCACTGTGCAATAAAGATCCAGTAATACTGGCGGAGCAAGAAAATTCTAGGCTAAATAGCTGGTGTTGCTGAGATGCAAGAGAGTGAAGAATACGACTAAAAAGAAGAATTGTTCGGAGTAACTAGCATCTTGCATCCACTTGGGAATGTAACTAACGCCAACAATGTGAGTAACATCCAGTCGGTTTCAAGCAAGAATAAGATATCCTATGAATCGAGCTTTCGATTCAGGAAAAATCAGCAGGGTAATGCTAATAATAACAACAATAGCAGCAATATCACAGGACATAACCTCACAAGCAACTTGAACATAATCGTGTCAAGTGAGAGCATTCTCCCGACAAATCCTTCGTAGTTGCATCTCTTGAATAACGCACAGAAGAAATCAGATGGATCGTTTAAGACTTCGAAAAAGCATCCATTCCTCAGTGGGTTTACTCCAACACCATCGAAATATGCCATGAGCTAGCATTTCTTCCCATCTAACGGTGAATAACTTGCATAATTAACGGCGTCCTAAGCGATTCCTCATTTGTAGTAATCCACTTTGCTAACTGGGCATAAGGGCACCTCGATTTCGAACAATACATTCATGAGTTTCTTTAAAGATCCAAAGAAAAAGAAACAAGCAATTCAAGCTAGACAGACATTAAGAGATATCTAGCAAGCAGCGACGCTACCATTGAAGTTTTACCTATCGCATATTCAAAAGGGATTGTCGTTTTGGAAAGTTAATGATTTCATTGCGCTATTCAATGTAAGAGATAGAGAGAAAGAGTTAATTATGAATAGTTGTCCTAACATATCTTGGATGTTTTTGTTTGTGCTGATTGAAGGTGCAAGGAGATGATGTGTTGGTGACAATGCGGTTCGGTGTGAAGGTTCTAGGGTTCGAAGGAATGTTAAGCATGAAAGTCAACTTAGGATTGTCGGAGTTGATTAGAATCTCAGAGCTAGCGAATCTAACAAAATGGGGCACAGCTAATGCGCTTTTGAGTAATTACATGAAAAGCATTGGATTCGATGAGAAGAAATCAGAGGATACGGGCACTTCCAAGAGTGACAGAGTAGCACACAGCTCATTGCTGCTACTTGATGGATTTGATTTGGATAAATTGAAGTAATAATAGATTGAGCAGATGACAAACAAAGAAAGCTCATCGAATGCTTCCTAAGGTACCATTCCAAACAACAATTCCAATTCATAAGAGAAATTCGCAGTTATGGTGAGTCTATTCTAGAAGCTTTCGTACTTGCTCGCGAATTAAGTCCTCTTTATTAAGAAAATATCAGGAGAAACAATCGAAATTCAAGATATTCTCTTACCCAACAACAACAACAACAACAACCCGCAATCGAACATGAACAAAGGATTAACCATCTAATAAACAACTCCTGCAGGAGTATCAGCGAATGCTTCGTTGAGTAGCACTTCCATTATTGAGCTACCTTCTAACAAAATAAACTAAACACAATATCAAAAGAACCTTTCAACGTTACGTTAGTTTCTTAAGAAACGGAACTAACTCGTCCGCAATCTGTCTTCCAAGAGCTGCGTGATTGTTTATTCTAATCTACGCCACATGCCAACAGCCTCATTCAAGAATCCTTAGTCAGTGTCTGATAACTCCAAATCTTACAATGGATCTTCGAGATAAATGATGCTAACTTCACGATGCTCAATTGACGATGAACTACCCAATGATAAGCTAAAACTCCAAGCATTGAAACTCTCCTCAGAATAGATTCTCCCGAGAATTCCTTCTGCAATGAGTTTCCATCATATCTCCTCGAATCCATCGATATTTAAGAATTCCTCATAATAATAAGCAAAAGATGTAAGCAGATCAAGGAATGAATATGCAATTGTGATTTGCATGTTAATAATCGTTTTGTTCTATGATTTTATCAGCATTTCGCTTAGTTTCTGAGAGACCGAAGTAGCTATGATTCGCCTGATACACCCATTGAAACGAATAACCAACTTGAAAGGTTACCATCGATTGGACTGCTATCATCGTATGATCCTGATAACTATTATCAATAGGGATAGTCTTTTGGTGCGATTGGTGGTTCTCGCTACTAACCTGGTTAACCTTCAGTCTTCAAAGAACGATTCAGTAACTCTACTTAACAAAGAGAATTACAGCCATCCATGAACTAATAGTTATTATCACAGCAATCTTCCTCGACTTAGCAACTAATGAGTATGACTGCTTCTGTTGGATCATAGTAATATTAACAATTGCAGTAACAATAATCCATGGATAGTAATGGCATTTAACCACGTACTTCGGCAGCTAATTCTTCTTAGTTTTCACGTGGTATCCTTCAGCAATATCCTTTACAATCTACATTGATGAATAAGAACTCAGCGAGACGCAGTAGCTTGTTCTTCTAGAAAGTTGTAGAAGCGAGATTCCAATAAGAAAAATAGCAATAATCGTCTTCGTTGATCAATGCTATGAATGAAAAACAAGAAGATATGTCCAGACACATAGAACGAGCTGAAAGCATCATTGTTTCATAGGAAAGCGATGAAGGGGAGCACGATTAAATCAAGGATTTCAATAGCAATCGTTAATTATCATTCGCTGAGCAGACAAGTCCTACAGCACCACCGCTCCTTCTCAGCAGAGGAAGTGGTACATTTAAAGCACTTTCCTCATAAAAGCAGCAAAGCCCACAGTTCTACGTAAGATATTTAAGGATTTTTTATGATATTTTCCATTTAAATCACATAATATCAATAATAGGAGGGGATATTCTGATGTGTGTTTTTCTAATATTTTATTTAAAATATCTTAGGAAAATGGAAGCAATCAACTTGAATTATTAGCTAAACCAACAGATTATTCATCTCCCTTGTACCAATCTGTAGCTGCGGGGAGGCACACTAACCACAACAATAGCGATGCGAAGTCTAACACTAATAATCTCATGTATAAATCATTGAATCAATACCAGTACCTCCAACACAATAACACCAATCCAAATCCAGCAGCTAATAAACATTTTAATCCCAATCAATCATCGCCCTTACAACACCAATCAAGTAATCCACCAATTAGTTAGCTATTGCAACCGCCTAGCATATAAGAGCCTTCTCAGATGAATTAATCTTAAAGGTTATAGAATCAATAAACACTTCCGATGAATCTTTCGTAACAATGGTTGGGATAGAACGCTAGTTAGATCGGGTAATCTCTGCGATTGAAAAACACACCTTAAAACAGTTAATTAGATACGTCTCGTAGACCTTCAGCGTTCATTGATTCCGCGAATATGAATATGACCTAAAGCGTTACCAATCCTAAATCAGATAAACCAACAGATTCGAACTTCTGGAATAAATTCAAAGAAGATAATCAAAGCCCTTAACTACCTCAATCGATATTCAAGCACAAACACAGTTCGGAGTAGTTCAGTGAACAATTCTTCAATGGTAGCAATGACGGGTTCTAATTGATATCACAGTCATTTCAGTACAAGCAGCCTTCATTGCCGAATGCAAACAGACTGGAATTCAGTGTCTAATCATATCGCTAAGGCTCACTCAACACTAACAACAATGACGACTTCCAGCAGACACCCGGTCATTACTAGCAAGATGAATAGCTATCTCAACCGGAACGATCGATGTTTTCATCGTTTGCTCCACGTCGAATCAACACATCCGCATTAGCTGAAGACAACAATCCACCAACTTCAGCGACGCCTAAGAGCTAGTAACTGAACAAAAACAACTTCATCACGATGGGCAGCAGTAATCAAAAAGACAGTCCGTAGGAGAATATCTCAGAAGAGCAGAATCCAGCAGCAAGTGAGTACAATGACACGGATGCGCTTATGTCGTAAGAGAAGTTCAAGTAATTAGAGCTGCTCGAGAAGCAAATGAAAAAACAGAGAAGAGTCAATATGAAGTTACGGCTAAAGTAGTATTATTTCTGGAGTTAATATGAGTATTTCGAGAAATACGCGAATAACAAATATTTCTATGTCCCCGACTCATACATCAATCCGTTTTATTAGAAGTAAGTGATTATTTGGGTAGTTCTTTCCTTTGTTTAATAAGTTTTATTGTACAATTACAGCGAGATCCTGCTTTAGACGTTTTTGAAAAAGAACAACGACCATTTCTTAGCTGTTCTACGGATCAAATCATCTCAGCTACATGAAGAGATAATTAATATTACGAATAGGAATGGAATTGATGTAGTAATCGAAGTATTCTAAACTAGAATCAAAGCAAAGTGGTTCGATTCGATGTCGATGAATCTGTTTCTGTTTTTAGATGAGTTCTTCCCTAGTAATGACTTGGATATTCTCTAGCAGAATCAAGATGAACTTGATTTAGGAGAGAATCAAGAGTTTAAACTCAGCTATCGGTTCTAAAGACTCTTCAAATTCAATAAAGTATATTCATTATTCTTTAAAAGATATTTGTTTGATTTAGTTCAAATGTTGTTGTTTCTTGTATCAGTTCTTGTACAACAGAGGATTCAATACGAAGCAGTCGATCCAAGTCCAGAAACAGCTCAGAGGCAAGATCAATATTGAGAATTGCAAACTCACATTGATACAAACCACTAAATACAAGCAATAACTCTTGCAAGATCAGCGATAACAGCAACAATAGCAACTAGCATTGACTGCTTAGAACAATCAGATCGCCAACCCTGAGAAGGCAGGATCTCATGAGACTCCTTAGTTTAACATTCCATTCGATGAGAATTACAATAACATCACTAATTA
>Ga0302271_10003650_pt1 | contig 12842 bp, 5 predicted proteins | sample III_Bog_N1_1_FD_198767 | JGI IMG/M metagenome (GOLD analysis project Ga0302271, IMG submission 198767) | Peat permafrost microbial communities from Stordalen Mire near Abisko, Sweden - III_Bog_N1_1 | ecosystem: Environmental > Terrestrial > Soil > Wetlands > Peat | place: Sweden: Abisko... | reverse complement strand
AAGCGGGTTGTGAAAGAGGAATAATAAACACAAGTGAACTGCAAAAATAGATCAAAACAGTGGGAGAAATGAAGCAGCACTTCGTTGTTCCTCAGACAGAGGACTCGGTGCAGTCTTTCGGCGTGGGCACGATAATAGGAGGGAAGTTTCGTCTGGAGGAGAAGATTGGTCAGGGTTCGTTTGGCATGATCTACAAATGCATAAACACAGAAACCCAGGAGGTATTCGCAGTGAAGCTAGAGAAGCGCAACTAGCAGCATTCAAGCATGTTAGTCAGGGAGATTCGAGTTATGATGGAGATGAAGAGTGACAAGGGATTTGCGAAGATGCAAGATTACGGAAAAGATGACGAGTACAACTATGTTGTGATGTCTTATCTTGGTAGAAACATAGATTCTCTGCTGAAGAAATGTGGAGGTAGATTCTCAACCCAGACTGTCGTTAACGTAGCAGAGTAAATGATAACTAGGCTGGAAGCCCTCCATAACAAGAATCTCATCCACAGAGACATCAAGCCCGAGAATTATGTTATCGGATATGGATCGAATTTCACAGTTGTCCATTTAATCGACTTTGGATTAGCCAAATACTACAAGGATTCTGAAGGCAACCACATTCCCTTTATCGAGAAAAAGGGTATGATTGGGACTGCAAGATACGCATCGATCAATGCTCATCTCGGATATGAGCAATCACGAAGAGACGACCTCGAAGCCTTAGGATATGTTCTCCTTTACTTCGCTAAAGGAAAACTACCTTGGTAAAACATCAACGCGGACACGAAAGAAGAGAAGTACGAAAAGATCAAGAGCATGAAATAATAGTTCACCGTCGAGCAGCTCTGCGAGAATCTCCCAAACGAGTTCGTACAATATTTCAAGCATGTCAAATGTCTGGGATTCGAGGAAGTCCCCAATTACACAATGATTAAGAAACTCTTTGCTAAAATTGCTCTCGATAAAAAACTCGAAGCGCTAGTTTCCACCCTTGATTGGGAGGTTCTCCCAGATTATCGACAGCGCAAGAAATACTAGACTGTTGCTGGGTTCATTACCCACAACAGAAATGCCATTTTCTTGCCTCCAAATTAGAAGGTAGACTAAGTGAAGCTACCACCCATCGATAAGGATTTAAAAAAAACGCAAAGTAACAAGAACAACAATAATCTAGCAGCTGATGGAAACGGCCAAGTCAGTTAGAGCTAGGAGAAATCAGCTGGGCTTAAAATCGAGTGGTCAGGTAAACCCAACGAGAACACAGGCACCCTTGCTGGACATCATCCAGTCGTGACAACATACTAACCTTCCAACAATGACAACAACGCACCAAATATTGATACTTCTCAAGCGAAAGTTGACGATGGAGAAATAGTCTTTTAGAAAGGGCAGCGAGGTTAAGTTTATTCGAATTTAGTGAATGGTAACGAATCAGAGTAAAACGATGGTACACTGAATAATCTAGGAGTCGGTAGAAACGAAGTCATGTCGAATTTGAATCCCTTAACGAATTATCTCAATGTGCCATCTCATGATAAGGTGACGAACACCCACTCGATCAACAGCGGATATTCAGCTGGAACTTCGAAACTCAATAATTATTTGTGGTCTGAAAGTGAAGACGTCACAAATGAAGAGTCAATTAAGGTATCTGATCTCATCACTAAGGAGAAGTAGATTCTGAATCCACACACTATCTTCTAGGATATTCGTTTCAAAGCGCATTAGCTTAGATCATCCAATGACATTGATGACATTAATCACGATAATAAATCTCCTGATGACAAGCACACCAACAGAGATATTCGTTCTCATGGGGATGTCCTCGAAGGGACTTACAAAGAGTAGAACGAACGCACTCATGGACCTAAATTCAGGGATGTTGAATATCGTAAGATCACAACTTACTTAGGGGAAGATATTTCTGATGTTACCACAGAAATGGAGAAAGACATTAAGGCTTTGCAAGTCAAAAGTGCTTTCCGTAATGGATTTAATCCCCAATGATTGATATAGGAGGAATGCTTAACACTTGATTCGAATGCTTTATATTCATCTTTATGCTTTCCAAACAAAAAATACACCAATATTTTAAAGGTTTGAGCTTAAGAAAGAGAGATTCTTTCAAGACTTTATGAAGGGAAACAGACTAATTTTGCTATGTAAAAAAGGAAGATTTTTAAATAAAAAGCAAATTAATAAAAATATTTTTTACTAAATAGAAGCATGATAATTACAAAATGAAAAATAGAAAACCTAATAATAAACGAAATCTTAATTACACACTTCAAAGTAATCCATCCAGTGCTGATCGCGTGAAGATTTAAATTTATATTTTGCGTGATCATAGATAAAAATTACTTTTTAAGGATTAAAGATTATTAAACTGATATAGATATTTGTGGTTTTATTGGATGAATAGGAATATGCTTTGTATTTTAAAAATCTTATCCAAATATCCAAATTTCAAGAAAAATACTGTGTAGGTTATTGAATCGAGTCGATTTTTTAATATTGAGTGATTCTTAATCTCTTTTTTAATGATTTAATAAATTCATTTGAAATAATAGTCCATTTTCTTTGGATATATGGTTAAAATTTTTATAATAATGTGTCCTTTCATGTAGTACGATACTTAGTGGAGAAGAAAATAAGGGAAATAATAAAGGGAAAAGCTAAATGAAGCAGAAAAAGAGTGGATGAGCAGGAATAGGAGAAAGAGTAAAACTTTATTAAAAATCTGTAACAAACTCATAAATAAATTTATGGAAGAAGAGATAATTGCATAAAGCTTAAAGTGAATACTTAAAAAAAGAGAGTGAAATAGGTGAAGACAATATTTTCTATTATTACAATGCTCATGTATTTCGCATAAAGTAATGCAAAAGAAAACTCTATAAATTCGTGGTTGTTTTTAAACTGTTAATTTTTCTCACTTTTATTTAATCATGATACTTGGAGAATCCCAAAGATAATTTTTACTCCTTACTTACTTTTTCTTGATTAATTTACTTATCTTTACAAAGCAATTTTCTTTGCATCAATTCAAGGAGAAGAATTTATTTTATGGTTGTTTCATACCCCAAAAACTTAAGTGTATTTTTTTTAAATAACAATAATATAGCCAGCTAGCTGCCCTCTATTATTCTTCAAATTCTGTCAATATTCACAACTATTAACTAGTAAAGAATCGCGCATCTTAACAGGCTGGTAATACTGGCTGGTGAAGCTGAAATTTTAAGAGAGAAAAATAATGAAAAAAAGGTTTCTTTAGATTAATATGGTTTTTAAAAACAAACAGATAATTTTCAAGAATGAATTAAGGAAAGTCAAAGATTATGAAAGTGCTTACAATGAGTGAAAGTATGAAGTGAATAGGCTAGTGAACGAAAAAAAAGATATTTTAACTCTCTCAGTTGATTTTAGATGGTTGTGAGAAAAATAAAGTTAGTTTTCCTTCAGTGGAATAGTTGCCAGTGGAATTCTTGAGATAATCTCTAACTGTGGGAGTTGGTTATCATAGTAGGTATCAATCTATTCTCAGAGATGAAAGAGTACTTTTAATAATTAAAAAGCTGGTATTTTTCTGGATCAGTCTTGCTTGGTGTAGTATACAAAAGAAAATAAGCTATTTCGGTTCTAATTTGAGAAATCGTCAGATGATTTCATTATTGCCTAATTTGAAATAATATAATAAGAAAATCAAGCTGATAATCAACGAAATCAACTAATAAAAATGTTTTTTTGTTTTGTAATTTAGGTAGTAGTTTTACAGTAATCTTTTGGATAGAAGCCCGACGATTATGTGTTCATAAAATACTCCTTTTTGGTTTAATGTTGAACAAAAAATAAATGCAGATAATTAATCGCTGCCACTCATCATGTGAAATTGTCTCATTTAAGGAACAATTTGCCTAAACATATGAACAGCTTAATGAAAAATTTCTGCTTGATAAAAGAATAAATTTTTCTAGGATAAATTGACATAGGGAGTAATTGATAAATATTAAATAAATTTAAGGGAAATGAAATATAAATCCATACTCAATGGTCTCGATTATTTTCTGGTGGGCAAGCCCTCAGAAATATTCTGATTTAAAAACTAGAAAAAGACCACCAAATTAAAAAAGATTTGCTGATGGATATCCTCTCCACAAAACATATCTGGGTTATCATTTAATCGAGCATTGGATTATTCTTAGAAATTAGTTTCGAAGCTTAGATAAGTTGGGAAAAATGAGAGAATCTGGTTAAATAGTGAAACATTTTTATAAATAGCAATACTTTTCAATCAAATTGTTTCTTCATTTTTTCATATGAAGTCATCCTCGATGCTTGAATCTAATAAGTCATATGATGAAAATAGAAATAATTCAGAACATCCAAAGATATTTCAAGAAGTAGAAGATGAAAAAAAAAGAAGAGGAAAAACAAAATGACTCGAAATACTGAGGAAAAATTGGTAGTGTAATAATAAAAATATTTTTCGTGATTAAAAGAATAAATGAATGTCAAGAAGAAGATAGATGTATGCTAACAAAACAGCAATGGAATGACGATTCAACTCCAAAAAAGAAGTAATTAGTGTGTTTGTTGATTCGTTTGAATACTCTATTTGCTTTTAGATAATTTCATTCAAGCAATCAAGTAAATTTAACAGAAGAATGTTTTCTTCCCCCCCTTCAAATTAAATTCCTTCCTTTACTAATTTTAAGAGTGTTAGAGTTACTTAACACTTTACTAAGGACCTATTAAAGCTATGCAAAAATCTGAAATAAGGTAAAGTTGTAAAGAAAAATAAAAAAATAATTCTAAAAATGGTTCTATCTACTTGATGTATGAAGTCGAGCAAGTGTTATCGAAAATAAATGACTCTTAGGGAAGAACTATTTCATCTATTTGTGCTTTTAAGTGTTTGATAATAACTTATTCTTTGTCCAACAAAATTTTCACCTAACAGCCATTATGAATTTCACTTAGTTCCTCATCCATACAATTTTTCAACGCGTCTTTTGGAACTTGGTTTATTCTAGCGAAGACGGAGTTGAAAAGTGTAATTGATTAAAAATCCTGGTAGAAAAGGAGGGATTAAGGAGCATTATGATTACCTTTTCTTTTTGAATAGAATGCACCTCTCTCTATTACGAATAAAAAAAGAAAATATCCAAAAATAAGAAGAATCTGAGAAGAAATATTCTGTGGAGTTTCATGTTTTTATGGAATTCACTTTTAACACATGTAAATGAAAGTTCCACTTTGAATAAAAATGGTTTGATAGAATATACTAAACAGATCAGATAAAAGATATAAAACGGCGGAGGTCTAGTAAAGAATGTCGTCAGCATTAAAAGTAGGAGATTGTTGGAGGATATGTGTGGATGGAAATCATTCAATTTAAAAAAAGAAAAATGCTTTTCGTAAATAGGGATAATCAAAAGATAAAATAGTACTAATTATGAAGTAGAAGACAGAGTCAGAGTTATTCGTATCTGGGGGGATTTTGTGCAATATCTGTGAGGTGAAAATTGATTAAGCGAATCAAGTACGGGTAAGTAGGCATATGTCCACGGTTGGTCATTATTGGAAAGCGATATAGATAGCCTCTCCCCATTGGCTCTTAATAATTAATTAATTTCAAAAATAAATTGGAATTTCAAATAACAAAAATCCTAATCTTGCTTTCCTATTCGGAATTTATTTTTTTAGTGTTTTCGATTCCGATAAACCATTTATTTTGAATCTCAAGAATCGCCATTAACAAAAAATCTAGATTTCAAAGTATGCTTGACAATTTCCACCCATAGCCAATGCTGCTACAAAGTACATCGACAAATCCAGCAGCTCTTTAGTAATTTTCACTGAATTTTCTACCAAATGGTTATCAGAATATTTCGAACATATTCTCCTCTGCACCCACAATACCAAATCCTATCTTGACGAAGAGCCATAGTGTTCAATAAGAGAAGTAATAACAAATAGTTCAATAGTAATAAGAATAACAGTAATAGCTTCACTAAGCTCAAATACTTATTTTACAGCAATAATATCAATAATAGCAAAAACAACAACAATAACAATAAAAAGCATAATAATTTCTCTAATCAATTAACAATGTCCATTTCAATTCCACTAATCATCCACTTTCACAATTCTAGAAACTAGTTTAAATCGATTAGACTAATAATTAGGAGTTGGGGATTTCTTCATTTGACAACTTTATATTATCCACCAACCAGCATCATCAACCTATTCCTCAATTAAATTAGCTTCTTTATCCTTAATTTAATTCCATCGCAAAAACTGACCAGTATAGACTCGCTCTTCTTAATGAACTCCTTAAATTGGACTAATAGAAATAGCAATAAATTGTTTCTATAAATCAATAAACGCTGGGTGGATAATACTTCTAAGCATAATAGCAATTTTTGTAGACTCAATAATAGCCCTAACTTCCCAGCTAACAACTGTAACAGCATAAAGCTTCCATTCAATCATAAAATCAGCAGTCTAAACTATCTAGTCCAATTCTTTAATCGTCAAATATTTCTAGCAACGAAATTACTCAATTTTATTCTCACTCTCCCTAGCCTATTTGCGACGGCTTAGATTCTAAAACTGTCATTTAAAATGTTTCTTAATCAGGAGGCTCTCCTCATGCTTTAGATGAACTCAAGACTTCATCTTTGATAGCCGTAGCCGGTTGGTTTAAAAATAATGGAAATTCACTTAACGAAGAAACTGAAAAAAAGCGAAAAGAACGCTAAGAAAAAATAGAGAGATACAAGAACAAGAGAAGAACTTGGTTAAGAAAGATATCCTACGATTGTCGTAAGAAAGTGGCTGACTCTCGTCTTCGTATCAAAGGACGATTCATTTCAAAAAAAGACACCCTCAAAATTAAAGAACTTGTTGGAGAGAATCAAGATGCTTTTAATGAGAAGAAAAATCTTCGCCTTGATTTTATGAACTCTTAAATGAATCTGCATGATATCTCCTTGAATTCAGCTAACTCTAAGAATGAAATTCTCTTCTAAATTGAGAAACTCCTTAGAAAAAATCTCCAAATTCACAGCAAAGAAACAATGAACTGTGTTCTTAATCGCATCTAAAATAAGCAAAAAATATTTTGCCTTTTACAACGAAAAGAAGCAGAAATGGCTGCGATTGTTACTAATTCTCATTCTGAACAAGAATCAGAGTCTAGCATGCTTGTTGGTGGCACTCTTTGAAGCAGAGAATACCTTTGAAACGGACTGATCTCTTGTTACTAAATTATCATAAGTCTCACACCTAAAAGAGTCTCATCTCAAAAATAATCATTCTATTACATCATCAATAATTTCTATTAACCTAATCACAACATAACCCTATGAAAAAATTAGCTTCCTTTTGTTTCTAAAACATTTGTTTAATTTGCATAGCTCATACTCAGTATCTATTGTATTGCATTCAAAAATTTGATCAGCATTATCAGTCAATTTGTGCTTCTTTTTTTTAAACTGTTTATCTCTCAGTTTTTATGATTTCTCTCTCTTCTCTCTCTTGGATTACAACGCAATAAAAAATCTTCCAAAAAAAGGGAAACTAAAATGACAATAAATCTTATTAATGTTTTTAATTATTATTTTCTTCTTCCTTTTCACATTTTCGTCTATTTTTTCTGCTTGAAATAAAATCAACTATGCTAATATATTTAAGAAGAAGTCAAGAATTCATGCTAGAGAAACACAGGTCATAAATAATTAAAGTCCCTATTATTACTCTTAAAATGACCTCTTATTGAAATGAAATTGTAATGTTTCTGATGAAACCCTTTTATTTACAGTAACGTTGAATATTTGGTTTGGCGATTGGGATATTCAGGTGAATATTCTTGGATTTTGAAGATCCAATTAATTGAACGTCCTTGCTAAAGAAAGATTTATTTTTTTTGGAATCAAAAATTAGCTTGGGATTGAGTAATTTATTTGAAAAATAAGGCCAGCAACATTATCAGGTAAATTTCTTGACTTGTGCGTTATACTGAACTCTTATTTTGCAGTAGACAAATTTAACGCAAAAATTAACCCTCAGGAGGAGCTGAACTGATTGATTTATCCATTATTTCGAAAGTTTCATTTGTCAATAGCTAATGCAATTTTGGTATTAATTATTCTTCGATTTGAATAAAATGTTATCATGCATATTACTTAAACCATTTTAGATATATTTTAACTCAAATAAGGATAATTTTGGATATTAATTTTAGCAGTATTTTTGCAAAAATGGAATCGTATTGCTCGGATACAGTTTGTTCTAGAGAGATAAATCTTCTGTTCGTCTATCAAATGAATGGAGGTACTATTAGATTTTGAAATCCCAACTCTGATGACCAATATGACGGTTATAATTAGCATTGTTACTACTAGACCAAAAAGGCTTTAAATTGTGATATATTCTGTACCCCCTAAGGCTTAAAGGATCATCTTTGAAAATAACTTAACTTTTAATTACAATTGAATCTGTAAAGTCTATTTTTTAGCGAATGATAGACCATTTCCACTTCCATATTTATCAAGGAGATGAATTTAACTTAATCAAAGCATTTTCCTTCTATTTTTTTTAACCTCAAGAAGGTTTGGTGTTAAAAAGAAAATCCTTTACAAAACAAATCGGAGGTCTTTTATTGAAGATAAAATACTTCTAAGGTTGTTGTTTTTTTTAATAAAAATGAATTAACAAAGTTTCAAAAAGACCTATTATTGTTGCTAAATAATAAGAAAGAATTCCATTCAATTAGCTAACAAATAGTCAGCAAAACAACAACAAAAATATCATTTATTCAAAGGAGCATCTTTACCTTTCTCTTTCAGCAAGTGTATTGCCTTTAATAAAACAGCCAGTGAAACTGATAACATTAAATTCAGCTACTTTGTTTTCATTCGATTATTTGATAGTAGAACTGCATAAATATAAAAAAGAGTACTTCATTCTAGCGGATAGCCAGTAACTGGAAGAAAATAAAGATAATCTCTCTCTCATAAATAATTTTAACCTTATCAAATCAATCAGAGAAATTACCTTATTTTTATGACAGCAAAGAAAGGATTCTCCTTTCATAACTTGGAAAGAATATCCTACCAAAATAAAGCTGTTTAAGTCTAACAATCTTACTGTGTGTCCCAGAAATAATTGGAAGGAAATTATGGAGTAAATATTTTGATAAATGAAAAGGGTTTTTTAACAAACATAATTTATTGAATTTTGATTGAATTAAGTTGTGTTACAGGAATGTTATTTTTTTATCTTGTACAAATACTTTGTTTTCTTTTTCTTGCATTTTATGATTCTTTTGATGAAAAATATCATTCATAAAACTATTTTTATCTCTTTGCAAGCTAAACTGTACAACTAAGATGGAGGTTGAATTTATTTCTGTTCTTATTACAAATTTTACCTTTGTCAATTTGGTATTCAAAATGAATGGAAAATTCATTCAATATGAACTCATAAATTTATTAAATATTTTGTATGTTTACTTAACATATTGGACTCTTTTTATAAGAATTAATTCCCAAATATGTCAGTTTAAAGCATAAAAACAAAGAGACAAATAAAACTACAGATTTATCAGAGAACAGGATATTTGATATTTATTGTGATTTGGATTTTGATTTTAACATTTTGGAAAATACAAATAAATAAATAATTTACTGAGAACACACACACACACAGACAACAAAAGAATATGAGAACTAGTGCTTCAGAAAATATCATCAACTTCAACAGAAAGCAAGCAGAAAAGCAATAGAATTTGATAGGCTGTGCAGCTCAAGTAAAGCGAAATTGTTCGAATTAATACACAAAACCAACTATTTCTAGAATCCTCTAGGATGCATAGATAAGAATGCAATCTTCAAATGAGAATCCAAGCTCAATAAAAATGACTACTTTAAGCATGAGCACACAAGAAAAAACTCAGTAAAGATAACAAAATGAGAGTAGATCAAAGGAGTAATTACCCTTATCAAAATAACTAGACAAACCCATTCGCGTAACTTCAAACGCAGATAAAGATGATAATAAAAGAAATCAGATATCAACAACTGAAAGGTACAAAGGTATTAGCTAATTAGCTTCAGTTTTCTCTGATTATTAGAAATAGCCGATATCTTAAGTTTCTCAAACAAAACAGGACGATTAATAAAGAGAAAAGCAAGAATCTAGAAATAAATCAAAATAAAATCTTATTGCAGTTAATAACCATCAATAAAACCATACTTCAAGCCCTTCTTCTAAGATTCTTAAACATAAAGTGACAGCAGATAGCAAGAGCTAGTAAGTAAGTCTGGTTAATTCAAATGATATGTCTGCCATACCCTCCGCACATCCTAAAAATATATTCCTTTCTCTTAGTGCTTTTAAATCTCCTCCTGCGAAATCACAGGAAGAATCTGATCTTACAGCAAAAGTCTAACAATAATAAGCAAGCAACGAACTTTCAAATCAAATGGTTCCATAAAAGTAGACTTCCTTTTCAACTAAAAAAGCTGAAGTTTAAGAAATAGCAGAATCAACTCTCACCAAATAGACAGACATTCAATAAAAATAATAACATTCTATCCCTATTTCAGAATAATCTCACAGGAACATGCAAGCTAACTCCTCTGCTGTAGGTTAATCTCATCATTTAAACAAAGGATCTGCTTACTAGAGTCAGGGTTCTTTGCAATTAATATGGAAAATGATGGATCAAAAAAACTACACCACATTAGAAGTTCCTGAAGAGAATCCAGATAGGGGTATGATTGTAATGGAAAACAACAACAGAGAAAGTATGCAAAATAATAATTGTGAAGGATCTGAAACATTGCAGTCTTCTAGGTTCATCTAATAAGAGAGAAACGCCAGTAAGGATGTCACATATGTACCTTAATAGTAGGAATAATTGATGAGAAATCACAAACTAAAGACCAGTCCTGGAGGGAAAGAAGATGAAAAAAGACACAAGACTACTCCCAGGATTACTCAAGATAGCTTATTAAAGAGTTTGGAGTAAAGGTAGAATCATACTTTCGCATAGAACGGATAGAAGTGTTTGATATTTACTAAAGATAATTAGCTGCACAAAGATGGAAGTTGTTCTTAGCACCAGCAATCTTCCAATATTCTCAAATCGTCTCAAGATTTTAGTAACAGAGAAACAGGTTAATTCAATAAACTAGATTTTATTCCAGAAAAGGATAATATGGTATCTCAGAAAAGCAGGGATCGTCTCAGAGAATCTGAAGTTTTATGTCAAGATGAATAGCAGCGTCAAGAGGTTATCTACCAATCACATCAACCTTAAATAGATATTAATAATGGAATCCATTACACAGGAAAAGATCATTCGAATGGAAAAGGTGAAGAAAATACATTAACTTTTGGTAAATATTAGTCTTAGAATCTTCGAAATGAGATGCATGTTATTCAGAAAGGACATTAAGCTAATTCTTAAGATCAGTTGCAGTTTTAAGCATATGAAATAAACTTGCCATAATCTCCAAATAATTCACGCAAAGAAAATACCTAAAACAATAGCTCTTCGAACTAGAATAAACAGTTTATCAGCGAAAAGGGAACTAATTTGAGTATTTCAAATGAGAACATATCAAACATATCGAAAGTTCAAGCCCTTGGAACTTCTAATATTGTAGGGAGTAGCATGCAAACACTTGCAGGGTATATTTAAGAGGCTGGATAGAATAAGCGTACATCTTATAAGCTTTCTTAGACTGAGTAAAGTTGCAGTATTAATAGCAACATCTAAAATAAATCCAGAAAAAATGATCTAAATCTTGCCTAAAATAAATAGAACAAAAATAACTGTTAGCTGCACGAGAGAAGACACAGTGGATACCATCTTGAAAAGTAACAAGAAGGAATCTGCAAAAGAGACAGAAACTGGCTGGATTATTCCAGCTTTGAACGAAATAATTTATGGCTCAAATTGAAAAGTTAGAATAGATCTTAGCTAAAACAGTAGTTTTCAGATCGCGAATTAACAGAGTGCACATTCAAACCCGCTCTTATTGCTAGGGTTGTATCTTCTAGAATAAATAATACAGCCTTGCAAAGCTCCTAAGACTCTGCCATAAACAAACCAACTTACAAAAACTTACAATCTAACTAAATAAATGATCAAAACTTCGCCGATCAGTGTACTAATTCTAAAAATAACCTCCATTCAAAGATTAAAAGTACAAATATTTAGAAAACTCCCGATACTACTACTGTAAATAACTAGAAAAATAGTTTTAAACTCCAGGATAGCAGTATTTCTCCTTGCTTTGTAAACAGTGTGTAATATGAATCATGTTAACAGCAAAATTCTTTACATTATGAATTAAAGAATGCAACTTCTTATTAACAAATAAATACAGTAAAAAAGTAGAATAGTAGTTACGCAGGTTGCCCTTAGGTTCTTCGTCGTCAAGGTGCCAGACCTTCAGCGTCTTTACTAATTCAAAAGTGATCAAATAAAAGAATCATTAATAATATTTGTGAAGAGAAAAAAAATGCAAGAAAACCTTTAAAAATGTTGGTTTTCCTTCTTTTTTTAAGAAGAGTTTTGTGAAATAAGTTAAAATCATAAGGCTTGTTAGTATCTTCAATTCTTTCACTGAAATAATAAGCTTGAAAGCAAGAATTAATGAAACACTTATTAATTTAAAAGTCTTATCTTCTTTTTAACATTTTTCTAAAAGACTCTCTGAATAAGTTCTTTTCTGATTTTACTGTTTCAAATAATATTGATAAAGATTGAATTTTCAGTGGGTAGAAGATATCTTGAAATAATTAGAGCTGAAAGGGATAAGATTAAAA
>Ga0302271_10003649_pt1 | contig 12843 bp, 30 predicted proteins | sample III_Bog_N1_1_FD_198767 | JGI IMG/M metagenome (GOLD analysis project Ga0302271, IMG submission 198767) | Peat permafrost microbial communities from Stordalen Mire near Abisko, Sweden - III_Bog_N1_1 | ecosystem: Environmental > Terrestrial > Soil > Wetlands > Peat | place: Sweden: Abisko... | reverse complement strand
GGCGAATTATACAATCTCTATTTACAGATGCCATCCTGTAATCCGATGCATAATAGATATAGATTATTAATCAAAAAATGTTTAATATTTTTCTGGGGAGCCCGTAATTTAGAATCATTCTAAATTATGGGCTCCCCAACTGAGATTTTTAACACTCTCAGTCTTTTTATGCAATTATACTTTAAGACGTTATTCTTTAAAGTATAATTTATAAAACAAAATAAATAATAAATAATATATTAAAATAAAAATATTATGAATAAATTTAAAGTAGGTGACGTTGTTAGATTAAAAACTGGCGGTCCAAGAATGACAATAAAAGGAGAAATGACAGATGATAATGAAAAATGGACAAGAATTATATGTACATGGTTTGTAGAAATACATGATTGCTGGGTTACAAAAGAAACTCAGTTTGAAGGACCATATGAAGCAGATTTTACTGAAGAACAATTAATTATTGATAGCCCTAAATTACCAGAAAATGATTTATATGGAGCGAGAGAAGATCCGGGTACAGACATTGAATATTTAGGTGATGAATATGATTTTGATCTTAATTCAAGCGATGAAAAAGATGATTTACCATTTTAATGATACAAGACGAATCAATATTAAGATCAATAGCTAAATCATTATGCTGGAGAATAAGTGGATTTATTATATTAGGAATTATTTCATATATTTTTACAGGTCTATGGTCAGAAAGTTTACTTATATCAGGTTGGTTCAATGGAATAAGATTTATTTTATATATCTTCCATGAAAGAATGTGGCTAAGAATAAAATGGGGTAAAATTAAACATAATGATAATGATAAATTAAAAACAATAGAATAATGGAAATAGAACAATTAATTGAAATTTTAAAACACCCTGCGTTAAACCCAGAATTTATTGGTTATATTGTATTACCTTCATCAGAAGGATTTAATATACACGAAATTGATGAAGATAATCTTAAATGTTATTTAAAATATGATAATTTACGGAATTATATACATTCTATTTACTAATTGTGTTAACATAATAAAAAAATCCATGGAACTAAAATCTATGGATTTTTTTATTATGTGGCAATTATGAAATTGAATTTGAAAACGAAAGAATTGATGCTGGCACTAATCTTGGATTTTAAATTATGACAAAAAATGTTTAACATAAGACAAATTCTTTATAAATAATATAAAGATTATGTTTAACACAACAACCATAATATATTAGTATTATGGTTGTTGTCGTTTTGTCAGTTGTCCTATAACAGACATGTTGCTAAGTCGTTATGTTAAATTACTCTGTCATATTGTGACCTTTTCTTCTATGTGAGTCTTTTAATTTTTCAATAGTCTCTGGTGAATGATGTTTTCCTTTGAGTGGATGATATAATGCTTTTGCTGCTCTTAATTTAGCTTTATGTTCTTCAGTAAAAGGTTTATCTCTTTTCTTTCCTATTTTTGCTAAACTCATATTTTTCTTTGTTTCTTCTGTTAAAGGTGGTGATGGCTTATTGTTTTTCGTAATACTGATTAATATCAGGTATTCTATTTTTTGCCTTTTCAATTAAACTATTATATACTTTAAGATAATTCATATAGTATATATAAAAAATTAAAGGTCCAAACAGGCATTATGTTAAAATAGTAATTTCTATAATTTCTATATATTAAATTTATTAATTAATATTTCTTCCTCCGTTGCTTTTCTAAATCTATAATCATAATAGCCTGCATCAAATGACATTCCTTCAAGGAAATAATAAATAGCATGTTCATAATATTTTTTTTCTTCTATTCTAATTATTTTATATAATGTATTATATTCAAGTTGTGTATCTTTTGTATTAATACAAAAGACATAATCACCTTCAATTGGAGTATTTAATGTTTCATATGCTTTTAGATATTTCATACCATATATATAAATTTTTTACATATAAAAATAAAAGGCCCGGGTGAAAACAATACTTTTTTTGATTTTTAAAAAAATGATAGTCAATTAATATGCTACCATTGATGTTTCGAAAAAATGTTGTTTTTACCCAGACCTTTTTTAAATGAATTTTTATACTATTTATATTCATCCTAAATTGCGGATGCCCACAAATTTTGGCACGATTTTTTATACTGTCAAAATGTCTCAAAATGTCAGTTGCAACCTATTAAAAATTAGATATTTATAAGAGTTTATAACAGGCTCAATATGAGGATGTCATAAGTGTCTCAATATGAGGGTTTATAGATTGGAATTTTAGGATCTTAGAAAAAAAGTTTGATGACTATTCGTGGTCCAACTTTTTAAAAGTGAGTTTTTCTAAATGTCACAAAAAGTTAAACGAATAATCTAATTTTTTGTGACATTTTGTGACACATTATTACACAATTTGGATTTTTATTTAAGAAATAGAAGTGTTTTTTCTTAGTTTTAAGGATAATTTAAGGATAATCTAATTTTAAGTGTTATTTTTTAAAAATATCGTTTAATATATTGTTTTTCTTAGCTTTTTGATATGCTCCAGGATCTTTTTCTTTAAATTCTGATCTTGTATTATATTTATCTGCTTCTATTCGTAATTCTTCGTCTGATAAATGTCTTTTTTTTCTATAAATATATCCTTGGTTAATATCATCTTTGAATAAGTCATCCAGTATTTTATATTTAAGTGCTGCGCTATATGCGCTATATGCTGCGTTTTTAAATTCCATTCTTGTTTTGAATTGTTTAGCTAGGTTTTGTATTTTTGGTTTTGTCCAAAATATTTCACCTCCACCTAAAGAGCCTGCTTTTGCTATATTGAATAATTCCCAATTATTTTCCTTATATTTGTTCATCCAATAATGTTCTTGTTGTTTTGCGTCAATAGGATTTAGGTTTTTTTCTAATATTTTATATTTTGGCATGGGCATATCATTTTCTTTACAGAATTTGTTTAATTTTGTTTTAAGGTCGAATACGTGTTCTTTATCTCTTCTTATTATGTTGTTTGTAAGACCTATGTATGCTTTATTAAAAATTGGTAGTTCGTAGGCATAAATGGTGTAACTATTTTTTATCCATTCTTCTTTTGTCAGGTATCCTTTGTTTGGATGGTTTTTGAATAATTCGTCTACAAGTTTTCTTTTACGGGCAGCGCCATATGCCAATATATTTTTTTTACTGAAATCATATCTTGTTTCATATTTATCTGCTTCTTTTTGTATTTTTTCTTTTGTCCAATAATTATTTGGGTTTCTATCTAATGATAATCCTTGGTTTGGATGGTTTTTGAATAGGTCATCTAATATATTTAATTTATAAGCATTTTGAAAAGCATTTATATCGTGATTTCTAAATTCTAGTCTTGTATCATGCTTATTTACTAATTCTTGTAAATATTCTTTTGTATAAATATTTGGTGAGTATCCTTGGTTTGGATGGTTTTTAAATAATTCGTTTAAAAGTTTTCTTTTAATTGTAGCTAGGTATGCTGGTTGATTATTTTTTTGAAAATCATATCTTGTTTCATATTTATTTACTAATTCTTGTAGATATTCTTTTGTATATTTTTTACTTGATGTTCTTTGAAACCCTTGGTTTGGATGATTTTTGAATAAATCATTTAGTATATTTAAATTATAGGCGTGATTGTATGCTGATAAATTATTTTGTTTAAATTCTAATCTTGTTTCATATTTATTTACTAATTCTTGTAAATTGTCTTTAGTTATTTCTAATTTTTTATCTTCGTATGTTTTTATATGTTTCATAGTGTTATATATAAATTAATTTTGAAGAATAAAAAATATGTAGTGATAGGAAGAAATGATAATATGTAAGGTCGTCTTCAGTCGGAAGGTTGGTTTAGAGGTTGTTTTTACAACAATTTTTTTCAAAGATTATATTTTATTTGTGCTAGTTCTTCTTCTGATGGTTTGTAAAGGTTTTTTTCGGAAGCCCAAAAATGTTCTGATTCATCTTTAATATTAATGATATGTTTCATAGATTGAATTTATTTATATTTATATTTATAAATATTTCTAAATCTTCTTTATTTTTAGAATGGTATTTAATTTCGTCTTTTCTTGCTGACCAGCCATATTGTAGTGCAAAGTCGTATGCAGCATTTATTTTTGGTGGGTTATCAAAATCAATTATGTATATATCACTATACTTAAGTATTTTGCCTATTAGTCCTATGTGTGTGTTGATAAAATTATTAACTTCAGTAGGTCTTAATTTATGATATTTATCAGTAAGAATAACATAATCACCAATTTGTGGTTGGTTGTGTTTGTCTTCATTTGTATTCTCGTATGCATTTATGATTGTTTCTAGGTCTTCAATATTTTTTGAAGATATATATTTTATAGGAGCCTTTGAAGTAAACCACATATAATATTTATTTGTTTTTGTGTCTAAATCAAAATATTTAATAGAGTTTACTGGTGGTATTTGTTCATATTCTACAAAAATTTTATCTAGATGTTTACTCTTATTCTCTTTTTCTATTACTTTACCTATTTTATTATTTGTAAATGATTCCATATTAGGGGATGTTTCTGCATCTAGATATACTATAATATAGTCACCTATTTTTGGTTTTTGTATATTTTTTGACTTTTCGAATGATTTTAGGTATTTCATGTTAGTATATATTAAAAAATTGGATAGAAAATGTAGATAGGATTAAAAAATTTTAGAGGTTGTATTTTTTCAATATGAAAAGTTGTTTTATAAATTCAAAGCATTCTTCTAAGTTATCTGATGTGAATAATATGTCTTTAAGATATTCTGATATTGGTGAATATGTATGGATACTATTAATTGATTTAAAATTTAGAATTTTGTCATAATATTGATATATCATTTTGCATGTAATATCATTGGATATTTTATCATAATATTTAATTGTATCTATATAATAATAAGTAGAATTATCGTTATAAACTAAATATTTTTTTAATTTGGATATGTCGTCTTCAGTTGTGTTCTCGTATGATTTTAGGTGTTTCATAGGTTGAATTTATTAATTAATATTTTTTGTTTTGCTTGTTTTATTTCATTTTCGGTTAGTTTTGTATAACTATCGCTCAATTGGCTCCAATAGTTATCATTATCATTCAGTATATTTTCAAGACGATATTCTGTAAAAGTTGAGTTTGGATAGTCATGTCTATAGTTAGTTATATGATATATATCTGCGTTATAATAACTAACATAGTCACCAACGTTTATATTATGTATTTGTGCCCAGGATTTATTTGTCCAGGATCCATATATTTCGTATGTTTTTATGTGTTTCATATATTATATATTATATTTATTTGCATATAAATATGGTAATAAGTCTTCTTTATTTGGTGAGAAGTGTATTATTTCTTTGCGTGTTATAGTTCTTGTATTGTCTATATTGTAATTTGTATTGTTGAGTGTAAAAAATTGTATTAGGCTTTTTGGAATATTTTCATATTCTACAATGTAGAAATTTTTATTGGTGCGGTCGATGTTTATAATTTTTCCTATATTTGTATTTAGAAATTTTATTTTATTTTCGTTACCAAAAGTTTCTTTACAAATAACATAATCGCCTATTTTTGGTTCAGTTTGAATAACACTTTCTTTTATTTCGTGTTCTAATTCTGGGTATTCTAATTCTGGATTATATATAATGTATCTACTATTAGGTTTTTCTTCTTCATTTGGTGGATTGGTAAGTGTTTTTAATTTAGTTAAGCAGTCTGTTAAATTTGAGTTATAGATCATATGTTCTTCAATTTCTTCTGGGGAAAAATCATAATCAGTTTTATTCATAAGTTCCATAAGTTCTCTTGGACCTTGTATTTTATTATCTTGTAGCATATATTCCATACTTGTTCTAACGGTATATTTATATATTTTTGATATTTCAAATATATAATAATTGAATTTTGCTTTATATATAAAATATGGTTTAAGATTATACATGTCTTTTATATTAGATTCGTATTGTTTTATGTGTTTCATAAATTATATTTATTTACATTTGCTTCCATTTGGTCTAGTATTAGTTTGTTGTTTTCTAATTTTAGTTCTCCTTGTAGAATATAATTAACTGATATTATATCTTGTTTTGCCTTATTTTGGTCGTTTTTATTTTCAAATATCCAATATGTTATTTTAGAACCTTTATCATAAAATAAATATGTCCCAATAACATCCGTATATGTTTGTGATAATGCTAGTCTTATTGAGTTTGCAGTACCGAAACTATCTTAAATGTATATGAAAAATTAGAACATCAATCATCTCATTTCTGTGATACTGCCATATATTATCCAACAATATTTATCGCGTAGTTTAATATTATTTTCATATATATTTTCGTATGTTTTTATGTATTTCATATATTATATATTATATTTATATTCTATATAATATGGATATCCTACATGCTCTTTGTTGGTATCATCATATTTAATAAATTGTCCTATATTATTATCAATAAATTCTTTTAATTTATGTTCGTTATCTGAGACTGATTGATAATGTTCGCTACATATGACATAATCATTTAGTTGTAGTTGATTGTCTTCAAACTGTTGTTGCGTATGTTCGTAATAGTGTAGGTGTTTCACATGTTATATATTATATTTATTTAGATTATTATATAATTCTAAATCTTCTTTATCTATTTTACAATGTAGTGCATTGCCAAAGTTTGTTATTTGAAGATTACAAAGAGGACATTTTAATTTTTGTGAGTGTTCTATTATAATTTTTTCTTTTTTACAAAGTGGGCAAGTTATTTTATTGCCATGATATTTTTCATATGAATCTGGAACTGCATAACGATGTTTAATTAATGTTTCTTCTATATATGTATTTGTATATTTACAATCTTTTAGTATTATTGATTGAGTTGGATCTATTTTGGATTTAATAAGTTTAATAGGTTCAGGTGTCCAGCTCCATTCGTCTTCGTATAATTTTAAATGTTTCATTGTTTAAAGTTATTTTATTTATTTTATAAGTTATATTTATTTGAATTTAGGTATATTTCTACTTTTTCTTTATCTTTTGAAAAAAATAATATATTATCTTTATAAACCATCCATCCGTTTTTTAGTGCAAAGTCATAGTCTTTATCTATATCTGGCACATTATTAAATTTGATTAAATAATTATTATTTTCACTTTTAACTATTACTTGACCTATATGTGTGGTAATATATTGTGTAATATCATAATTATATCTATGATTTAGTAAATTATTAAGAATAACATAGTATCCCACTTGTGGTTGACTTGTGTCTTCTATCTTATTTTTGTATGATTTTAGATGTTTCATATGTTATATTTATTTACATTTGCTTCCATTGGGTCTAGTATTAGTTTGTTATCTAATAATTTGAGTTCTCCTTGAAATAAATAATTATACATTATATATTCTTTTGCTTTATCTTGGCGATTTTTATTAATAAATATCCAATATGATAATAAGTGATTTTTTATTCCATTGAAATTATTAATGTTATCATAAAATAAATATATACCAATCGCGCCCTTATATGCTGTTGATTTTAATGTGTTTGTTAGTGATGTAGTATGTAATTGAGGTGATTGATTTTCTAATTTTTCATATACATTTAAAATAGTTTTAGTATTACCATATATTACCCAACAATATTTATCGTGAAGTATAATATTATTACTCAAATTTTCGTATATTTTAATATATTTCATAGGTTATATTTATTAATATTTAATAATAGATCAAGTTTTTTTAATTCTTTATCGTTTAGATATCTAACATCTTTCCATTTAACCACTGTAAGAGCATTATTATATATATTGCGTAAATAATATTCTTCTGAATTCCAAAGAGATATTTTATATATTATTGGTGACTTAGATTTTTGATAAAATGGCGAATCTTTTCTTATAACTACATAATCATTAATTATAGAAGGTTGATTATATTCGTATGTTTTTATATATTTCATAGGTTATATTTAATTAATTTTGCATTTAAATTTATATATGTTTTAAAATGTTCAAAGCAATCATCAAAATCATCAGATTGATATATAATATATTTTTCTATTGTGCTAATATTAGATATATTTTCTTGCTGGCGGATTAAAGATGTTTTAGATATTTTATCTAATTTAAAATTATATTCGTATAATTCTTCTGATATAAATGAGTTTTTTGGTAGGTGTGGATAATATAGTTCTTCTATATTTTGTTTAGTTATGTATATAAGTTTAATTTCAGATATTTGATTGAATAACTTTATATGTAGTATGACATAAGTTTTTAGATTACCTCTAATTGTGGACTCAAACTCTTTAATATGTTTCATTATATATTGAATTTTTTATTTATGAGCAATTGTTTTAGATATTCTTTATCTTTTGAATAGTATAGTATTTCGTTGTTATACATTAATGCAACACCAACATCATTATTTTTATTTATATCATCAAAGTCAAAAAATTAAATTTAGTGGTATATTTTCATATTTAATATAAAAGTCACAAGAATCAATACTAATTATTTGACCTATATTATTTTCTAAAAAATCATGAATATCTTTTTTTAAATAATATGTATCTTTACAAATAACATAGTCATCAGGTTCAGGCTCAGTTTCATTTTTAATATGTTCGTAATAATGTAAATGTTTCATTATATATTGAATTTTTTATTTATAAGTAATTGTTTTAAATATTCTTCATCTTTTGAATAGTGTAATATTTCGTATTTAAACATTAATGCTAAACCAGAGTTATCAAAACATGAAATTAAATTTTGTGGTATATTTTTATATTTAATAAAAAAAACACCATCTATTCTTATTCTTATTATTTGGCCTACATTATTTTCTATAAAATTATGAATATCTTCTTTTGAAAAATATGTATCTTCACAAATAACATAGTCTCCAATTTGTGGTTCATTTTTATTCTCGTAATAATGTAAATGCTTCATAAATTATATATTATATTTTTTTGACATTAATATAGATTCTAATTCATCTTTATAATCTGAAATATATTCAATATCATTAATAAATGTAAAATAGAATGTTTTACCATCTTTATTTTTACCATTCCATGTGGCATGAAATAAATACTCAGGAACATTTTCATATTCTACAGTAATATCTGGATTAAGTCGTACATATGTTTTTACAGCAGATATTATACCTATATTATTTTCAACAAATTCTTTATAAGTTGCATCAGTATCTCTTAATTTCATTATAACATATTGACCTTTTTTAGGTAATGATATTGTAAACTTTTCATATATTTTTAAATGTTTCATATTGATATATATTAAAAAATAGATATAAAATAATAAGGAATTAATTATAAATTAAATTTATTTACATTTATAAATAATTCTAAATCTTTTTTATTTTTAGAATAGTGTAATATTTCTCTTCTAATTCTAGCACATTTTCACCTCTCCATACGTTTATAGTTTCTAAAAAATAGGCATGAGATGCTTGATTTCCATATTTTCTAATATCATTACTATCATTAATCTTTTCATATGTTTTTAAATATTTCATAGGTTATATTTATTTGTATCTCTATACGTTTCCCAATTATCTTTATTTATATTTTTATTTGATATATATAAATTATAGAAAATTATTGAATCTTCTTCATTGTCTGTTTCAAACAATATATTATGCTTATCTTTTTTCCATTTTCTTAAAGAGACAGTATCATCATCAGTTATATTTTTCTTTTGTTTATTTGTAAAAAAATCAAAAATTCTCCAGTCTGTTCTTTTTAATGATGTATATTTAATATTTTTTGTAGATGCCTCTAATATTTTTATAACACCTATTTTATATTCTGGAAAATGTGGCAATTTCCACACATAATATTTTTTATCAATATTTATTTGTGTATAATTTTCAAATGTTTTTAAATATTTCATATATTAAATTTATCCTGCATTGCTAAAATCCGCATTATTTCTTTACACTCATCTAAATCATCTGATTGAAATTTAAGACTATTTGTTGTTGTTAGTGTTTTTTGTAATTCTATTTCATTTTTATAATATGCATCTTCTATTTTATCATTTTTAACAGTATATAGTTGTTTAATAGTTAAAAATTTTTTATCTTCATAACAAATTTCAACAACATTATAATAAATACCTTTCCAAACACCATATTTTTTTGTAAAATATGGTTCATATGGTTTATAAAATGGTTCAATCTCTTCAAATGTTTTAATATGTTTCATAAATTATATTTAATTCTATTGAGTTCTATTTTTATATTTTCTTTTTCTTTTTCTGTTAATGATATAATATCTTTATCTAACGTCCAATTTCTTTTAAAATTTCTTATTAATGAGCATAATGTATGATATTTTTTACTACCTTCGTGTGCTGGCCCAGTAGTAATATCTATTATTTCAAAAGGTTCCTTATTAGTATATTTTAATGATACTATATCACCAATAACAAATGTGTCAGATTCAAAATATTTAATATATTTCATATACTATATATTAAAAAATAAGGACAAATTTTAGAAATATCTAAATCCTTGAAACCCTTTCATTGGTATTGGTACTATTGTATTAAATTTACCACTTCGTTGAATAAAGTTACCTGACCAATGTTGTCCTGTCGTTGAGCAATCAAAATCATTTTTAACTAATCCTACAATTTTCATCCAACCTATTATATATCCTTTATAACAAGAATAACACTTTGATCCAACTGAAGTTTTTGTTGGTAAATTGCTAACTTTAAAATTCATTACTTGTGACTCATCTTCAACTGCCTTTAATTCTTTTTGATATTCTTTCCAATCAATAGTTGCTGGTATTGTTATTACAATATCTTGCGGTTCAGTCATATTTTCAAATGATTTAATATGTTTCATAAGTTATATTTATTTATATTCATTTGCATTTGTTCTATATCTTTAATATTATTTGAGTGATATATAATTTCTTCTGGCATCATTAATCTTTCATCATCCATGGAAAATTTACTCACCAAATGATTTGGTACATATTTGAATTTAACTAAATAATTACCATTATTAAACCGTTTTAATATTTTACCTATATTATCATTAAAAAAAGTATTTAATTTTGTGATATCTGTATTAGTATCAGTATTATAATTATAATCTAATTTATACGGTTGTGTTTCTTTACATATAACATAATCACCAACTTGTGGTTCATCTATATTTAATGATTCGAATGTTTTTATATATTTCATAAGTTATATTTTATCATTGTTTTTTCAATTTTCTTTTGTTTTTTTTCTTCATCTGTTAAGTATTTTATATTTAGTGTATTAGTAATGTAATTATCAAAACTTTGTAATATATCTTCAATATTTCTTGCATGGTGATAGAAACATGGTATTTTACTATGTCTGTTATTAGTTGGTTTAATATCGAAGTGTATTGTAAAGGTTCGACCTATATCTTGATCTGATGTTATACCTGCGGGATTTATATCTGTATCTATTGTTATAGAATATTTTATCTTTTTTTTGGTTTTATATATTTTTGGATTATTTACAATAGTTTCTCCGTCATAATGTTTATCAGCACCATATCCTAGGAAGGTTCTAAATCTTAGATTAGATTTAGTGCAAATATCTAGTCTATCTTCAAATTGTATTTCAAATTTATCAGTGAATTCTCTTATAAGAATCATATCGTCAAATTTATCTTGACTGGTGTGTATATATTTTTCTAATGTTTTTATATATTTCATATATTTCATATATTATATTTGTTTGCTTGAATTACTAATTCTAATTCTTTTTTATTTGGTGACCAGAATTTTATTTCATTTATATAAAATCCTCTTCTGTCATTATGCTCAATTCCAAATATGAAACGGTTTTCAATATCATATGGTATATCTTCATATTTAACAACCCACAGCTCGCCATAGTTATTAGTTGTAGGATAAATAAAGGATATTGAATTTTATATATTTCATAAATTATATTTGTTTGCTTGAATTATTTCAGTCGCAGTTGCTGTTATCTCGTTGCCATAAGCAGTTCCGATGCTATTGGTTGCATATTCCATTTTTCAACAAGACGAGTTATAAGCTTACTTTCTTTCATGATAATAATATAATCACCTTCTTTATATTTTGAGTTTGATTCATATTGTTTAATATATTTCATTTTATAGATTATATTTATTTACTAATATTAATTGTTCTAAATCTTTTTTATTTTTAGACCAGTATTTAATCTCTTCTTTTTTCATAAGTCTTGTGTTTATACCACCGTGATCAAATTCGCCTTTTTCTATTTCTAATGGAATATTTTTATATTGAATTAAATATGTATATTTACATGATACATTATTATCATCTTTAGAATTTCTATATCTAATATATTGACCTATATTTGTTTTTAAAAAATCTATTACATCATCAGTTGATCCAGTGCCAGACTCATCACATATTACATAATCTCCTACATTTAGTTTTTTTGTATTGACTGATTCGTATTCTTTTATATATTTCATATATTATATTTATTCATTATTTTATTAGCATCAATAATCCATTGAGGGATATCTAATAAACTAGTTATATTATCTATATTTCTAAATGGTTTTTCTTTTAAATATTTAATAATCTTTTCTTCTGAGTCTTTAACTAATCTATTATATAATATTGTAAATTCTTCTAATGATATATCTGGAGTTATAATATCGTATATAGATTCTATATCTTCTTCACTAATTAAAGCTAATTCTGTTTTAATTTCTGGGAATTCAAAAGGATTAAATTCATCATACTCCGCATAATCATAAGAAAGTGAATCTACTGTGTCTCTTATTTTTTCAATTAAATCATTTTCA
>Ga0302271_10003643_pt1 | contig 12870 bp, 23 predicted proteins | sample III_Bog_N1_1_FD_198767 | JGI IMG/M metagenome (GOLD analysis project Ga0302271, IMG submission 198767) | Peat permafrost microbial communities from Stordalen Mire near Abisko, Sweden - III_Bog_N1_1 | ecosystem: Environmental > Terrestrial > Soil > Wetlands > Peat | place: Sweden: Abisko... | reverse complement strand
GATCATCAAGAATAACCAAACGAACAGAATAACCGCCTTCGCCATATGAAGCGCTGTCGTTTAACTCCCAATTATCGTCTTTGCATTTCACTTTGATAATTTTCATTTTACCAATTCCCTCTTTCATGATAAAACCAGTTACGCCAGTCCGCTATAGCTTCACCCAAAATATTTAAATCGTGTCCCAGATTGACAGAAACATTATTTGCTTTATAAAATTGATTGGCTGAGTTTTCCAACAACTTAAAACCGGCAATCACTGCATTTTCTTTTTTACCGTCAATCAATTTAATCAACTTCTCAATCGAGATTTCATTTTTCTTAACAAAATCTTTGACCTCAAAATCATCATATTTTTTCAGGGTATTAATAGCGGCAATAACTTTGGAAGAATATTCTTTTCCAAGATCATTATCGTCACCAATCTTTACTTTCAAAATTCTCATTTTGTTATCCGTTGTTTTGTAATATTAGGATTTTTTCTTTTACCGGCGTTAAAAGCAGGTCTATTATTAATTGACTGATAAGACTGAATAAATTTGAGATCTTGTTTTGAAAGAACCTCGCCGGTTTTCAACCTTTGAATAAGATCTTCATAATCTTGCTTCATTTTGTCTTTTATATCGTCGGTTTTTCTAATCTTAATAATTTTCATTTTATTTAACCTTTACAATGTATCGAAGTCCGGAATTACGGGATCAGCAAAACATCGGCAGAGAATCGGTTTTCCCGGCGGACCGTCGGGAGGCGGTTGACGAAACGGTTTTCCGTCCGGCGCAATCGGCGGCTTCGCCATTTTTTGAAACAAAAAATACTGTCCTTCCCGATCCCAATGATTTCCATGATATTTGCTATTCTTATCGACATCCGGGTATAAACCATTCGGATTTCCAGCAACTCTCCGGTCTCTAGAATTACGCCAACAATACCCCTGCACCCCACAATTCTGCATCCTGAGATGGTTGAAATCAGAAAATGCTTTTGCCGTCTGATCTCGGGCAATCAATTTCGCTTTTGTCTTCGTCGCCTTAGTTAAATCCATTAACGCTTGGATCATCCCGCCTTCCGGCACCTTAACCCCGTTCACATTATCTTTAACCAAGGTCTGTATATCATCAAAGTATTTTTTCGGAATACTAGAAATCAAATTCACGTTTTCTTTTACCTGAGCATCAAAAGCATCCTTCAATCCCTTTTCGGTCATAATGGTCATCAAATCAATTCCGGCAGCTTTTTTAAATTGAGCATAAAACTTTCGTTTGCTCTCTTTGTAAGTTTGCAGGGTTATATCTTTTGCGGTCGCCTCGTAAGCGTAGAGTAGGTCTTGATATTTACGCCGTAACTTTTCCAGCCGGTGATTAAATTTTTCGAGCAGGGTTTGATCAGCTTCAAATTTTCCGATCAATACTCCATATGGCCGGACGGATTGTTCCGTGATCAACCAATTTTCGCCCTCGTGTATTGCACCCTTAATTTTACCCGTGGAAATGTCTCGGATAACCTGTTTTTTAAGCACCCCAACCATCCGGGCAACCTCGTATGCGGTCAAATAACGAACGGCGTCTGTGGCTTGTTTAAACGTTAATTTTGCGTTTTCCTGAACTTGAGCTTTGGAAAGCTTCTTTTGCTGTTCCTCGCTCATCTTCAGAATCAGGGGCTTAAGCTGGAGTTCATAATCGCGAGCAAGACGACGAGCCAATTCAAGTAGCTTCGCCCGGTACTGGGCGATTAAAGTTGGATATACTTGAATTGGCTTGAACTTCATTAATTCACTTGAAGAATTTTTACAGCATTATTTATTTTCTTCAATCTGTCCTCTGCAAATTTTATTATTTTTTCATTGCCTGTATCTTTTGCTTTGGCTAAAGCAAGTTGAAAAGCAATAGAAGAATTACCTAATTTAATAATTCCATCAGTATAATTCCTTACCGCTTCATCCAAATGCAAAACCTTATCATCACCGACATGTTTCGGCAGACTCTTGTAAGCCGACTTCGGCGTCTTGCTCGCAAATTCTTTGGCGACCGCCGGTTTCTTTGCAAACAAATAACCCTGTTGTGCTTTGCTCTCAAACACGTCCTGCTTCTTTACTGTTTTATTGTGAGTCTTTTCAGGGACAGCATCCGAACACTTCACTTTGATAATTTTCATTTCTTCACCTTTCCTTAACGATTAACCTTCTCCATTGCCGCCCAGATTTCACCCGAAATAGATTTTGCACCGTTGAGTTTGCTCGAGACCTTCCCACTATCATCAATCGAAATATAACCATTACGATCATCGAGGCCATAAATGCGAACATTGGTCGAATTAGCCCATATTTTGCAAAGCCTTCCAATTTTTTCATTATTGGTTTCCGCGACGAGGGCGTTAATAAAATTTTGCGCAACTGCCTTTCTTTCGTCAATAGTCATTTTATCGTCACCGACCCAGACCTTAATTATTTTCATTTTTTACCTTAATTATTTTCTTGGCTTTATTTATAGAATCTGTTTCTTCCCATTCCGGCACCACATCTTCTTCCTGTGCGGCCTTCAAATTTTTAAGCGTTTTGTTTGGACGCCCCAGATAATTATCTTTATTTGCCTCTTCGGCGGCAACTTCCGGGTCTACCTGATAAACCCCATCACGTGCTCTTTCAAGTTCGTCGGCAACATCCATCGCATCCACCAAATCAACTTCATTCGCTCCGGTTTCTTTTTCCAGCCGTTCAATTTCTCCTTTCGTCAGGTTGTTAAAAATCTTCCGTTCCATAACTTCTTTCCGAGCAATCTTCAGATCGATAATTTTATTGTCCATGGACGCAGTAAGCATATCCAAGAACTGTCTATCGGTTTCCATTTTCTTTTCCGGCGATACTCTTTCAAGGGCTGGGAAGACAACGTCAAAATCAGCCGGGAGATTTTCGTTAAATAAGGACGGAACAATCCAGCGCCGGTACAGGCTCATCAAATGGGGTTTAGCTCCGGAAGACTGATATTCTTCAATCATATCGTAATAATTGTTCATGTCGCCTTCGCCAGTAGCATCCAAACCCTTGGCACTAGTGCCAACCAGCTTTGTAACCGGATACCCTGTGGCGGCGCTTACAGTAGTATAAAACCGCTCTAAAATTTGATCCAAACCGCTAAAGGCCCCGACCTCAAAGTTCTCCAACTTCTCTTTAGTATCAATAATTGCCATGTTATTATTGGACATCTGATAGTTCATCAGATTAACCCGCTTCAAAAATGCAGCGGTGGCTTCGTCGTCCGCAACAATACCCAGCAAATCATCGACACTCAATACCGGTACGGAAGCCCGGAACAAAAGTGAGGCAATAGCACTATCAACAATACCAGCGTTCCTGACCGCCTCATAGACGTTGGATAAAATAGATTGACCCCAATAAAGATTACGCTGCCTTTCATACCAGGGCAAAAACTCACCGCCGAATCTTTCTACCCGAGAATGATGGACAATAGCTCCGGTTAAAAATAATTCTTCATCCTTAACCCCGGTCTGTTTTAAAGCAACTATACCGGCGGAGCCAATTGTATAAGTAATCGGCATCAGAAAATCGTCAGCCAACGGGTTCATGAAATTAATACGAGCGGCATAAGCTTGCCAAGCGTCAAACATCCGCAAACAAAGAAGGGAATTATGCGGCAAGTAATCGGGAATAGGATTCCTCATTGCTCCCCAGGTCGCATTAGTCAGCGCGACAATAAGGGAGCCGCCAAAAATACGTTCTGATTTCAAAGCGGATAAGAGTAATTCTTTTGTTCCCAAATGTTCATCATATTTTTTGAGAAGATTAATCTTATCCGGTTCCCAAGACGGACAATAGATATCCCAGCCTCGCTTTAATGATTCTTTAGGGAGCAAGTCAACAATACGCCGCCCCAGCCATCCTTCATAAATATCGACCAGCTCTTGATAACCAAAAAAGTTTTGAGGAGAGAACACAGATTGTTGGAGACGGTCGGTTCCGCTGTTCATGCTCGTAACGAGATTGACCAGCGAATCGACCTGTTTCGTTTTGGTTATCTTCATTCGGATTCCTGCTTTATTTGGAGAGTTTCAGAATCCGTTTGGTATCAGCCGCTTTTGCCGCCTTGGAGCCGGAAGCCAAAATCAATTTAGCTTCTTCCATTCCCCGCTCGCTAAGCGAACAATCTGCTCCATCATTCAACAAAGCAATCGCGGCCCGGAATTCGCCAACATGAACAAGCTCTTCTTCGGCAATCGAATTGAGCAAGGCAGCGATTTTTTCGTTGCGAATTGATGTAGCAAGTTGGGAATACAGATTTGCGGCCTCAAGTTCTGCGGCCAACATTTCACGCAATGCCCGGATAAGTTCTTGGTCGGTAAGTTTCCGGTCAAGATCAAGTCCGGAAAAAGAATCTGCGAATTTTGCCATAATTGAGTTATCCTTATAAAATTATCCTTACAAAGATAATAAGCGCAATATAGCAAAATTGCAAGGTCAACACGGAGCGCTGGTTAATACTGGGTAATTATGTAGTAGGTTTTAAATTTTCGCAAACCGTAATAATTAAACCCGCTCAAAAGCGCGGCATCCGGTAATATTTCCGGCCTCATCCCTTATTACATCAGCAGGAACGATCAAGTCCGTACGTTCGGTTACAGCACTTGCAACCATACGACTAACAATCAAATAAACCCCATCAACTGCATCCGGCAAACCAGTAACTTCACCAAATGTTTGTCGGACAAATTTAACAATAATTTGTCCGGTTTTATCAATATGACCGTCAAGGCCATATCCGCCGAGTTGTTCGGTTAAAGACGTAACTCTCGCCAATCCCTCCGGCACAAACTCAACAACAGACTTGTCCGGAGCGTTATATCTTACAACATGTGGGGTAAAATTTTTAATAATCATTTTATTGTTTTCCTGCAATTAGTAGTGCCATTTCAATTAATTTTGTACGAATGTCCCCATTCATACCGGTATCAATTTTGTAATTCATTATCACATCTTTTGCTAATTCAACCAACCAATATGCCGGATAACAATATCCGGCTGTCATTTTACCATCCTCGTCGTAGTGATACGATCCGCCAGCGCGTAGTGAAAATTCGTCGCGCGCCTCGACCCATTCAATTTTAGCCCATTCACCATTTTCAAAAGACGCCCCAACTTTCCTATCCTCTAAATATTTTGCATCATCCCAATCGCAAATATTATGATTAATTGTTTCTGCAAACCATTCCCCATTAATGTTTGTGATATTATATTCTGATATTTTCCGCAAAATCTTTCCGTCGGCGGCATAAAAATAAACAGCCCTTTCAATTGCAACTTCATCCCAAGTATTCGCGGCTAACGCTGTTTCAATTTTAATCCGATTCGACGGCCTTACGATTTTCATTGTGAGTATATTGGCTTCTGAGATATTCATTCTTTGATTCTCCAATAACCGCCGTCATAATTTTGCACTATATCATCCCATAATTTTTTAACATATTCCACTAGCACTCCCGTAGAATCAATAAATTCTCCGTTAATCAGGTGATAGCCGCCATTACCAGCAGCATCCGGCTTTACTTCTTTGCCAAATTTATCATAACTTCTTGTAATTATCTTTTCCATTTTGTCATCCTTGATTTATCACTTTCAACTAATCATATTATACACCGGTATAATCGAAAAATCAAAATAAAGAACGAAAAATAATCATAGAAAAATTAAACAAACTATTCCGGTAATGTTAACTGTACCAGGCGACCGTGAGCTTTAGCGCCGGGCAAGCGTTCAACAAGCTTCTTTTTTCTCAACTGCCGGATTGCTTTGTTAACCCCGATATTAGTAACACCGATAATTTTCCCAAACTCAATGTCCCCAATGTCGCTTTGTTCCTTTACCTGATTTTCCAAATAGAGCAGATAAAGAAATTCTACTCGGCCGAGCGGGGTTTTACACATTGTCTTCCACATCTTTTCTGTAACTGTCATTTTTACCTCTTTTTTAAAATTGGAGCCGGGTGTCGGAGTTGAACCAACGACCGATTGATTACAAATCAATTGTTCTACCACTGAACTAACCCGACCCATATAATTTACGCCATCAAATAGAATACAAAAGAAACCGTCGCAACTGCAACCGCTATTATAGAGGCAACAACCAGATCGGCAATTAACTCTTTTTTGTTTTCTTTGCATTCGACAAAAAGAATATTCTTTCCGTCTGTTCTCAGGAAAGAAAAACACTTCACTTCACCGCAAGGCAAATTGGCGGTAGGTGACAAAGAAGGATTATAAAAGAAACAATCCTTACAACCTCTTTTAATCTTTTGCTTTTTTATTTGTAGTTTACGGATAACTCCGTCGATCACAAACTCCGTAACTTCGCCCGGTTGATATTCTTTCATTTTTTACTCCTTGTTTTTTTAACGGTTGTTGAATAAGGCGTACTCGTTAATTCCGATGCAAAATGCCACGACCAATTTTCAACTGTTTTCGCCCAGGCAACGCCATATCGAATACTTTCATCAGCATTATAGCAAACAGCAACCACCATTCCCTTTTCTTCCGATATTCTCGAATACACTATTTGATTATTTTGGAAGTGCGTCAGATCGGCCGTTTCATTCGACCTCCGGCAATGAACAATGTGTCGAAACAATTTGTCGGTCACGGTAAACCGGATTGTTTTTTAGGGCATCAATATCGTACCCGAGTTTTATTTTAGGCGGCGGATTATTGCACCGATCAACTAAACCTAATAACGCGCCGTAAATCCTCTTCAACATGAGTCGAACCCCTTTGAGCATTTTCTTTTTCCTCGTACATTGCTTGTTTTATCCGAACCTTTTTATCTTCTGTTTTTTGCAAATTTTCGAGATATTCTTCTGTATTCCAGGGCATCAATAATCTCAAATATTTGAACACTTTCATTTACCCTCTCCCTCAATTGTTATTTAAATTAAATTATACAACAATATAACCTAAAAATCAACCTCCGTTTCTGAAAAAACATGATCAGAACTTGTATCTATTTTTAAAGGCGTCTTTTTTACTTCCTTATATTCCAATCTCCCCAAATACCATATTAACGCCCGGCGCAGTAAATCGGCCTTTTGTTTTTCATTCATTTTTTTATCTTCCCAAACAATATCTGGGAAACAAAGTGCCAGGCAAGTTCCCTTATAAGTGCTTTCTGGTTTTATTAAAGACAAATCGGGCTTAAGCCTTGCATGCGAACGCAGCGCCTTTTGACAAATGTCGGAATAACTAATGAGGTAAGTGTCTGAATAAAATTCAACAGCTTTTTTAAGTTGTTCAAGCAATGAATTGGATACCCGGAGTTTATGTTGGATATCTACAACCAATTCCCTAAGCTTTTGTTTACGGCGGCTATCCATTTGTTTTTCTCTTTTATTCGGGCAGTTCTTTAATTCTGTTTAAAACCGCTTCTGCCCTTTCGGATGTCTTTAAATCCCGGTACTCGGCAACTTCTTTGCAGCAAAGATAATCAGGATCGTGTAACGGGCATTTACTACATTCAAAATCATAATCATCGGTTCGATATTCTGCGCAGTATGGTTCCAAACCGGGCATGTCTTTCAAAAATGGATTGTTATGGAGCAAATAAGTAATGGAGGACATTGGGTGCCTTACTAAGAACTCCCACTTACTGATAGATAAGTCTTTTGTTCTGCTCATTTTCTTGTCCTTAGTTGTAAATAGACTTTATCAATATAATCCAAATTCGCTTCTACCCGATCATTAAATTCCCTTTCGTCCAGCAGGTAGTTAACCCCGCGCAATATCATGTCGGCCCGAACAAAATCATTTACCCAAATCGCGTGATAAAAAAACTGGGGAAAATTCTGTGTCGTCAACGCATCGAAATCCTTAAAAGGAGGCGATACGAATTTTTTATGAAATCGCCCACAGGTTTTTCGTAAAGTCAAAAAGTAAAAGCCGTCGTCTTTAAAAACAACAAACAGGTGGAATATTTTTCCAGCCTTAATATTCCGCACGGGCAATACAGTATCGGTAAATGTATATTCTCCTAATCTAAGATTTTTAAGGCACCCCACAAACTTAAACTTCGGATTTATCATTTAGTTCCCAATCAAATTTAATTTTATCGTTCGTCAAGATATTTTTATCGGCTCGTTTTAGTCTTGGGAATTCCCGATAATAATAGTTACATTATACACCGGGTTAAACAAAAATCAAATATATGTAGTAACTTTTATTTAGTTTTCTTTACCGCATATTTCACTAGCCGGGGCGAATAATCCTTACAAACGGTATGTTTATACTGGCAACGGCATAAATCGCGATTAGAACAGCTATTGCAAAGATTACTCATTGCATTCGATCCCGGCAGGATGATTATTGTAATGCTGCGGATGATTTGCTTGTTCTTTCATTATTCCAAATCTCCTTCGGTTATACCGGCAAGTTCATTTAAGTCACGCCGGATTGATTGAAGCTGAATTTCAAGTCCCGACAATTCTTTTTCATCAAGACTATTACCTATTGTATCATAAAAAGTAGTTTTTTCGTCAACATAAGACGAAACCTGGGTTTGCTTTATCTTCTCCATAATATCGTCAATCTGTTGCAACTTGGATTTACCCGGTTTTGCCCGAACAAAACAATCGTCACAAAAAGAAAATTCTCGAGCCGAGTCGTGCTCAAAATTAGAAAGTTTATCGTCATACGATATTTCTTCTTTATTTACATAAAGAAAAGGATACCCATTTTTCCAAATCTTAATTACCCCGTTTTTCCATTTACGTCCACATTCGAATGCAATTTGTTGGACTTCTATCGATTGTTCGGGTGTAACCCTTATTTTTATATTCTGTCCTTTATACAAAGCCCATCTAAAATTCGGATGAGTTTCTATCTTCTTTTCTTTGGATTTATTCACTTGCCAGCTCCTTGTTATATGTGATTTCGGCGGGGAAATCTGGCAGGTTAACCAGGAGCCGCATAACTTGCCGCATTTGCGGGTGAGCCGCCTTGTCGAGGCGCAATGCAAGGATATTTTGCCACTGTTCGAACGTTGCGGTCATTATGACCTCGGTCTTGAGCGAGTTGGGCAATACCGACCGGGCTTCTTGGGGTTTGCAGCCATTATTAATCATGTAAGCATAGTATTGCTCGCTGTTTGCCATGGCGCGAAACCATGTTTGATAATTAACCCCATTAATGTTTTTAACCCAATCAAAACAAGGGCGAATAACTTGCATATTGCCGGAGCAATCAACATACCGGGTTGACTCCTGACTAAACGACGCAACTCGGTGTCGAACCAGTTCGTGGGACACGCCCCGGTCACAGATAAACCGAACAGTCATGTAATCGGCAGCTTCCGCGACAGAATACCAATCCATGTCACAACGCTTTTCTACCGGCACAAATTCACCAAATAAATCCTCCGAAAATTTGATAAAGGGTTCTGCCACGCCGTTAGCAAACCCTCTTGTATGGCGACAAAAGGCGACAAACAAATTTCTCCAGGCTCGGACATTACCGGTGGTATCCCCATTTTCATCTTCGATAATAAAAGATCCGTGGAACCCGTAGCAAAAATTCTTATAAGACGGATTTTCTCTACTCTTGAGAGTAAGATGAACGTGTTCCAGAATTGAATCGTGTTTGGTTTTGATCCGGGCCGCAACAAATCTTCGCGCCGAATCTTCAGTGATTTTATCTTCGCTCTTATAACACACCCGACCGCAAAGTTCGATTTTTTTCAACGGGTCGTGCTCGTGAATAATTTCAACGCTGGGTTCAATAATCTGCATTTTATTCTCCTTTATATCCCAATTGTTTTGGCGCAATCCAATAAGACGCACCCTCGCCCTTTACCCGAATTTCCAAAACGGATTCGGGATCAAAACTATGTTGAGTAATTTCAACAAACTCCCCATTCAAAAGAGCGGAAGTTCCGATTAAAAAACACTTGGCCCAATTGGGAGCTAGAGATAAGCTATTATCGGGAACAACAATAAGAGAATCCCCATTAGCAGAAAACAATTTGAGCCTAACCAGCCCGTTGCCCAAATTACTTTCTAATTGACAAAACAAGTGAAAACCTTCCCAGGCATTTGTTAGAACATAATCGCCCGGCAGGAAAGTTTCGTTTTTAACAGGATCGTGTTCTTTATCAACAACGACCTTCTTCCTTAGTTCCACCAATTCCTCGAGCCAAGTGGCAAGTTGTCGATGTTCGGCGGCGCAGGAACAATCCGGATTTGTATTATTATAAGAATCCGCAACTTCCCTTGAATGTTTTATTGCTTCTTCAATATTCATCTTTTCGTTCCGTTTTTACAATGTTCACGCCATAATTTACCGGTGGAGCTGGCACTGGCAGTCCTGCCGCACCAAGGGCATTTACTGGTATTGATGGCATTACTCCATCCTTTCTACTTGTACACCGTTTTCACTTACTCGATAAAAAAACAAGCCACCGCAAGATTCGCAGAATTGATCATCTTCGCTCGGCACTATGTTTTTTACTTTAAAACCTGCGTTGCAATGGGGGCAGGTGCCATCGAGTAGTATGCGACTAGCAAGTGCAGCATGGTAGTCGGCTATTTTTTGTTTCAAGGGTATTTTGCTATTCATTGTCGTCGCCGTCATCCGGCCCGTCGTCAACAGCGTTCAACTCCCCGACGTCCTGCATATGATTCCGGTACGCTGTTTTAAACTTTGAAATATCATCTTCATCCCGGTTTGCAGACCCCGATCTGAACAACCAAAGCGGACATTCCCCGTTTTCGCATCCCTTGGTCAGCCCCCGGTTATAACCGTTGCACTCCCAGCAGAACATTTTGATCGCCCGGAGCGCCTTGGGGTTCTTTAGAAATTTTTCTACAGGATTGGTCTTGACCATTTCTTCCCCGGCATGTTCTTCCCGCCACTTGGCAAGGGCATCGACTGCCGCAGTATTTTTTACTTCTTCTTCAACAAATTTTCTGGCCATGGTTATTTCCTCTTTCCGAATATTTTTTCAATGGTTTGTAAAACTTGATCGAAGTTCATCATTATGGCCAGGGCAATAATGACCGCCGCACCGCCAATATACTCCATAATTAATTATCCTTTGTTGTGATTACGACGCCTTTGTGCCTTTCGGCGTTGCTATCATATATTATAATACACTCGTATAATAAAGCAAGCGCCGGGTATAAAATAAATTGACTTTTGTTATTGGGCTTCCGGCTTCCAGGCCAATATCTTATTATAGATGATCCGGGCATAACGCTGACGGTCTTTGGCTAAATTAGCCCCAAACCAATTAAAATAATCCGGACAACCAAAATTCCCATCATCAAAAACGCAACCCTCCCCATGTTGCAAAGGACATTTGAAATCGGTGTTTTTGTCTTTTATTGAACACAAGGGGCACTGGCAAACAAGAGTGAGTACCTTTATAAGCAATTGTTTCGGGAGGGTGTTTTTCGAATCAATCTCCGGATGATCCGCCAGGTATTTCCAAACCTCGAGGCTAATTTCTTTTGCTTCAACTTGAGTAATCGTTTTCTGCTTTCCTTTTTTTGTTGTTAAATAACCAACTTCGAATCGTTTATCTCAATACAAAGTTTTACACATTTTATTTCGCTGTCGGGATCGGCAAGTAGCTTTTCGTACTCGGTTGCGGCTTTGATCTGATTGAAAACGGATCGAGCACGATTATAGAATCTTTACCTTTCCTTACAGCCTCATTGATTTCCGCAGTCATTTTTTCAACCTCGTCCCGAATTTCACCAGCAGTCATATCGCGCCAAACTTTCATTTGCTCGTTTCCTCCGGTTGTTGTTTATCCCGTCCACAAGTATATTATACAACCGTATAAGTAAAAGATCAATAGTGATGATAAAAATAATCGAAGAAAAATTGAAAACTATTTGATAGACGTATTTATTACCGACCCGTCCGGCAGCTTTAAATTAATCCTAGAGGAATCCGCGTATGAAACGCCGCCAGAACGCTTGACAACCGGCGACCCGGTATCTTGTCCGACCGGAGGCACAGGAAGCCCGGCAACGGTTAAATAATTACATCCGCCGCTTCTTTTTGCCGCCTCTGCCTCTTTTTCTTGTTTGCCCCGGACACCGCCCATCATCTTCACATAATCAATCGCCCCCTCTTTCATAATCTCATCGTTGTAAGTATAGCGCAGGGCGTCAACGGCATGATTAAATTTATCAATTGGCTCCCCGACAACTTTCCCGGTCGCCGGATCGGTTTTGTATTTATAGAGCTGAAACTCGTCGGTAATATTTTCCTCCGGCAATCCTTGATCCAAACATCTGGGGTGGACAACAATATTCCAATGCTTTAACCAGTCCAGCCCCATTGTGATACTCCCGGCCCCTTTCTTAACCGCCTCTATTCGATAATGACGATTTTTCAAATGCTTAATCAGTTCCGGCCTTGCACTTTCGGCCTTTACTATGTACCCCTTGATTCCTGATATCAGGGCAAATAAGTCGGTATCGATTTGATCCGGGTCAAGTTCAATTTTAAAAATACAATCCGCGATATAAATTTCCTTTGTGTTCCAATCTAAATACGATCTTATCAAACAACACGGGTCGGGGAAGAAACCGAAGTCAACACCGAACTTCCAGGGGATAATTGTATCAGCAGGAACAATAAAATCCCGGACGCACCATTTTCGAATAATCGTCGCCTCACTAATCTTCTGGGGCAAACCACACCAGATATAATTATAATCATCTTCGGAATTACTTTTATCCGACATCATCAACTCATACAGCGGTGTATCACGGAACCACGGGTTATCCCACCAGTTGATATAAACATGAACCGTATCCGGTGGAATCGAAGCACCGGTAACGAACCTATCATGAACCGGTTCATGTTCGA
>Ga0302271_10003642_pt1 | contig 12875 bp, 8 predicted proteins | sample III_Bog_N1_1_FD_198767 | JGI IMG/M metagenome (GOLD analysis project Ga0302271, IMG submission 198767) | Peat permafrost microbial communities from Stordalen Mire near Abisko, Sweden - III_Bog_N1_1 | ecosystem: Environmental > Terrestrial > Soil > Wetlands > Peat | place: Sweden: Abisko... | reverse complement strand
CTGTAATAGTCCCGGTAGACGTACCGACAACTTTTATGGATGCTCCGATAATTGGTTCACCGCCTAAGTCAACGACTTTCCCGGTAATGGTTTTGTTTTGTGCAAACATAGGGAGTAAAATTAAACAGAACCCTAATGTTAGCAGTATTTTACTCAAAAAACTTGAGTTTACTTTTGTTTCTCTTTTCATATTCTTACTTTTAAAGTTTTAAATATATTTTAATTAATAGTTTGTTTTAGTGTGATTTTTCCTGTACGTTTCTTTCACATAGGCATTTTTTTAATTGTTTATGTATTATAGTGTTTATTCAATCTCAACTTTATATGGCTTCCTGTTTTTCTTTAATTCCAAAATCACTTTCTATATGGATAAATTTAGTCAGAATAAATCCGGGGATCGTACAAATCATTACCCATATAAAAAAACTGTGATAACCCCAGAGGTCCTCCAGCCAACCTGAAGCCATTCCGGGGAGCATCATTCCAAGCGCCATAATACCCGTGCTAAAAGCATAATTCGATGTTTTGTGCCTGCCGGCAGATATGGAGAGCATGTATAACGAAAATGCCGTAAATCCAAATCCATAACCAAACTGTTCAATTACTACAGCAGATCCAATCAGCCACAATGAAGCAGTTTGAGTGTATGCCAGATAAATATAGACTGCACCCGGGAGATTCATAAAAATAACAAAAGTCCAGAGTAAGCGCTTCAACCCATAAATTGATGCGAGCCAGCCACCAAGTAGTCCTCCCAGAATAAGTGCTATCAGGCCTAACGTCCCATAAATGAATCCAACTTCGGAAGTCGATAAAGCCAGTCCGCCTGCTGCATGGGAATCCAGTAGAAAAGGGGTAGACATTTTAAGCAATTGTGCTTTCCCCAACCGGAAAAGTAATAAGTATGCCAGTATAATCCATATGTCTTTCTTATTGAAAAATGCAACAATGGTCTCTTTAATACCGAAAAGAATAGATTTCAAATCAACTTTCACACCTTCAATATCCTCATTGGGTTTAGGAAGCATGAATTTGTGATAGAAAGCAAAGAAAAGAAACATGATTGCTAAAATCACAAAGGTTACAGACCATGCAACAGGAATGGGACCTGATCCGGCAACAGTACTTAATTTAACTGACAAAGGTGAATTTTCAAGCAAACCGGCCAGTATAACGAGTAATCCCTGCCCGGTAATCATGGCAATTCTGTAAAAGGTGGTCCGAATACCGATAAAGAAAGCCTGTTGGTTTTCATTTAACCCCATCATATAGAATCCATCAACGGCGATATCATGTGTTGCTGAGCTGAATGCTATTAACCAGAAGAAAGCTAATGTCCCTTTAATAAAAAAGGAAGTCGGCAAGGTAAATGCAACACCTGCAAGTCCGGCACCAATTAAAAGCTGCATGGCAACAATCCACCATCGTCTTGTTTTCAATAAATCAACTAATGGGCTCCAAAACGGTTTGATAACCCACGGCAGATACAGCCAGCTGGTGTATAAAGCGATATCGGTATTGGATAAACCAAGTCTCTTGTACATGATGGCTGATACAGTCATCACAACAATATAAGGCATACCTTCCGCAAAATAAAGCGTTGGTACCCATGACCAGGGATTTCTTATAACCGAGTTGTTTCCTTTCATTTTACTGTAACCAACATTTTAATATTCTATGGGCAATTCAAGATAGGGATACAACGGTTCACTGAATCCTACTGATCGATATAATTTTTCTCCATCTCTGGAAGTGTGCAAGGCAACTTTTGTAACACCCATTGATTTGGCTTTGCTCAAAAGCTCTTTCAGGATAAGAGTTGATATTCCTTTACGACGTGCTGTTTGAATGGTGTACATATTTAAAATATCACCTTCCAGATAAGACGAACGATTGAAATCACCCGGAATTTCCCGTATCACCATTCCACCATATGCAACGGCAGTCCCTTTAAATTCGGCTACCAGTGCAAAAAAGCTTCCATTGATTATACTCTTATGAAAAAATCCCTGCATTTCGACTTTTAATTGCTCAATGAAAGAGGTTTCTCTTTCACCCTGCATTTCTGTCAGATAATCAATACGATAACGAATCATCATAGCAATATCTTTCTCTTCAACGTTGCGAATTTTAATTTCAGGGATTTCAATGTTCATATAAAAATACTTTTAAATAATCAATACTGAATTTTACATGAAATCTATTGGAAATCAATGTATCACAATTATTATAACGGACGTGCCACCATGATACCGGTTGCTGATTTTTGAGTATTAAGGTATTGTTCTAATGTTTCATTTGAAATAAGCACCTTTTTGTATTTTAAACTGGCATGTAAAAGATGGATTCTTCCATCCTTATGTATACCAATAACCACATGTGAAATATCCATTCCCTGCATGTTTGTTGCAATTCCGATAATATCCCCATCGTGCAACAGTTGCTCAAATTCAACAAGCCGTCCCTTTGGAATATACCAGGTTTTTCTGTTTGAAATCGCATTTTCCTGGATTGCAATCTGCTTTACAAAATCAGGATTGCTTGCTAATGCCGGATAAGCTTCCGGGTGCGTTGACATAAAACTCACTCTATTATCAATGGCAACGTTTGCAATTTCTTTTGAAACACTTTTGACCGCTTTCTTTTGATCATTATTAAATATCCAGTCGCTGAAATAATGTAAACGGGCTGGATAACCATTAAGGATTCCATCACGATAGCGAATGAATTTCAGTTCGTCAACAAAATCATTGAAAGTGGGATTATCTTTATGAATGGTTCGTGCCAGTGCCAGGCAGTTCTCAGCAAAAGTAGTACAATCCAGTTCCCTGAGATTTATCACCATCTTTTCATTTCCACCAACTTCAAGCGTATTTGCCACATAAGGGGTTTCAAGAAAAAGCTTCCCTGCTTTTATTACCAACAAGCCTGTTTCAAGTTTCTGATCTGTTTTGAGTTGTTTTATAATGTTTTCTACAATTTCTTTGTCATGCGGCATCATCACGATTTCATCCGGTCTTGCTTGAGCCATAAGCTGTTGACTTTGACAGAAAGTATACATACAAAGAACTGAAACGAGAAATAAAATATGTTTCATATTGATACTATTTATTTGGAAACTCAATTAATACGTATTCGTTTTTAATGATCAATTGAGAACTCCGAACTTTATAGTTACTGAGCTTATTAAAACATGCATTCTTAATTCTCAGATTTTAATCGCCCTTGATTCTTATTCATAGCTGAAATCTTCCTGTAACTTAAATCTCCCAATAAATGATTTACGATAGAAATGATATTAGTTTGTTCACGCCATATCTTCAAAAATCATTTATTAATTACATTGAATTAATTGTGAAATGATGATTTTAACAATAACTAAGTTTTTTGTTAAAATGTATTTGATTCTTTCGTGATGTAAAAATAGCCATTTATTTTATTATTGCAAACGATTGCAGTAAGTATTAACATGTTTAACAACATAAATAAATAAATAAATTACTACAAACTCTTAAAAAATCAGAATTTACAATTTGTAACTGTCTAACTCTTATTGCTTTCTTTTTGGGATTATTACTTCGTAAAAGAAAGCAATAAGATTATTATTTTAGATATTTTTAGCATTTTGGTCAATTACCTACTATCTACTCACCAATTTTGCCAAAAAAGAACAACTTTAAATTGGAATCATTTAAATATCAAGTCTTAGAAGAGCACTAATCAGGATTAAAAACAATGTCCTGAAATATTATTTACATATTTTGACATCATCTAAGTATATTTCCTAAATTCAAAAATCTATTGACTCATCTATTTTTCCAACCCATTAAAGAATGTCAAAATAGATTTCATTAACTGATTTCTTTCTTCTGAGCTTTTAATTGATTCAAATGGGAAACCTAGCACACAGGTTTTATACTTTCCCTGATAGACTACCCCGGCACTCAGGTTATTCTCCGAATACCTGAATACAGTATATGCATTTGCTTCTGCCGGTTCAATTCCATCGGGGGATTCAACAACATACGATTGGGCATTCAGGGTATTAAAATAATCATACTTACCCATGAACATATTAAATGGTGATGCAACAGTTTTTACGTTGCCTTCGGTGGCAGCCTGTCCTACCCGCCATTGATATTTAAGAATTTTTTTGGCAAAATCTTTATCTTCCTGTTTAACATCCCCGTTATCCCATAAATCAGTGGCCACATATGCTCCGCTTATAAAGATATTACCTCCCTGCAGGCAATAGTCACTGATTGCCTCTTGTAATTTTTGCGGGAATGTTTTAAACTCTGCTGCATGAACTCCCCGTCCTATCTTTGTTTGCTTTTGTTTCCCCAGTATTAAATCGACAAGTTTATACTCTTTCAGATTTACCAGACTATCCATAACCGACTCGTTACTCGATGAAACATACGAGTAGCCTGCTTTAGCTATAGCCTGACCATGTAAAACGGGATAATCAAAAGTGTTACCTGCGATTACTTTTGACTCATAATTACTGTTACTTGCCCCAAATCCGGCTGCATCATCATCCATCCATGGAATGATTCTGCGATATTCATTCTGGCTCCCTATAAAATTTGCAGCCTGTATGTCGGGCACCCCATGGTCCAATGCATCGTAGAAACCGGCAACACCACATGAAACAAAATCGGCAGGTCCGCTTATCCGGTCAAATCCATTCACAATCATTACCAGTCCTTTTTCATCTGTTGCTTTATATGCAGACAATATTTCAGATGGGAAACCGGCACCACCCTGGTTGATGGCAACTATTTTATAACTATAGGCAACGCCTGCACGCTGTGTAAGTACACATGAATTTTTAGGCACAACCACTCCATTATCAAAATCACCATTACCTGTCCGGGTATAAACAACATATTTATCAGGCATAGCCGTTGGCTCCAGGGAGTCGGCAACAGCACGCCATTTTAATTCTACCTTATTTCCCTTTATAAACCGGATACTGAAATGATCCACCGGTAGCGGCTGAACAACATATTTCTGTTTGTACTGGGATGAAAGAAACTGAAGCATTCCTTTATAAATGGCACGGCTGACAGTAAACCTGAATCGTGGATCAAGTCCATAACGCATATCCGCAAAGTTCTGGTGAGAAAGAAGTTCCAGTAACATGGTGGGAACATTGGGCTCATTGGCTTCCGAATACGATTTATTCCACATACCCCTTCGTGACCATTGAGGTTCGTAACAACGCCTGATATCATTCACAATCTGGGATTGAATTAAATCAGTCAGATCGTGAGAGGCATAGCGGGATATCCCATTATTGAAAACTCCTGTGTCTGTACGTGTATAGAAAATGCCTAATGTGCCAATAATTGAATCGTTCAGTGTTGTACCGGCATCGGTATGAAAAGCAAAAGCCATATCAACAGGGATATTTAGTCCGGGAGCCTTGGGAGCAACGGAAGATCCACCTGAAATATAGTTTACCCATCTTCCCCTGCATCGGTAATCATCTGTGTAGTCGTTCTTGCCTTTTCCCGGGCTATAAATACTATCCGGCATACCGGCCCATTGCAACCAGTAACGGGCAGCCTCTGTATATCGGGGATAACCGCTTATTTCGTATTGATATGGAATGACCGGCAACAGCTTTGTTATTGTAGCCGTTGAACTATCCGAGCTTTTTTTATTTTCACTAAATACAAGCGCATCATTTACTTTCCGGGCAATGTTTCCAAAACCGCCTCCTATTTTCACAGCATCAGCAGTCACTACCTCATCTCCCTTACCAGAAATATTGCTTAGAACAACTTTACCGGCATCCGACATTCCTTCATCAAAATTAAAATAATCCAGGAAAATCCAGGTTCCACCACCCATTCGTTGATTTACCTTAAAACTGGTAGAACCTCCTTTGTGATACACCGTATATAGTGCATCGTCCACACTGTTAGGAAGCGTCTTATAAGATACATACACAGCATACCTTCCAGCCTGCGGAATCTCAGGGATCCATTCTGCTAAACTTTCCTTGCCTTTCCTTACTGATTTTATCTGACGATAGGTACCTTCAGCAAAAGGATTCACAGTCCCGGTATATTGATCCACCCGATGAGCAAATCCTGGAGTATTTCCTCTTTCCCATTCCTCGTTAGCATTCTCTTCAACATATGATGATTTACCCCGGTTTACATCATTATCAACTATAACTTCATTTACCTGTGTATCACGTTCCCTTGGCAGCAAAACATTTGCTCCTGCATTTTCGAGCATTGGCACTAAATACGGAAGTACAAAACTCTGCGGAAATAAATCTTCTACTGTCTGGAATATACGGGCGCGTTGCCATTCCCAACGATTTAACTTTTGTTCAAAATAAAAACCATGACTCTGCCACATAGCAATGTGCCTGTTTTGTAGTCCTTTTTCAAATTTATACGGCAACGATGAACGGGTAACGAGTGGCTTATCCACTTTATTGATAAAAGTATGTGCCTTTTTATCAGCTTTACTTCTCATTGCCAGTGGAATAAGATCCTCTATCAAATGGTGATCAGTAATCAACTGTAGGTTGCATGATGAAAATTCAAGCGGTAACAACGACCTGATTCCTGCATATACGCTCTTTACATTTTCTTCCCTGAATGGAATGTATGCGCAGGTATAATTGGCATAAAAGATGATAACATTTCCCTTTATGCGCGTTGAATCAATCCTTACAGAACCAATTGAGACGGTTGTCTTAGCCATGGAAGTAAGGTATTTGCCAACCGATGTGGATACTTCCTTAGGGATTTCCCTGTTTGTGGTTTGTGCGTCTACCTGTTGAACATAAAAGCAAAAACACAGCACAAAGAATACATGTAAAAAAGTTGATTTCATAAAGTATAAATTGATAGAATTAAGATTAAAAACACAAATAAAGAAAAACAAATTGACAGATATCCGGTTGTTTTTTATCCTTTGACAGCTGTCTTTTTACTGATAAATAACAATCCTATAAATGTAAACAACGCATTCATGATTAAAAGTTCGTAACTAAAAGTATACCCGTTGAACCAAGCCTGTGAGTTTTTTTGAAGAATAAAACAGAATACGGGAGATAGCAATGCCACCAACGGAACGTATTTATCATATACGTGTTTTTTAGTAAAAATGCCAAAAGCAAACAAGCCGAGAATCGGACCGTAGGTATAGCTGGCCATGATGTAAACGGCATCAATGACACTGGTATTATTCAGCATGTTGATGACCAGGATTACCAACCCCATTACAACGGACATTCCTACATGAACCATTTTGCGGACCTTCACCGTCTTAGCCTCGTTCGTTGACTTATTGCTTCCCAGGATGTCAACAGTAAAAGAAGTTGTCAAAGCGGTGAGGGCTGAACCTGCGGCTGAATATGCGGCAGAAATGAGTCCTACCACAAACAATAGCCCTACCACCTTAGGGAAATACCCCTGGGTAGCAATCATGGGAAAAAGTTCATCGGTTTTGGCCGGATTATGAATACCTGATTTTGCCGAATAAATATAGAGCAATACACCCAATACTAAAAACAACATCACCACAAAGAACTGTGATATTCCACTGGTAATCATATTCTTTTGAGAATCCTTAAAGTTCTTGCAACTCAGGTTACGTTGCATCATGTCCTGATCAAGACCTGACATCGCAATCATAGTAAATATCCCGGCAAAGAATTGCTTGAAAAAATATCGTTTATCGTTTATATCATCAAAGAAAAACATCTTTGAATAGGAATTATGGCTTACAGCCTGTACCATCCCGCTGAAACCAAAATTCAGTTCCGAAGCGATATAATAGATACATAGAACCACAGAAGCTATCAGGCAGAACGTCTTTAATGTATCGGTCCATATCAGTGATTTCACTCCACCGCGGAAGGTATAGAGCCAGACCAGTGAAACAGTAAAAATGATATTCAGCAAAAAAGGCAAATGCAATGGCTTGAACACCAGCAACTGCAACACCACACATACCAGAAACAAGCGTACTGCCGCTCCTAACATCTTGGATATAAAGAAAAACCAGGCCCCGGTTTTATACGAGGATATTCCAAAACGTTGCTCCAGGTATTCATAAATTGAAACCAGATTCATTTTATAAAAAAGTGGTATCAACACAAATGCAATGATCATCTGTCCAACGACGAACCCCATTACCATTTGAAGATATGAGAAATTGCCAACTGCAACCATACCGGGTACGGAGACAAATGTGACTCCCGATATGGTTGAACCAATCATGGCGAACGCCACTACAAACCAGGGTGATTTCCTGTTGCCGATAAAGAAGCCTTGATTATCGGCCTTTCTGCCGGCTATGTAAGAGATGGTAAATAAAACAATGAAATAACAAATGATTGTGGACAAAACCAGATATGGACTCATATTATAACTATTTTAGTTTATTCGGCATATAACAAATATGGTGCACGTTGCTTTTTGAACTTAACAACGTCTTCTTGCCAAACAGCTTTTATTTCTGAGGCTGACTTCCCGGCAATAATCATTTTACGGACATAATCTCTTCCAACTAATAATTCAAAGAAAGGTCTGAAAAAATGTTCTCCCATATTTAAATTCTTATATGCATCAATCAAATAGCTCAAATCGACCCCGTTTTTCCATATTTCCTCATCGGAGAGATGGCTTAAATCGACCCCGTAACACAGCTTATCCAGTAAAGGCGGGTTCTTGGCACCGGGAATACTTTTCGGTGTAAAACTGAAAGAGTATCCCAGCATATTCGGGTGACCGTAAACCTGAAATGGAAGTGTTGTACCCCGACCAAGGCTAACCGGAGTTGCTTCAAAGAAACAAGTGGATGGGTACAGATAGACAGATTTCATGTTTGGAAGATTCGGCGATGGGGCAATAGGCAGCTTATATTTAGTCTGATGGGTATAATTTTTGCACTTTATCACTGTAACATCACATTTCCTGCCATCTGTAAGCCATTTTTCTCCATTTGCCATTAATGCTAGTTCTCCCAGCGTCATCCCATGAACAATCGGTATAGGTAATGTGCCCACTCCCGATTTGTATTTCATATCCAGGATTGGTCCATCTACATAATGCCCATTCGGATTTGGACGGTCGAGTATCAGCACTTTTTTATTATATTCAGCACTGGCATCCATCATATGAATCATAGTGCCGTAATAGGTATAAAAGCGAAGTCCTACATCCTGAAGGTCGACAATAAGAATATCAAATGAATTCATGACTGCCTCTCCCGGCTTTCCTGATTTCCCTTCATACAACGAACGAATGGGAATCCCTGTCTTTTCATCCACCGAACTTGACACATGTTCTCCGGCATCAGCATTTCCTCTAAACCCATGTTCGGGTGAAAAGATGGCAACAACATTATACCCTTTCCTATGGAGTAAATCGACAAGATGCTCATTTCCTACCATCCCGGTCTGGTTTGATAGTACAGCTATTTTCTTGTCCTTTAATAACGGAAAATATTCCTGCGTAGATGCTGCACCTACTATAACAGGAGTAACCTGGGCTTTTGCCGGAATAAATGTCAACAATAAGAAAAAGAGAATTGGATTTAGCTTCATATTCAATTAGATTTTTATTAAGTGATCGAGATATTTAATGATATATTTGTTAATATACAAAAGCTTACATTTCAGTGTTCTGGCAATTATTAATTGTTAATTACATTATTGATTGATAGATCACCTCTTGTATTTTGCTTCTGATTTGCATTTTTGAGAGTTTATTGACTGCATCGTTCGGATATACACGATTGCTTAAGAAAACGAATACCAATTTATTGATTGGGTCAACCCAACAGCAGGTGCCTGTGTAACCCGTATGTCCAAAAACCGTATTAGGTGCAGATATACAACATGGATTTATTCTCGGATTAGTGGGTACCGGCTTGTCATACCCCAGACCACGTCTTCCGCTTAGAGATGTTGTGGTTGTAAACACCCGGCAGGTTTCTTTACTTATGTATCGGATTCCATCAATTTCTCCTCCGTTGAGTATCATCTGATAGACTTTTGCAACATCAGCTGCATCAGCAAACAATCCGGCATTTCCGGAAATTCCGCCCATAAAGGCCGCTGAATCGTCATGCACATATCCCTGTAACATTTTACCCCGCAATACATCATTCTCTAATGTTGGTGCAATTTCGTCCTTTTTGTGTGATTGCAACGGCAAATAAGTAAGGTAATCAAGCTTCATGGGTGTATAAAACCCATCGTTAAGGAATACATTTAATGTCTTACCGCTGATTGATTCTACAATTTCTTTTAATAACATAAAGTTAACATCACTGTAACAGTAGACCTTAGCATTCAACCTTGAACGGGCTATCATCTGCATGGCTTCGTCATGAAAGCGATTATTCACATAGAAATTTTCGGCTACATGAATCGTATAGTCATCGGAATAGGTCCTTGAAACCCAACCATCTTTATATATTACTGAGACACCTGCATCCTGATTATTCTCTTTGTTTCGTTTATGGGATGATGATTTCTTTTTATGCTTGGTTTTAATCTGTTCAATTACCATCTTGTAAAAAGGCAAGGATGCCACCAGCCCCGATTCGTGAAACAACAGTTCGGTAATGGTGATATTCTCTTTGTCCGTTCCCCGCAGGAATGGCAGATACATAGAAGCTTTATCAGTCAGGCTTAGTTTCTTGTCATCATACAGTTTCATAACAGCAAGTAGAGTACCTGTGGTTTTTGAAAGGGAAGCCAGATCATACATAGTTGTTGGTATCACCTTTTCGGACTTTTTATAGGTCAGATACCCAAAGCATCTGTTATATACCGGTTTGCCATCTTTTAAAACCAATACCTGGCATCCAGGATAGACTTTGTTTTGTATACCATCTTTAGCTATTGAATCAATAGCAGCTAAACTTACTGTTTTATTTCGTTTAGTTACCGGTGCGTTAATGCCTGAGGCAATAACTGAAATATGACTACCTGATTTTGGTTTGTCAAGTGTAGCCGGTATTACCTGGGCTTCCATGGCAATTGAAAACAGAATGAATAAAATTATTGATACTTGCTTTCTCATCGTTTATCTCCTAAAAATAAATTGTTCCTGTTATAATTTCAATATATGCATTATTCAAAAATAGTCATATAAAAACAAGAACAAGTAGAAATTTCATTAAAAAAAGTTCCTGACTTCGCCAATATTCGTAATTTTTAATTTTACTCTTGATATTGAGCAACTTATTTCAATTTAGTTTTATCGTCATTCTTCGGTAAGGCTTCTGAAGACAAGAAGGCCAGATAATAACAAAGAGAGGCGGTACCATCCATAGTTGGCTCATTGGTCGAGTAATCGGCATAGTCATCATGATAGACTACTTTATCAGACTGGAAATCGGCATATTTGTCCACCCCTGCAATATGAACTCCTTTCAGGCTCTTAAACAAGGCTGTATATACCGGTCCATCAACCAATCCTCCATCAATGTGATACTGATACAACTGAGTAAATGCAGAATGTGGATAATGTGGATAATCACCATCCTCAGGCATACCTACTATCATACATTTCCCCCATGGATTGCAACCAAACAACCAGTCGCGCATGGAAGTTTCCATTTCCTGGAATTCTGTGTCCCCCGTCAGCTTACGATACAAATGACATTGGGTTATCAGTGCAACCGTCAGGTTGTTCGAGCACCAGATGAATGGAATCCCATTCATAAAGGCATCATTGCCCGCTCTCTCGCGCACCCGCTCCAGTCCTGACTTCATATTGAGAATAAATTCTTTGCTTACTTTTACATTATTCTGAACCGCCAACTGGTAATGTCCCAGATTGATAAACGGATACCATTGGTAATGACGGGCCGAATCAGCACCCATCCAGGGAGTAACTGGTTCCATTCGCCCAAATTGAACGGCCTCTTTCAGGTACTTCGTTTCTCCGGTAGATTTGAAAATCTGGGCTGCAGCAAGCTGCATGTCATCGGTATAATTATCTTCTTCATAGAAATAAGGGGCTCCACAAGGTGCCGTCTGGCAAACTCCCGGGAACTGAATCCCTTTGTTGTAGGCATCAACCGATTTCTCCTTTAATAACTTTGCATATTCGGGATAATAGGAAGCCAGCAAATCTGCCCCCAATGAAAATGAGGATGCGAATTTTCCAACTGTGGAAGCTAATCCGGTTGTTCTGTTTTTATACTTAAATAATCCCTGCTTCTCTCCGGTACAAAAGTAGACAGGTCGGTCTTTCCCTTTCCCCCAGCCATAATCCACATTGTCATTTTTAGGAAGCTTAAAACCAATGTGATCCCTGTCATCGGCTATTTGATTAAAATAGGTATCCTTGTCGGGGTTCATTTTCACCAACCAGTCCAAACCCCACTTGGCTTCATCCAACACATCCGGGATGCCGTTGCTTCCCTCCAGACCATTCGCCTGGTAATGGTCGCCAAAAGCATTTGGGTATTGGCTATAAGCAAAAAGCATTTGATATATGGCATTTGCAGATGTAGTGACATACTGAAGATAATCGGAAGCATCATGCCATCCGCCTGTTGCATCGATTTTTTCACCTGTACGGGTAGGATGATAAATGATCCTGCCATCATCCCGATGGCAAGAGTCTTTTAAAAATGGATTAAAGCCACAACGTTGCTGGCGCATGTAGTTCAAAGGTATATCTGCAGCCAATGCATACACATCTCTCCCTATCTTGAAAACCGGAGATTCTGCCTGCCCTGAAACAATAGAATACGTACCAGGTCTGTTAAAAGCAGAGAAATTCAGGCGGCACGTATTCTTAAAAGCACCCTGTGAACCCATCATTACCAGCATTTTACTACTAAACACCACTCTTTTTGTTGAATGATCTATAATT
>Ga0302271_10003641_pt1 | contig 12876 bp, 11 predicted proteins | sample III_Bog_N1_1_FD_198767 | JGI IMG/M metagenome (GOLD analysis project Ga0302271, IMG submission 198767) | Peat permafrost microbial communities from Stordalen Mire near Abisko, Sweden - III_Bog_N1_1 | ecosystem: Environmental > Terrestrial > Soil > Wetlands > Peat | place: Sweden: Abisko... | reverse complement strand
CGCAGCCACAGTAGAGACGTACTCAGAATGGCTAAGTGCAACAAAAATAACCACCACAATCACAATAACCACAATAACAATAACTGGGTTAATCGTAGGTGCAATCTTAATACATGCAGCAGCAGCAATAATACCCGCAACAGGGAGAAAGCTAAAGTAGTTTGGGAGTGAATAAATCATCTACTGGAGGAACTAATTTTCTAAATACGAATTCGTAGAAAGGCAATAATAATTCTTAAGTTCCCCAAGGGCTTATCACTAATAATAATAATAATTCTTAGTTTAATTCAGAAACTGCTTAGATTATTCAAACTCACAATAACAGCAGCATTTAGAACAACATTAATAGTAATAATAATAATAATAATACCAATAATTATCCAGCAGCAGGAGGATAATAAATCCAATAAGAACGGAGAACAGAATAACTGGGATATGGAACAAAAATTAATAATTTAGCTAATAATAGTAATATTAATAATAATAGCCAGCTTAAAGATGCTCTCAAACAGCAAGACTATGAGAGGTAGTAGTAATACTAATAACAGTAGCAGCAATAGTTGAACAGAAACCCTTAAGAAAGACTCCCTCAAGGTTAGTAGTTCCAACCATCATCATCATCTGTAAAAAACAAATACTTTTATTTTATTCATGGTATGTTTTTCTGTTTTTTAACTATTTTTTTGTTCCTTAGGGTCTTCAAAGTGGTAGTAGTAACAGTGCAAACATTATGATACCACCTTAATAAGCTGCTGGTCCTGTTTAGACATCTACCAAGCAGCAGCAGCAGCAGTAACAGCAACAATAATATTATACTCCTGCATATCCACCTTAAATCGATGAGTAAATATTAAGAACATTCATGAAGATAATGTCATATTCATATTGTAAACTTGTGATTTGGATATTGTTATTTTAGTGTAACTAATGAGCTCGTGACTGTGGATAAACGACAAGGAATAATCAAGAATCCAGCTTAGGTTTAAGGTAGTTAAGCTACAAATTAGTCGATGACTTAATAGCAGTAGTAGCAATAGCAGTAACAAGGAGGGTAGAGAACAACAATGAATGGGTAGAAATAATAAAAGATGACAATGTAGCAGCAGCAATAGCAGCAATAACAACAGCAACAACAGCAAGGTAAGGAATAATTTTAGAAATATGTTTGTAAGAACAAGAATAAATGAGAAGTTTGTGATTGGTTGATCAATAGGCGGAGGCAATCCAGTTCAGATGGGAGCAGCTAATCCTAATGGAGAAATGAACAAGTATTCCATCTAGTAGTAGTAACAGTAGATAGCACATTAACAGTAATAATAAGTGTTGACACCATAGTAGTAGCAGCAGTAATAGTAGTAATTGCTGTATAATTAATAGAAATTATAACAATAGCAACAGCAGAGATATATATCTTAACAACAACAATAGTAGCAGCAACAATAAGCTGTAACTTCAAGATAAGCATAATAACAACAACAATAACAGTAATAGCTACAGTAAGGAAGTGAAATGGTGAGACCACCATTAGAACAGCAGTAGCCATAGTTGTAATAATTGAATAAATCACAACTTCCACAGCAGCAGTAGCAATAATAACTACAAATGTAATCTCAAAAAGGAATGGCATAGAATCTGTTACCACCACCATATAATAAGCCAACTGAACCTTAAGTCTAATAATCAGCATAGTAACAGCAAGCATGGCAGCAATAACAACAACCATAATAGAGATCACAATTATAATAATAATAACAGTAATAACAATAATAACAATAATAATAATAATAATAATAATACTAGCCCTAGTCGTAATAGATCTTGCCTAGTATAGAGATGAGTGAGGATTGTTCGAAGTTTAAAATAATCAAGAACCCTAGTACTTAGCCTCCAATGATTCCTCAATAGTAATAGGCCCAGCAATAGCCAGCTTAGCAAGGATTACCATAACCATAACAAGCATAACAACAGCAACAACAACCAAGGAATAACAGCAGTATTCGCAGTGGAGGAGTAGTTGTACCGAACAGGCAGTAAAGCCAACAGTAATAAGCACTTTATCAGTAGCAACAACCACAACCACAACCACAACAACAACAACAACAGCAGTAGTAGTAGGTTCAATAATTATCTACTCGCTAGCCAACAGCATAAGGTAATACTACTCCTTCATTAGGAAATCCTACTCCAACTCAAAATGTTCCTTCGACTGATCCTTCTTCTTCAGCCACTCCTGTTCTACCTACGCTGACTAAGAAACTTTCTCGAAAGCCAAGACAACCCAAACAGGATATCTCAGTTATTGTACCTGCTCCCTAAGCAGCTAATACTACTGTTGTTACTCAGTCTCCAGCTAATGAAGATACCTAGAAACCAGCACAGATTGATTAAGCAGCTATTAGCATCCCCCCAAAGCAACTACCTGAGACCACAACAACAGCATAATCATAATAATCCTAATAACCTTCTAGCTCCTCGAACTCTTCTTCTTTTTAGTAAGCCCCTTCAGGTATTTCAAGCTCCTTGCATTCTTTTTCTCTGCAGCAGCTGTTAGACAAAACAGAGAGCCTCAAACGAAAGAAGCAGCAATGGATTCAATAGATCTTCGTTAAGCAATAACAACTCGCGGAGTAGAAAGCTGATTCGTTTGATTGTCTGCTGGAGTTCCTCCGAGAGCCGTTTGCTAGTAGTCCAGTGGAATAATATGTTCTCTTCGGAGATTTCGCTCCTCGACAAGAAGCGCATAAGAAAGATCTCATCCGTCTTCAAGAGCAACTAGCTTAAATCGAGTAAGCTCTGAAGGAGTGCTCACAAGGAATTGAAAAGAAACAAGCATAATAATAGCTGAACTAACAGTAGTAATCGTAGTAAGCTAATGATATTAAGGTTGAGACTGAAGAAAGCAAGGAGAATAGTAGACCCTTAGCAGATGGATTGATGAAAATCAAGAAGGCAGAACAGTCAACTAATATGCCAACCTAAGAAAAGATTAATTCAAGTAGTGTTACAGCAGGTAAACAGCAGTTAGAAAACACTCCCATGGAATCATAATAATAGTAGTAGTAGCAGTAATCTTAGGCGTAATTATCATCTGTTGCTGCTGCTGCTGCTGCTGTAAACATTACTCCTTTTGAGCAACAACCATAATAATAGCAGGGTTCTGAGACTGAACAAGGAGGTGTAGTGCTTAATCAGTTGAAACTCAAGGGAAATAAGAGGAACTCATAGAATTAGTAGGCATCCAAAGGAGAACAACCCATTAAGAAAATCAAGAGAAATGACACTAAATCAACACAGAATAATAATTAGTAGGCTATTTAGCAGTAACAGTAATTGTAACAGCAGCAAGAAGAGGAGTCAAAATAACTCATACAGTAGTAGTAATTGTAGTTGTAGCAGTAGTAGTAGAAGTAAGAAAAGCTTCAAGAGTAGGCTTAATAATAGCAGCTTTTAGAGCAGCAATAACAATAACAATAGCTGGAAATCTAAAAATAACAACAGTATTAATAACAACAATTGAAGCAATAGTAGTAATAATAATAATAGCTACAACAACAACAACAACAATAGTAACAGCAATAGTAGATCTAATAGCAGTAGTTGTTATAATAGCAATAAGCACTCCAAGCTGATAAAGAATAACAGAAGTTACTTCAAGTACAAAAGTTATAAGAAGAGAAACTTAGAAATGATCAAAGACAAGCTTAGCTGATGAGCACTCAAACTTAAAGGAAGAAACCACAAGAAGCATTATAATAACAACAGCAAGAATAACAATAATATTAATAGGATGCTGGATAGCAATTACTCAAATAATAATAACAGCCTCCACCAGTGTATGGTTAACTTACTGCTCCAAAGCTGGTTCCTTCTTCAGTGCAACAGAGCAATGCTGTTGATCCTGGACTAGTAAGCACTCAGCAATCTCTGTAAGCTTCTGCTCTTTAAGGGATTTAAAGAGCAGTCACTCAAGCATAGCATTAATAATAATAATAATAATAGTCTTAGCTATCTGCTTAGGTTTAATAATCTCCATAACAGCTGTAATTATCTTAGTCTCAATAAACGCAGTAATAGTAGTAATAGTAATAGCCAAAGGTAATTGCATACAATAGAATCCAGTTGTAGCAATAATAATAACAATTCGATGCTACGAAAAATGAGGATTAGCAACAGCAGTTTAGTTAACAACGGCTGGATGTCAGCTCAGAGATGCCAACAAGAGGTGAGTACTAATAGACACCACAGAAAGTTAGATCTTCCACACTGGACTCTTCTTCACAGCAAAGACTCATGCCAAACCAGCAGGTACAACAACAATAATAATATGCATAATCACAGCCACCAGCAAAGATCTAATAGAAACCACCTCAACTGTTGTAGTAGTAGTAGTAGTAGACATAAGATCATCAGCAGTTTCAAGGTTAAAGTTCTTCTAACTAGCAATAATACCAGCCATAATAATAGCCAAGCCAAGTATCTTAGTAGTCTAATCAAGATAGAACATAATAGCATAGAGAACCAACTGATAATAGAATTCCCAATGCGAATTAAATGCAATAATAGCAATATCCTACGGTGCAGAAGTAAATCTAACAACGAAAGCAACAAGAATAATAACAGCCGCAACAGTAGTTTCAATAGTAGCCTTAGCAACTCTAACAAAAGCAGTCACCGTAAGGATATGTTACTTAACAACAGGCAGACAAAGCAGAGATTAGCTCAACTTAAATCACTCAAGCACCTTAACAATACTAATAGCAACTCTAATAGCAGTAGTAAATGAGTTAAGCTTAGTATTAATAGCAAAGGCCTGTTCCTGTGAGTGGTGCTCCCTTGCTGTCTCAATCCCTTTAGCACACCACTCCACCACAATAAAGTGGATCTGTTTAGCCATCTTCTTCTTCTTCATAGAATCGGCCAATAATGCCAAGATCTTAAGAGCCACTCTAACAGATAGCATCGAGCAATGATACTACTAGCTTGCCTTAGATGAGACATCAGCTGTCACATTCCCTTGAGCCACAACCTGTCAGATATGATGATAAGCTCAGAGCACAATAACTAAACTAATAGCAGCAGCAGTAATTTTTAGCATAGAGAAAATTACAATAGTAAGCATAATAGTAATAGCCTATGTTGTCTCAGACCGATCTTTAATTGCAGCAACAGTCAGCAATCCCTTAATCTTAATAATAACCTAATCAATAAACAAATCTTCTACATCTTTCAGGACACACACAGCAATAGCAGCCCTAGCTACGTTAGCCAATGCCTCAATAACAATAATAATAGCAGTAGTAGTTATTATCGTTATCATCCTAGCACCAATAAACTTCCATTCCATAATAGATTATATCAGGAATTCCGGAGTATTAATAGTAGTAATAGTAATAGTAATAGCAAATGCAGTTACTTCAACAGTAACAATAGCTCAGCAGAGTATCCTAACCCTAACATCCCTTGAAGCCTGTTGATACAAGAGATCTACGAGTATCTGATTAGTATCTCAGGATGTAGAGTAGAAATTAAATCGAAGGAGAGCAGATCAGAGCGGACAATGGTGTTATTATTCCATAAATGTAGTAGCAATAACAGCAATAAAGGCAAGACATACTGCCACAATAGAAGCAGCTGTAATCACAGTCATAACAGCAGTATGGGATTGTAGAGGAAGGTCCAGCAGTGATGAGACCAATCATATAACCACCTAATTTTGTATAGCAAAGTGTTTACAAGCCTTAACCTGAATTAATACTGTAACAGTAACAGTAACAGCAATAGCAGCAGCAGCAGTAGGTTTAAGGTCCTCCTCTAATTCAGCCTATCGCGCAGCAAGATCATAATATTCCTCCATAGAATTAGTTCTACGTTTAAAAATAAGAATAGTAGCAGTAACAACAACAGTAACTACAATAAAGAGCTGCACTTCAGCAATAGTAGCTACTGTAATAATAGCCCAGACAGCAACAACAACAACAACAACAGGCACAACAGTTGTAGCTAATATAACCATAATAATAATAACAATAGTTATTATCTTAATCTTAGTAATCCTAAATCCAATAGCAACAACCACAATAAGGAGGTGTTATTCAACAGTAGCAGCAATAACATGGTCAACAGATACCTAACTCCTACTTATCTTCTTCTTAATTGCAGTAATAGCATCCTTCTCCTGGTTACCTTGCTACCTCGTAATAAAAACTCTAAAAAAAGCCAATACCTCCTACTCCTCCTCAAGGATAATAGCTGCAACCTCCCTTTTAATAACCACAACAACAGTACACCCAATCATATAATCCTCCTAATCCTCTATTACCAATATCTCCTCCTCCTCCAGCTGCATCTGTTACACTTTCTTTGCAGCAACAACAACAAATCCCTCCACAAGCACAATAAATCCTGCCTTAATAATAATAGCAACCTCAGATGGTGCAGCAGCAGTAGTAATAATAGCTTGGATAATTGAATCCGTAATATCCAGACAATCGTATTAATCAAGTTGTAGCTGCTCCTTCTTCTTAGTCTACTCAACAGAGCGCAGCCTACCCAAACAGTGCAGCTAAGAGCATTGGTAATCCTTCTATGATGAACCCTAATCAAGTTAAGCCTTCAGGTAATACTATGCTACCATCAAATAATAGCCACAACAATCTACCTCCACAAAGCCTGATAAATCTACACAACACAAATAACAGCAGTAGTGGAGGAAGCACTGCAAGCACTGTGACAAGTAACTTAGGAATCAGCAGTCTTCTTCTCGAGGGATACAACCAGCAGTAACAGCAGCAACAACTACAGCCATAACAGCAGCCTTTGAACAAATCTGCCAATAATGGAATCAATCCAAACAACAATCCAAAGTTGCCCTTCGAGCTGAACCAATCTAAAGCTGATGTGTCTCGCAGCTACGAAGACACTTAGAAGATCCTGCGAGCAACGAATATACTGGATACATCCTTGCGTTTGCAATGCATGGACGGCTCCGAATCACTTCGTGACTTCACTCATTTCATGGAAAAAACGGACGCGATAACAGAGATCATATTCGTTGACGACACGTTTCAGATCAGCTACACCAGCAAGCGATACGATTACATGGGATTGCTCTTAATGGAGTTCGTGTTTGGTACGGGATGCTTTAAGATCAAGGACTGTTTGCATTTCTTCTCTTTACCTGACTCCGATCGAGAGTTCAAGAATCCAAATGAGCTCGTGAAGCGATGGTTCACACACCAGAGGAGCGAAACGTAAGCTAAAAACACCAGCTGAGCGGTTTCCTCACACAATGCATATTAGTTATTTCTAACATTTTCTCTTCTGCTTTGAAACATGGATCTCTGAGATGAAATTGAACTTCTGGTTTGTGTGTTCTCTCTCTTATCTCAACAAACAACACCAGATTTCTTTTTCTACTTCTTCTAGTTCCTAACTCTTCTCCTCCCTTTAATTATCGTATTGTCTCTGCATCAACATTATCTAATAATCACTCTTTCCTCTCTCTCGATAGGGACTGTCTCTAAACCACATATCAATCAATGTCACATTCCGTATCTTTTTTATCATTTTTATTTTGTAAGAGTATGAGTTATTAACATTCTAAATCCATTAATTGTTTTCTCTCGCTTATTCTCTATTCAGCTATTCTTGGATATGCTTTATTCATGTAAGTATCCCTTAATGCTGCAAACTAAAACAAAACTAAAGAGATATAGAGAATAACTGACTCTTTGTGAATAATTTAAAACAATATCTACATTCAAACAATTACAGTAGTTTGATCAATTGTTCGACAAGTCTTTTGTTTTTTCTTGAAAGAGAGAAAAAAAGAGTATTTTTGTATTGTCAAATAAAACAATCAAGAGAAAGAATAAACAAAATGAGTATGGATTGAGATACAATTATTGGTTTTAAATAGAGATGCTGGGCACATTTTGCAGGAATATAACATGCAACACATACCAAAAGAATACGCTTTTTATTTTTATTTTTTTAAAAATGATCAGAAGACGTTTCCCTCGAATCTTTGCTTGAACCAGTTGATGCACTCTTCCTTGGAGATCTTTTGATTGGTACCTGCAGAGGACATAGTCAAAAGTAAAAAATCATTAAGCAAAGGAAGAAAAGGTAATTGTGTTAAATGTTAAATTGGATTTCTTTCATTGCTTTTGATAAATCTGTTTGCATTCTTTCTCTTTTCTCCTTCTTCAATTCTAAATCATCTTCTCTCTCTCTCTCTCTTTTATATTCTCTTGTTTTCCCAAAACGAGGAAATATTATTATATTTTCATCAATTCTAATTACCAAGTCTGGAGGTGGCTCTTCTTCTTCTGGCGACTCTGTTGCCGGGTCTCTCGAGGACAATGTAGAAGTCCATACCGAAGATACCACTGAAAAAGAGAAATGAGTTTATAAATTAGTATAAATAGATGAAATAATGCAAATGCTAATTACGTAGAAGGGTCGTATTTCATACCGAGATCGATGTGCTCTTGGACACCGAATCCGAAGTTACCTAAATATCATCACAATATCATTCATAAAACATCTCCTAATCCCATAAGAAAAAGCAGAAATGTTCATTAAAATAATTATTCTTACCAGTAGTGGAGAAGTTCTTCTTTCTGAGTTCCATTTCCTTAACCTTGAGTCCTCTGAGGAGGATATCTTCAGCCTTAGCACCTCTGATGGTGACGTGAGCGGCCATCTTTTCGTTTCTCTTGATTCCGAAAGATCTGATGGTGTATCTAGCTCTGGAGAAGACAGGTTCTTGTCCAGACAAATCCTTGAGAACCTTAGCGGCCTTGGTGAGTTTATCACCTGATTCACCAACACAGCAGTTGATAACGAGCTTGGCGATACCAATTTCTCTCATTCTGTTTTCCTTTTGCTCAGCCATTTCTACGCTTTGAGGGGTGTGTTTTCTTATTGAGTTTTAATTTTGCTTTCCTTTTAATTTTATATTCCCTTAGCTTTATCACCCACACTGCATTTTTACAAGCAATCAAGCTCTCCACAAGCTCGCAGGCAAGATCTTCAAAGTATATACTTAATTAAGAAAAGGAACAATCACTCCTAAAATGACTAAAGAAATGAAAAACTAAAATCCATAATTTCTTTAATTGAAATCAATGATTTTTTAACCTCTATTTTTTTGGATCTTTGATTAATTTCTTTCCGTAAATCTGATTTTTCAGCCTTTCTTCAAACAAGCCACAATAATAATCGAAACCATTTTTGAAATCAAAAACATTTATTATGATGATGACTCTTGTAATAATACTAAAAGAAATCAAGAATAAAACATTTTCAAAATAAAATGTAGAAACAAAGAGAATGGCAATTAACTGGGTTGTATTTTGAAATAAATTGATTGTTTGTCTGATGTAGCCGAATTCAGTCTGAGATAAAGGCTAGAATTGACCAGAACTTGCCTTTTAAATATTTGTTGCAAGAAAGGAGAATAGAAGAAATGAGGAGATGGATTTTTAGTGTAATAAACATATCAGAAACCTAGAAATAAGCATCACTTTGCTGAACTGATAAATTATGAGAATATGCAATTTTCAGACTGTCTCTTTGACAACATCACCTCGCTGAGATTGAAATATCTTTCATTGTTGGTTCCCTCGAGAGAGATCTAGTTGTGTGCTTTGAAATACGAACAGTACCTAAATCCTGACTCTTAGACCCCTTCATCTTACAAATTACCTTTCCGTGATAATTGCTCCATCTTTACTACTAATTTTATTTGCTTTCGATCTCTGCAAGTTGATCTCCTCCTTTCCCAAGTATTTTGTTTGGTAATTGTATATTTGCTTTCCAGTTTATCTTTAACTCAGCTAGCACCTTCTACCCTGCACTCATCTTAGAATTACTAAGGTGAATATTTTAACTATTGAAGGCACTATGCATGCCAGAATGAATCTGTTACTCATCTTGTTATGACTGTGTCTATTTGTCCTCTGCAGAATCTTCACTTCCACTGCTGCTGTTACTACTTGAACGATTGCTGATACTTCGGGTATTTAGCAAAGCTGAAATTGGAACATCCTTCTCCAAAGAATAATCTTTTTTCTTTGTCAGCTCACCTAAGCTTACCTAGTATTTGTACCCGTTTTTCAATACCTATTCAGAGTCAAACAATAACAATATAAGAATGCTGTCATTTACATGTTTTTCAGTTACATCTCGCATGAGTTCAGGTAGATCACATGGCTTTGCTCTCAGAAATATCTTTCGGTTTAACTACTCTTGCTATTCTCGTTGTTGTTGTTGGCTAGACAATATTTCGGCAGCATTTATGATTGAATTATTCATATTAACAGCAGCATCATCTTTCCCTGATTCTTTCTCTTGCTCAGCCGTCACAGCAATGAACGTTGCATGGAACTTATTATCTTTGATCCTCTAGACTATTTCATACGATCGAAGGATATCATGGTAGCTGTATTCGTTTTCTTCGTATACAAAGATGAAATGCTGGCATCTTGCGTAATGAACTAATTTCAAAAGAATTAAGCGTGTTTTTTGACATAATCAAACAGGAAACGGGAAGATTCTCTACTTGATTGGATGATGTGAGTGTGAAACGAAGGAGATTTAGAGGATATTGTGTTGTGAATCCAGATTTTAAACACAAGATGTGTGCTTGAATCTTGCTGAGGTTAAATCGCAATAATTAGATCGAGAATTTTGTCTTTATTCGATCCAGCAGGCCAGTCTGTGCCAGATCCGGATGAATCTAAAGTTGACAGCTGAGGAAGAAATGCTGATCCAAATTAGCTTACAACCATGACATCACTCACACCAATATCGTAGACTCTGTTTTCATCGAAATCGCTACCATCATCGCTAGAAGAATCCTACCCATTCAAATCCACTTAGCTGCTCATCTCGTAAACTGGCTTACTTCGGGAGCTTCGAGTTCTCTCCGACAAAGGGCTAGGGTTTCGTCCTCGCAGCGAAGAATGCAAATCTTTAGCAGATAATTTCTATTGTTCTTCAGCCAACTGTGTGTGAAGAAAATCAACAAAAATATAAAGAGTTACTTTTATGTACTAGTTAAATTGCGTTTCCGAAGAGTATTCCCCAAATGAAAGATAAATAGTTTCCAGATGATTTAGGCAGAACAAAAAAAGGGGGGTTTGTTCAAATAGTTTAAGCCTAGCTACTTCAAACAGCTGCAAGATTATTGTTAAAATAAGCTGAAAAGAGTCAACCCTCGCTTTCTTGGAAGGAATAAAGAAGTTTATGTGTTGAATAGACGTTGAAAATACCTTTAAAAATTCTTCTTGATTGTCACAGTGAAGTGCTCCGCTGCGTTTTCGCATTGAAAAAGGAAGTTAACGATAGATAGAGAGAGGTTATGAGATAGTATAGATCTTTGCTAAAATTTATGTTTCCTCTCTTCTAAGTGTTTCTTGCAGGAGTGTTTAGTCTGATATTCCCTGATTGGCTTTTAAATTTTGTATAAACACGAGATCTTCTGTGTGCTTTTATCTGACTGAGGCACACACAGCTAGCACGAACTTTTCTTTGTTTATATTTGCAATTATTTGTTATTAATTTTTCTATCCCACTTCTCGTAGATCGATCGATCGATTGATCGATCTTGGGTCATTGCAAAGATTGATTAATAACACAAACAGAAAGAGATTTTGAACAGATAGAAAACAAAAATATCTTTGATTTCTCTCTTCATTTGTTTTTTTTTGTTCAAATCACTCCTTTTGAACTCGCTGTAAAGCAACTAAGGGAGTCATTCTTCATGTTTTTGCTCAAGGGTTTTATGGTATCCTATGAGAAATTAGTAAACAAAATGTCATATGGTATGTGGTGGCTAATTAAAATTCATGAATTTACACATTCTTGCTTTGTTTGTGGTTTTACTTCGTTTTGTCCTACTTTCCTTGTCTTCTGTAAGATACATCTTTGAAGAGCTTGATTTCTTTGCCTAAATTGCTTTAGAAAAGTCTTTGTTTATTTTTCAGATTGCAGAGTGATAGAAGGAACCAAAAGGGAAGCTCTTTAAAAGTTCATTAAAACCTAAACCCCTTTTTGAAATATGAGATTTCATTCCTAAAATGAGTATAAAAACAGCTGTGATGCTTGGTGTAAAATTAACCAGATTATGAAATATTCTTTTATAGCCAGGGTGTTCAAATTAAGTTCAAATGTATTTCGAATATCCAGAGCTTTTAAAGCATACAGTCAAGAATAGATAATTAAACCCAGAACTCCAGTGCTCAAAGAAACTAAATTTTTTCTTAAAAAGTATTAGTTTATCTTTTGAATACATTTAGTTTGTTTATTATTAAATTGATTTAATAAAATAGGGAAGTGAGTAGCTCTTATGAACATATTAGTTGATCTTCAAAGCTTAAGAAAAAAGAAAATGACAAAAGATTCTTAAAGGATCAGAAAATCGCAAAGAAAGAGAACCATTCTTTCGCTTATCAATAAATTCAATCAAAATCAAATTTTCGAGAAATAAAAGGAAAGGAAAGAAAATTTAAGCAATGAAAGATAACATGGATGATTAAGGGTTAGCGTTATTTGCAAATAGCCTCTATTTCGTCGATACTACACACTCTATCGCATAAGCATTTTAATCTCAGGGAAAACATTCGGTAATTACGAGGCCTCGTAGATGGGGAAAAACACTTTTCCTTTAGTCTATTGAACTTTTCTGTGGACTTCCATTAGATGAAAAAGGGAATCTTAATAACAAACCTAATCCCAAAAAACCCTTTGGACTGTTCACTAATTTGAATGTGGTTACCTAAGATAAACTTTGTATGAACGATATTTTTGAAATTCTCAGTAGCAAGAAACTAGAGACTCCAATTCAAGAGTAGTTTGACTACTTTCGTG
>Ga0302271_10003640_pt1 | contig 12878 bp, 8 predicted proteins | sample III_Bog_N1_1_FD_198767 | JGI IMG/M metagenome (GOLD analysis project Ga0302271, IMG submission 198767) | Peat permafrost microbial communities from Stordalen Mire near Abisko, Sweden - III_Bog_N1_1 | ecosystem: Environmental > Terrestrial > Soil > Wetlands > Peat | place: Sweden: Abisko... | reverse complement strand
ATTAAACCCTCACTGAACCCTCTCTCAGTACTCTTTGAACTATATTTATACAGTGAATGAATGATATTGAGATTCCGGAGAATCCTTGTTACGGGATGTTCCTTGTGCTTTATTTTGGCTTATGTTTTGAAAAAAAAACGGATTCACCTGAAGCAGGTCAATCCGTTAATATAAAATAGACTCCGCATCACATCGGGGTGAGTCTTTAGTTACACAACAATTCAGAAATAAGGTGGTAAGTGTCTGATTATATTATTTATTAAGCAGGATAATCATTTCACAAAAGCCACTTTCAGTCTTTAAATTGATATGATTTTGTTTCTGCAATTTAACTATATCTTTCTTCTGGTCAGGGAATAATTTCAGGAGAGACTTGCGATTAAGCCTGGGTAGCAAGATATACCTGCCTGAGTTTATTTTCAAATAATAGGTTGGCGTTGGACCTATTATTTTATACGGATAAAGTTTACCATCGCGGGTTATGGTCTGTTCCTCAAGGATACTGACTTTGTGGTGGATAAAGAATGAGATCTTTCCTTCCACCCCTACTTCGGCGAAGATATCTGCTTGATGCGAATTTGTGGATTCATTGATATTAATCCGTCGAAAGTGCAGGGAATTATCCGGGGTGTTTTTCAACCAAAAATCGCTAATCGTTGCTTTATCAAGTTTGAATAACCCGGGGATTGCAGTATTCAGCCAAATCACTTCATCGAGCAAGCCATTGTATTTTAATTCCCTGTCATAAATCATTTCACCTGTGGTTAATAATATATCACTTTTCACCCAGTCATTGAGATAATACTGATTACCCCGGTAGCCACGGTATTCAATATATACTTCCCCGGTAAGATTCGTCAGGAAGCCTGGATCCTTTGCAGGTATTTGGGGTTTAGAATCAGGTTGGGCCGTTAACGAAGCACAAACCAGCAGAAAGGAAAGACAGAGGGTATGTTTCATTTGTCATTGGAATTAAGGGGATTGATAACCTGAAAGCTGGAACCGGAACTGATAGGAGTACCATCTTCCAAAACACCTTCTACCTGAATCCTGAAACTGGCAGTATTATCCGAGGTGTATAACTCAACATCCGCATTGCCGGTGGCAGAAACCTCCAACATTGGATTCCAGTACAGCAGCTGCGTCAGATACGGGATATTCTTATTCAAAGCAATGGGATTAATGGATACAAAGTTTTTCCCGCAGCTTACATAGTCATTTTTTATACGGCAACTATGCGATGCAGGTATTGATTTCAATATTTCATTCGATTTGGTAGTTATGGATATTATCCCCTGAAAAATGACATCTCCAATAATACGTTCGCAACTAAGCACTTCAATTTTTTTGATTCTATCGGAGCCAAGCCCGATAATCTTATTCACATCGTCTACAAATACACCATCCATAAAAACAGCAGGAGCCTGCTGGAAAGGGGTAGAAAAGGCCGCATTTATGACCCGAACACTGTATTGATTATTTTGATGGCTTACTATCACTTTTGGCAATAATTCAACTGTAATTTCAGGAAAATCCTTCAAAGGGACAAAGTCTCCAGGGTATACTTTATTGACAGGGCAATTGTAAACCTGAGGACAAATCACGTTTCTATTCAAAACTGAATCCTTATACCGGTCATTATTCACTTGATAGGATTTATTGATATAAACGAGATTTCCACTTTTTTCAATAAACTCCTTAGCATCCGAATTATTCGGCATGAGTGCAGGTTTCCACTTAGCAGCCAATGAAAATCCATCTTCCATCTCAATGATCCATTTCTGATTAACGGGTACATCCTTAATCGTAAAAAACAGATCCTTCCCGGCATAATAATCGCTTAATAACAATTGAAACCTGCCATCAGAATCAGTTCTGGCATATTGCAGATTAGCCAGGGTGTCGGGGCTGGACAGTAAGACAATGGCTGCCGGTATCCCTTTCTTAAGGGTAGCATCCAGCACTCTGCCCCTGACTATCTTACCCCTGTTCTCAGATTGATAATAGCCTTTAGAAGTCACACCGGCATTTTCGACAGGTGTACCTGCCAATGTCTCCACAATTGATGTATTGGCAGTCACGATCCGGGGTTCTTCATATACCGATACTGAAACATTAGCCTTCGAATTTAGGTTACCCAGACTGATGCTGACTTTCTCACGCGGACCGTACTGCATCCTGTCAGTTTTGATAGTTGGTACCGGATTCCTGAAATCGCCTTTCCTACCGGGAGTTTGTTCTGAATTGAGGAGTTTAAAATTCAACTCTTTATCATACCGGTTTGCAACTACAATATCCTTGAAACCAAAGTGCTGTTCGCCTTTGTTTCTCATCACACTGGTAAAAGCAACGGCCTGGTATACTCCAGAACACAAGGTGTCAGGGAGCTCAATGCAACCGCTTGAAACACCCCGGTTAATGTCAACCCTTATTTTTAATACATGATTGGAATTAGCATCCCGGAATAAGATATACCCAACTTTACTTAAGTTTGACAGGTTCCTGGTAGTGGCATCCAGAACATATAATTTATAGAAAACGGTTTGTCCTGCAATGTATACTGTCCTGTCCGTATGAAGAAAGGTTCGCTCATCAGGAGCCGCAAAAAGATTCATTGTATTTGAAAACAATACAACGAACTGCAAAGCAAGTATATAATATATTTTTCTTAGCGACATGACACTTGATTATTTCTTAATAATGGAACCACCAATCGGGTAATGGAATAACAATATATTCATTGGATGACGGTTTTTTACTTGGCAAGGCATCCCAAACCTTATACCTGAAAAGTCCTGACTTCAGGATATCAACATAGGGCACCTGAATCAGGTTGGGCTTTTTACCGAACGGAACTGCATCCAATACAAAGGCTGTTTGGATAACCGACGAAACCTCAAACAATCCCAGGACTATTTTTGTAGGATTATTCAGGCATTTCATATTTCCATAGAGTTGTGAAGTCACGGGATCAAAGATTTTACCACTTGCTGCCAGCTGATTATTGGCATCCTGGTAATACTTATAAGCATCCTTAGTTACAGTATACTGGCTGATGCGTAGGTAATAATAAATGGATGCGGACTCGTTAGTGGGAAACCCATAGTTTAAAGTTCCTATTGGCACAAAACCCAGGGAATGATTTAAAATAACCGGGGTTGCACTCAGTGAATTGTCCGCAGTAATATTTTCATTGGTTGTTAACCTGAAACCTTCCCAACCAAAACAAACCCAATGCCAGTTAGTAGTATCGGGCAGATTATAGTTAAATGAATACTGAACAGTAATATCGGATTTAAACCGGCATAAAGTTGGCTGATCAGAAGGGGTAACAGATTTAAACAGGTCTACACGAAGATCAGTTCCTTCCACTAACCGGGTAAAATTATTCTTATCGATATATTTTTGGGTATCATTGACTCCCCGGATGCTGTCATAGGTTTGTGCCGGAAGGAGCTTTTCAGCACTTGATTCGAATATATTGCCATCCGTTGTTTCAATATGCAGCTTATAGGAATTACCGACCCTGGATTTAAAAACAGCAGGCAGGCTATAAACACCATTCCCTGCTTCTGTCAGTTCAACAGTTTTATTTTCAGAATCGGTTACTTTAAGCTTTGCACCGGTAACGGTCCTGGAGTCCAGTACCGAGTCGGAGGAATACGGGAGAGCTTCGGTAAGTTTCACCGTAAACGGACCGCTCCCATCTGTTATCAATCCTTCAACCACCAGGGCACTGGTTCCTGAATTGACATCCGGAATATATATCTCAGTACACCCAATGAAAGTAATCATCATGAGTACTGCCAATCCTGTATTTTTCCATCTATTCATTCTTTGCATTTTTAAAAAGTAAAATTGTAGGTTAAAGTAGGAATTGGTCGCTCAATAATAAACAGGCTGTATAAATTGGACGAAGCGTTAAACTTCGATTCCAATTGTGTTGTCGATTTATAGAAAACGGAATACGGATTCTTTTGTCCATAGAGGTTTAAAATAGAAAGCGTCCAGCTTCCTCTCCATTTTTGTTTTAACCGAAGTGTTTCATCCCAGGTGATAGCAACATCCAGCCGATGATAGTCGGGTAGCCTGTATTTATTACGATCGGAGAAATAAATATACTGCCTGTCATCAAACTGATATTTTAATTCAGGGAGTGTAACCGGTTTCCCAGTATTGTAGGTAAATGTCCCAGAAACCCACCACCTCCGCGTAATATGATAATTACCCATAACGACAATGTTGTGGGGTTTATCGAATGAAGATGGGTAATACCTGTTACCGTTTATCTGATCGGACACAAAGGGGCTTGTAGTGTGTCGCATTGAACGGGAATAGGTATAACTGGCCCAACCCGTTAATCGACCCGTATTTTTCTTTATATACAGTTCCAGGCCGTAATTATAGCCGGAGGCATTCAGCAGATCTGTTTCCAAAGAATTATTTAAAAGGATAGTTGCCCCATCCCGGTAATCCAGGATGTTATCCAGTTTCTTGTAATAGATTTCCACTGAAGTCTCAAGGGCGTTATTGCTGAAATTTCTGAAATAACCCATAGCAAACTGGTTGCAGATTAAAGGAGCTACATTGGGACCGCTCAGTTTGTACACATCGGTAGGAGACATGACAGCCGTGTTGGTGATCAGGTTGATAAACTGGCTGATCCGATTGTATGAAATTTTCAATGAGCTTACATTATCGATTGAATAGCGCATGGAAAACCTGGGTTCCAGACTAAAATAGGTTTTAATGACCTGATTGTTGGTGTAATGTAGCGTATCGGTGATATTTCCGGCTGTATGCGATGCATTGGGGTTGAATGCAAATACAGTGTTGGGTCCCAGGTAAGAGTACGTACTGAACCTTAAACCAACTTCAGCACTGATGCTGGCTGAGACATGGATGTTATCGCTGATATAAGCTGCCGACTCAAGCCCTTTCTCCTTGAGTGTTGATTTCGGTATTACTTCCGATAATGAACCGAAAGGAGTGAGTTTGCCCGGTTGCAACTCATATAAAATGGAGTTCACTCCAAAATCGATGGAATGAATATCATTTGGTAGCCAGTTAAAGTTCAGTTTGGCATTTTTATAAGTAATTGATGAATTTACATAATAAGCTTCTTTGGGTTTTAAAGTATCTGCATCCGTTATATCGTTTCTGTACCGGCTGAAACCCAACAGGAGAGAAGAATATAGCTTTTCGGCAAATGTATGGTTGTAACGAAGCGAAAACAAGGTATTGTCGTATTGATAGGGAGATGATTTGGTAAAGCTGAAATTATCATTACTCAGGTACCCAAAAAGGATTATGCTATTCTTGGGATTAAATTTCAGGGTGAACAAACCATTTAAATCATAAAAGCCTGCCGAACTATTTTTCAATTCGATATCAGGCATGGAATGCAGTAACCAGTTGGAATAAGAACTGCGGCCTCCGAGAAGCAAACTTGCTTTCTTATTAAAAAGTGGTGTTTCCAGGTTCAACCGGGCATTCATTAATCCGATGCCTCCTTTGCCGGTTAGTTTATCGGGATTGCTTCCCAAGCGGATATCCATCACTGAGGAGGCTCTTTCTCCATATTTAGCGGGAATTCCGGACTTTAAAAAGGTAACGCTGTTTACACCGTCCGGGTTTATCACCGAACTGAGCCCAAACAGATGGGAGGAGTTAAACAATGGAACATCTTCAACCAGAATAAGGTTTTGGTCAGAACTTCCACCCCGAACAAAAAATCCGGTACCAAACTCTCCTGTGGATTGCACACCCGGAAGCAAGGCAATACTTTTAATAATATCTTTTTCTCCCAGGAAGTTAGGCAATTCCTTTATTGTTTTCGCATTGAGACGGATAGTACCCATTTGTGTCCGAATGATATTGAGATCAACCACTTTGTCGCTCACCACAACTTCTTTTAGCAGGATTGATTTTTCGGTGAGTTCAAAGTCCACAATACCATTTCCACCTACTCTGATGGATCGGTTATTTTCTTCAAAACCTGCATAATTGAGCCTTAGATCATAGTCCCCCGGAGGAACAGTAAAGGTATAATTTCCATTTCTGTCAGTTGAGAGCGTCTGATCCAGTTTATCAATACTGATTCTTGCCCCGTTTAGAGGTTTGCCGGTTTGAGCATCTATAATCTTTCCTGAAATCGTAGCCTTGGTAAAATTTCCTCGTTCACTTTCATCTCCGATCACCAAAACCCCTTTGCTGTTTACTTTATTCGAATAGTTCCTAATTTCTATGGGCACGAATACATAGGTTGTTGAATTGATTGCAATACAATTCAATCCCGCAACCCGCTTGACAATGGTGAGACAGTTGTCTAAGGACAGATTTACAATAGTCTCCCTGAATCGCTTATTGACAAACCATTCCGTTTTATAAAACAGTTTGACAGGATATTTCCGTTCAATCTTAGAAGCTAAATCATCAATCCCGACCAACCTGGCAGTATCAGTCTGTATGATTTCATTACGCTGGGCTTTTAAAGGGATGTTTAATAACTGGAATACAAAAAACAGAAATATCAGGGAATTTTTAGAATGGCTCCTTTTCAAAGTAATAGGTATTGACCGGGTAAGATACAAGTTATTTATTTTTCGACCAGGATACAGAATATCCCGGTTGTTCAACATTACAGAATCCCCAAATTGAAATATCCTGAAATGGGATAGAAACAATTTAGAGTCTCTTTGTTATTTTTTTATAATAACCACAAATTTAACCGGTTTTAAGATGGAAATGGAATAATTATGTATTTTATTAATAACTTTTATATATTATGTTACTCATCAGAGTAATTAAATAGGCAACAGTATTTGATGATTTGTTTTGATTGCTAAGGTATTTTTGTATTTTATATATTTATATGAAAAAAGATGCCGAAAACAGGAATTAGAGATTCCTGTTTTTTAAGCTAATAGAACTTTTAATCAATTGGTGAATACAACCAACTGTAAAGCACTGCAAAATCTAAAGCGGATCAGAGCACATTACTTACTGAATTTACTTCCAATTTGCTTAAAAAGATCAGTTATATTAGTTGGAAAGTATGAAAATGAGAATAGGAAAGAAAGAAACCTGAAGTAAAGTCTTTGAAAGACAGATCCGCTTTTACACAACCCAATTGTAAGATAAACGTACGATAAATAATGGTAAGTAGGAAATGCAGGGTAAATTTTCTTGAGATAACGAACGCTATTCAAATCGAGCTTCATTTGATCCATGGTAGCAGCGGTTGACATCCCTGCATCGTGCAATCGGTATACACACATACACTCATCAATAAAACGAAACTTTCCAGAAAAAGCGATACAAAAATTCACCAACCGGTCACCGGATAAAACAGGTGGTGCATTATTTATTAGTTCAAGAACCGAACTCCGAAACACAACCGAAGCAGTATGAAATAACCGTAGCCCAATCAAATCAGTTACCGTAATTTCTTGGGGTACATTTTGTCTGAATAGTCGACTTTCGGTATTATCAACAAGCACCATGGATTGGTGAGCACAACCGGCATATGAACTATTTGTTTCAAGAAAATCAACCTGCTTTTGTAGTTTTAACGGATCGGTCCAGTAATCATCGCCCTCACAAATTGCTGTGTATTTACCATGACAGGCTTGTAGAGTTCTGATAAAATTGGGCATTAAGCCCAGATTTTTTAAAGAAGGTAATAACCTGATTTGTTTATGAATGTTGGCATATTCTTCACAAATACTCCTTGTGGCATCAGTACTGCAATCTTCACCAATTATAAGTTCAAAACCGATACTGGCATTCTGAAATAATACAGAATCTATTGCCTGCCTTATAAAAGATTCATGATTGTATGTTATCATACATACAGATACAACAATTTCGTCCTTACTCATCTGTTTTTAGTTCTAACAAACCTCTTTTTCTATCACGAATTCTGACAGCTGGAATACCTGTATAAATTCCCCACTCCGATAATGAGTTTTTTACCAATGACATAGCACCAACTGCTACTCCTTCTTCAATTGTCAAATCAGGAAATATGACGCAAGAGGCTCCAATTTGTGAATATCTCTTTATGATTACAGGACCACCTGTTACATTGGTGGATTCTTTATTGGACATTGGACTAATTAAATAATTTCCTGAAAAATCATCTACTGCTGAAAATACTGAACATCGAGGGGATAGTCCTGTATAGTCTTGCATCTGAATGCCAAAGGCGCCATAAAGTGCACAATATGCCGAAATGTGAATATGCGAAGCAAGACTAATCTTACCAGAAAGAATGCAAAAATCGTCAATTCTCACGTAATTTCCAATAATCATGTTTTCAGTGCCGTAGAATGTAGCATTACGACTTATTAAGACCGAATTGCCAAGTTGTTTAAAACCTAACCCTTTTAGTTCTTCCTGTGAATAAAACGAGCTCATAAGTTGATAATTTTTACAATAAATTCAACATCTTGTATTGATAAATCTACATAAATCGGCAAACAAAGCACTTTTAATGCTGCATTTGTTGCAACAGGCAAATTTTCGGGTATTGCCGAAGACAGTTCACGATAAGGTTCAAAGGAACTGATCAGGGGATAAAAATAACGGCGTGAGAAGATATTATTCTTTTTTAATTTTTCATACAAGGCATCACGGCTCATACCATATACTTCCTCTTCAATCAGTACCGGAAAATAGGAATAGCTGGATGTTACGCCTTCCATTTCTGGAAGAAGATGTATCCCGGGAACCCTGGATAATAATTTCCTGTAAAGTTCGGTTATCGATTTTCTTTTACTAATAAATCCATCAATATATTTCAGTTGAAGCAATCCAAAAGCTGCCTGCATTTCATTCATTTTGGCATTGATACCCGGTTCCTCAACCACTGTTTCGCCACGGAATCCAAAGTTTTTAAGATTATCAATATGGTGTTTCATCTGTTCGGAATGGCAAATAATAGCTCCTCCCTCAAGGGTACTGAACACCTTTGTGGCATGAAAACTTAAAACTGACAAATCGCCCTGATTTAGAATCGAAACATTTTCTTTCTTAACAGCAAAGGCATGGGCTGCATCGTAGATTACTTTTAAACCATGCTTATCAGCAATACGTTGAATTTCATCCATACGGCAAGGGTTTCCATAGACATGTACAGGCATAATTGCTGTAGTAGCCGGGGTAATGGCAGCTTCAATTTTGGCAGGATCCAAATTCAAGTATTCAGGTTCAATGTCTACAAAAACTGGTTTGATTTTATTCCACCAAATTGAATGAGTTGTAGCAACAAAGCTAAATGGGGTGGTGATGACTTCACCATGTATATTGAGTGCCTGTAAGGCAGTCATCAAAGCTAAGGTTCCATTTGAAAATAATGAAATATACTTCACTCCAAGATATTCAGCCAATTTGCACTCTAATTGCTGATGTAAAGGACCATTATTGGTTAACCATTTATTATCCCATATTTGTTGCAAATAGGGTAAGAACTCATCTAAAGGAGGAAGACAAGGTTGAGTGACCGTAATTATTTTGTTATTCATGTTATTTTTCTCTTTATCGCTGATAGAGCAATTTCTTTCAATTCAAAATATTCCGGTAATTTAATAGTTTCATACACAAGAATTCCCAAGAGTAATCCCGTAGAACATTGAAGGATTAAAGTCAGCAAGAGTGATAAATTTAAAAGTGTCATACTCCACATAAATGCAGCCACGCAAAGTGAAACAACAAATGTAGGAAAAATATCTTTTAGTTGTGCCCTGGTTGAATAATCTATAAGCCGTGCTGAATAAAAACTATTTAAAAAGAAAGCCACAAAAGAAGTTAGCACACTTCCCCACAACATGTATTCAATACCATAAAACAGACCTAACCCTATTGGTAAAACAGCAAATAGCTTCTTGAAGATTTCGAGTTTAAGAAACAAATCGGATCGACCCTTAATCTGTAATATGTTCAGATTGATGGCATGCAGCGGGTAAAGCATTTCTGCAAAACAGATAATTTGAATAAATACAACAGCCGGTAGCCACTTTACGCCAATCAGGATTAATATCAGTGGCTTTGCAATTGCCGACAGTCCCAACATACACGCGAAAGTTACTAACATGGTAGTTTTAATAACACGTTTGTAGGCTTGTTTTAACCTGTCAGCATCATCCTGAATACTGCTTAATACTGGATAACTCACCCGTTGAACCACTGCTGTCAGATTACTGGAAAAAACAGTACTAAATAATTCTGCCCGTGTATACTGACCTAATTGTGATGCATTATAAAATTTTCCAATGATCAAATAATAGAGGTTTTTATAAATGGTATTGATCATCTCGGAAGCCATTAACTTAGATCCAAATCCAAATAATTCTTTAAAACTCTTTTTTGAAAATTCAAGTGCCGGCCGCCATGAATTAAAGAACCATAAAAACACACTGTTCAATAATTGTCTTGTAATTTGCTGACCTACTAAACTCCAGACTCCAAAACCGTTTAATGCCATTCCAACTCCTATAATTCCGCTTGTAATCGAAGCAATAAGTGAAATCTTCGTTTGTATCCTAAAATCGATTTTTTTTTCCAATATTGTCCTTTGAATAATGGAAAAAGCATTTATTATTAATATAACTCCCAGCACTCTGGTAACAGGAATTAATAAGGGTTCATGATAAAAAGTACTAATGGCTGGAGCGCAAAGAAAAAGAAGAATATAAAGAAGAATTCCTAAAAGAATATTAAAGTAAAAGACCGTATTATAATCAGTGTTGTTTGCATCTGATTTCCGGATCAGGGCACTTGAGAAGCCACTCTCGACAATTGAATTGGAAACAGCAATAAAAACGGTTATCATTCCTAACAGACCAAATTCTGCGGGTGAAAGTATCCTGGCAAGTACGATTCCCACTAAAAATGAAATTCCGGAGCTGGCAACATTATCGATAAGGCTCCAGCTCACACCATGAATCGTTTTATGCTTTAAAGAACTCATTGTTTCATCTTTCAAAATATCAGGTGCTTTATTAGAAAATGGAATAGAATTGAATGAATCAATAAACAATATTACCTACTTAACAGTAGAATTTAACTTAGAATTTCTTATTTGCTATTTCGATCCTTTTAGGAGTATCGATAGCAATCTCTTTCATCATCTGATTAAGTTATTCATTCGCAAGTTATTAATTTGACAAGTAACGATCAGAATCCTCTTTTCTGACTTAAAATTCTTTTTTATTTCCAATTTTACATTGTGAAAATACAGTTACAAAGGTCGTAAAAATATATTTATTATCAACTTATTGAACAACTAAATTATTCTAAGTAAAAAAAACGGACTCACCCTCAATCAGGCAAGTCCGTTTTTTCTTTCTTAAGTCCCCTTTAGGGGATTTAGGGGTTCTTAGTCTTCCAATAGTATTTCCAATATGGTACAAGCTGCTTTCGCTACCGGGCTACCTGGTCCAAAGATGGCTGCGACACCGGCTTTGTACAGGAAGTCATAATCCTGCGCCGGGATAACTCCACCTGCAATGACAATGATATCCGGACGGCCCAAAGCTTTCAGTTCAGCAATCACCTGAGGAATCAGGGTCTTGTGTCCTGCTGCCAACGACGATACTCCTAAGATGTGTACGTCATTTTCAACGGCTTGTTTTGCTGCTTCGGCTGGTGTCTGGAACAAAGGTCCCATATCCACGTCGAATCCGCAATCGGCATACCCTGTGGCTACTACTTTAGCACCACGGTCATGACCATCCTGTCCCATCTTGGCAATCATAATACGGGGACGACGACCTTCTTTCTTGGCAAATTTCTCTGTCAGTTCACAAGCCTTGATAAAGCTTGCATCGTTTTTAGTTTCTGATGAATACACGCCGGATATTGTTCTAATGGTTGCTTTATAACGACCTGCAACAGCTTCGCAGGCATCGGATATTTCACCTAAAGAAGCACGCAGACGGGCGGCTTCAACAGCTAATTCTAACAGGTTACCGTTTCCGGTTTTGGCACATTCGGTAATGGCAGCCAATGATTTCTGTACATCGGCTTCGTTCCGGTTGGCACGTAATTGTTTCAACCGTTCGATCTGCTGGACACGTACTGCAGTATTGTCTACTTCCAGGATATCAATCGGAGCTTCTTTTTCAAGACGGTACTGATTTACACCTACAATAATCTGGCTTCCTGAGTCAATACGGGCCTGAGTACGGGCCGAAGCTTCCTCAATACGCATCTTTGGAATACCTGTTTCGATAGCCGCAGCCATACCACCCAGTTTTTCCACCTCTTCGATCAATGACCATGCTTTTTCAGCAATTTCATTGGTCAACGTTTCTACATAATACGAACCGGCCCATGGATCAACTTCCTTGGTGATATTGGTTTCCTGTTGGATGTAAATCTGTGTGTTACGGGCAATACGGGCCGAGAATTCTGTTGGCAAGGCTATTGCCTCATCCAGGGCATTGGTATGCAATGACTGGGTGTGTCCCAGGGCTGCTGCCATAGCTTCAATACAGGTACGTCCGATATTATTGTACGGATCCTGCTCTGTCAACGACCAACCTGATGTTTGCGAGTGTGTACGCAATGCCAGTGATTTTGGGTTTTTAGGGTTGAACTGTTTTACAATTTTAGCCCACAACATACGTGCAGCACGCATTTTGGCAATTTCCATAAAGTGGTTCATCCCGATTGCCCAGAAGAAAGACAAACGTGGTGCAAACGAGTCGATATCCATTCCGGCATTTACTCCGGCACGCAAATATTCCAATCCATCAGCCAACGTGTAAGCCAATTCAATATCGGCTGTGGCACCTGCTTCCTGCATGTGGTAACCCGAAATGGAGATCGAGTTAAACTTAGGCATCTTCTTTGATGTAAATTCAAAGATATCA
>Ga0302271_10003638_pt1 | contig 12888 bp, 4 predicted proteins | sample III_Bog_N1_1_FD_198767 | JGI IMG/M metagenome (GOLD analysis project Ga0302271, IMG submission 198767) | Peat permafrost microbial communities from Stordalen Mire near Abisko, Sweden - III_Bog_N1_1 | ecosystem: Environmental > Terrestrial > Soil > Wetlands > Peat | place: Sweden: Abisko... | reverse complement strand
TCAAATATCTAAATAAACTGGGCAGACTGATTTTGAGTTATTTGATTTTTCCAATTCCTCTCTTACTTTTTTTAAAATGCAAAAAAGAGGGCTTATTTTAATTATGATGTTCTATCTTCCAAATATCTAGAATCCTAACTTTTCCTGAGAGATAAACTACAGACCAAAATATATTCTTTCTTTTTAATCACTCTAAGATTAATTTCTGATTTTCTTAGTTATAATTCTGTAGATTCAAATTTTTATATAAAAATGTTTTTCTGGATCCAAATTATTAATTATTATTTCAGCAAATCCTAAGAATTATTTTTCCTAATTTTTGCAAATCGAACAAGGATTATTTGAAAATGAGATCTGCTCTTAAAAGTGAATTAGTAAATTTGTTGCCTTCAATTATTTAATAACTTTATCAAAAACGCATCATTGTATTCTTCTTTTATCAGTCCAGAAAAATAAATAGCAGTTGCAATTCATTTATTGGGTAACAACTAGCTGCTCGATCAGAGAGGAAAAACTAATCAAAGGTGTTTGAAATAGCCAGTAGGCATAAATTAAGTAGTTTTTGAATGCAGAAGATAAAAACTAATTGATGAATTCAAGTCTGATCAAATAAACATTTGCAAACAGAATTAACTCTTATTCAATAGAAAAGAATTATAAAATAGTAGAAAAGAGAGAAAAGTAATGTCCTTCCTGTTCTAGCCAAAACCATAAGTTTCATTATCGTCAGCCCTTCTGGCTTCTTCTTAAATGAGAGCATAGGTTGGAACGCATCTTTCAGGATCATGGAAATAAAAAAGTCCTCTTACATGCAAAAAGGATAAGAAACATCAAGCATTTGAGTTGATTTTTGTTTGCATGGATAGAGAATGTGAAAATAGTCTCAAACCCATATGTGCTTAATGCCTCCATGAAAGTCACAGTGGACATGAGGTTAAATTGATAAAGGAAATTGCCGAAAGAGCTGGAGCTTTTATTGATTCAGAGCGAAGTAAAAAATAAGTCAGTAGCTATTGGGAATAATTGAGAAATTAGTATGTAGAAATGTATGAGTAAATAGGAGGATTAGTTAGATATCTGCAAGGTATTCAAGATACTTTAAAAAGAGCGCATGAAGAGTTTTTTGCTAAACTCAACAAAGAAAAGGAAGCGTTTTGGGAGGAAGTATAATAGAATACTACGAGTATTCTGAAAGGAGAATTCAACTCAGAAGAAGAATTGCAGTAGTATGCAAGATCAATCTTAAAAAGTGTCAAACTAGATGACCTAGAAAACCCTCAATATCGCTTTAATGTCTTAAGGGAAGAAACAGTCCTAATGGTGATAAAAAACTTTAAATCTATTGATTATCTGGTAAAATAGGTTAAAGAAAGTGTTATTTCTACACTTTCAGAGAGTGATATTAAAAATACCTATGGTGCAGCTGAGTTTAGGATAACAGAGGGAAATGACTATCTCAAGATTGCTTCTTCAAGGTAGAATACAACAGAATCAAGAATTGTCGAGGTGGAAGAAGAAGGAGTGAAAAAAGAAAATGCAGGAAAGGAAGATTTAGACATGGAACTTGAAGAAAATGGAAGTGAATCGGAGGATTTTGAAAAAATAGAAGAAGTTTAAAATGTTTAAGAAAAGCAAGAGAATGAAAGTTAAAATGATAAGAATAAAGGAATAAGTAAAGAGCAGAAAGAAGAAACAGAGCTGGAAAGAAGGAGAGTAAGTGCTTAAGAAATCAGAATGAAGTATAGCAAAAAGCAAGGAAACAAGAATTCTATTGCTTAAATTTTAAATTTAGAATAAATCCCTGAAAAATATTAATAATTCCAATCTAATTACAAATACTCTCAAGAAGACTCAAGAGGTATTATTTTGATTAATTCCTTCTTTTATTTAAAAAAGCTAAAGATTCCTTTTTTTTATTATAAAAATATTATTCCTTTTTATTAGGAAGTAGCTTCTTATCCGATTACACTTTGCCTAAGTCAGATGCTAGTGATAGATTCCAGACTGCTAATTCCCTACCCAGAATATACAGGCCTTTTCCCTCGTCTTCCAATACAAATGATAATAATAATGAAATGTTCCCTGGAAAGGTTTAAGGAACCACTCAGCTAAGAAACGAGTTCACTTTCACTCCGTTAAGCTCATAGAATTAGATGAGCGGGCAAGAAGAATAGTTTGATTACTTATCTTTCTCAAAATAATTATGAAATATTGAAATACCTGAAGTTGTTCAATTCAAAAAGTTGTATTTTTTCTAGAATTGAAGAATGAATTGTAGTTTAAAAAAAGTGAATCAATTAATATTCTTATCTCAAAGAGATTCTAAGTTCAATTTGTATTAAACATAGGAAGAATATTAGAAAAAGAAAGGGGTTAAGCTAAATCATTTATTTTAAAAGCCTATTTATTTCAAATAAATGCTCAGTTCACAAAGATATAATATTAATTTACTTAAATAAAGCAAACAATTAAGTAGTTGTACAAAAACAATTTTAAGGAATCAATCAATTTTTCTTAAAAAACTCATTATTTTTCATTGAAAAATGAGTTCTAATCGAGTAATAATTGTAGCAAATACTTAGTTTTTTTTAAAATAAATGCAAGTTTTTTTTAATTTAAATTCTCATAATTATGATCACCTCATGCTCATTTCATCTGATAAGCCCTTTCTGATTTCATAAGTTATCATTTGAGTTGATTTCTTAGCTGTCCTCAAAGCAGAACTAAACTTAGGCTGAACAGGAGGCTCAAATGCGTTTTCAGTGAACCTTCCATATTTAAGTTCACCTTTATCAAATAGTTTTGTGAGAAACCAAAGAACAGGCTTTGGTTGCTAATCAAGCAGGTTAACAAACAGAAAGAAAGAATCTAACTGTTTGGGATATTTCTTTTTAATAAATTCCACATCTACATCTATGTCAAACTCTTCTCCAAGATCAAGCACATCTCCAAGGGGTTTAAAAGGTTATCCAGTATATGAACATTACTCTCCATGATTGCTTTAGAAAATATCATCTACAAGAACGATTGCTAGTTTGATTGTGACTGGTCCTTTGAATTTCACCTTAGAAAAACTATCTATTAGTACGTTGAAAGTATTTTGAGTATCACTTTCAATAGAATTAATCACCATTGATTTCATTCCTTGGCTTTATGGAGCAGGCTGTTCAGGCATGCTTTTTCCAACATCTTCTCCGATTTCGTAATCAAACTTTACAAGCAATTTTTTCATTTTTTTGGGATCAATCGGGACAACATTATTTACTATCGGCAAAACAAAGACTTAGTCATTGAATTTCCCTCCATTAAGAGCACCATTATTGAACAGTTTATGAGCATACCAAGCAAAAGGTTCTTCTATTTCTTACCCACCTTGGCCTGCTGATTTGTCAACTATGAATTCGAAAAGTATATAAATGTCGTCAAGCTCTTTCCTCTACAGATCTTTGACCTTATCGATATTAATTGGGAGAAACACAGAGTCTTTGAAAGGAACTTTCTTTTCTTTGACAACATTGGCAACGAACTCTTGGCCTTGATATTTCGTTTCCTTACCCATGTTGTTTTCCATTACTTTTGTACCTGTCGAATGAAAAGTTGTTATGATTCTATTTGAATATCTTTAATTGTGTTACCTTTCATCACAGAAACAGTATATGTTACATCCCACTTTTCTCGATAATTTGACAATTCGTTGATCAATATTCTGAGACCTTTATTAGGGTCATACTGCTTCTAAGCCATCTGATTGTGGTTGATATAAGACAACTAGTAATCAAGGATGAAAAGTAGCTGTTTTTCAGTCCCATTCTTTTCTATTTTTATCAGCCCTATCTTGTTACGACCTTCATTCAAACGACTTGATCCAGGTAGAAAAAGAGGAACTTTAGCCTAGCCAACTACATCAGCCTTATCTTTAATCATGATTGTGATCTAATTCAAAATATTATCTCTGCAAAACCATAATAATCAATGTTTGAATCAAATGTTTTACAAGAATGATTCCTTTAGCGTAAGTCGCTTCCTTGAATTAAGAAAAAAGGCTTGTTTGGCCAAGTTCAAAGCGTTATTCAGTATTTAGTTTCCAGTTATCTCTTCCCTTTTCAGTAATATTGATATTCTTTTGCTCAATACACTTATGTCCATTTTCATCTACAACGGGAAGCCCATCCTTAAGGATCTCCATCTTGTAAATTGATTAAGTGATTAAGATCAACAATAGAGATAACTTTAACTGAAAATATTACTTTGTATTGTAGATCATTCTTAGTTAGAAGATATTTTTGCAGTCCTAAAAGATCAACAACTAGCTTTTTTGCATTGTCTAAGGGTTCTTCAATATATTTGGTAGAAGTGAGCTTACCCGAAGTTGCTCTTAATTCGTCTTCTTCAGGAATTAATTATTAAGTTCCAAGATAAGATTTATTTCTTTCCATTGATTTATTTCTCTCTTAAGTAGTTTAGGCTGCAGATGGATCATATCCTATGGCTTCTATTTCCTAAAAATGATATTTTTAATGTGTTTTTTATCTGGGAAGTATTCAAAAATGAGAATGATAATATTAACTAAAATAATTTATTTCATATTGTTTCATTTTTCTTACAAAGTTTAGCTGAATATCAGATTTTTCTTTTTTTTCGCTGAAAGGTGGTTTTTGAGCAGGTTTCTTAAAGATGCTAGTAGTGAATACACCCATATTTACATTTTTAGAGTCGTTATCCACTTTGTAAATTGGCCAGACTAACCAACCAAGAAGCTCATCTTCTTTACCAATCACGCACTTAAAGATGGCACAGTAAAATACAACTTTTTCTAGATCTCTTTTGGTGTTTTTTTGCATAATATCTTTCCAGTCAATATCCTAATTCATTTAGATATTCATTTATAACTCATTCGTAGTCTTAGATAAACTAACTTCCTCAAGCTTAACATTGTCTGCTGAAGGATTCTTATTTCGAGTGAGTACGATCTATTGTAAATATTTATTAGAAATTGTTAGCATTGATAAAATATATTACCTCATTTTTTTAAAAGATAACAGAGCGAACTTGCAGTGTCTTCACATCAATCTTAACATTAGTTAGTTTGTTTAACTTAATACGAAGAGAGCGTGGTTAATCAGCCTTGCTTAGGTTGTTTAACATTTCAATTGAAGTGCTGGATACCCCTCGTGAAGGCTCACTTGCGCTGAACATAGATGGCTATGATATTCCCACTTATCTTCTCGTGGGAATACTTGGAATCAAAGTAGATGTTCCCATTGGTTTTGATGGCATCCTAGAGCTAAAAGAAATAATGAATAAGTTAAAATAATAAAAATATCTATTGTTTTACGATTAATTCATTTGACTCTAAGCGTCTAGCTTGCTAGAATCTGATGGAATAGCGAATTAAGACTTCATTCCTTAAGGCCCAAATTAAGAGAAATCTGGCATTTTGAGATTGTCGTCTCTAATAACTTAAGGAGCTAAAACAGATTAGTTGGGTAATTGAGTAGACTAATCATAGTTCTGAATGGAAGATCCATTTGGATCATAAGACATATTTTTATCTGCCCCTGCATACATGTATCTGTTTGAAACATCAGAGACATATGCATTTGTATTTTCATCTAGTTTTAAGATGCGCTTTTTGCGGAGATGCAGTTCTTAGACTTTGTACTCGTTTTAAAGCATAACAGTGCTATCAACATCGAAGTAAGGGTCCATTGGGAGACACACACGAATGAAAAGGGCACTATTAGACATGTATGGTAAGCCCTCACTGAAAATCTCATTTGGTTAAAAGACTTTTGAGTAAAATGGCAGCCTAAATTTGCCAGGAGTCAGCAGTCCATTGTAATCAAACAGCTCGTGCATTGACCATCCAATAACTTCTGGTTTTGCTGGAACACCATCACTCTATTATATTATTTAAGAATATTAAGCAAAAAGAAACATCAACAAAAGAGTTTACGGTGTAGAGATATCCCCAAAATTCACAGTAGACGACCGTATCTGGAAAAGGCTAAACATCCCGAAGCACTTCTTTTTACAAGAAAATGCACTTATTTGATCTGTAAGTCTCTTGTTCAGTGGGAAACATATTAGTCTCACGATAAGCAAAAAAGTTATCGCCCTTTCTGAAAACTCCAAACATAACTTTCATTCTCTGATAGTTGATTGGTAATGATCCTATCCAGTCCCAACGCAGCATGAATCCTTCATTGGGTGTATACATTGTGGATGCACGCTAAAGAGAGCCCATATTTACATTCATTGATTAGTCCATTCCTCCAGCTCCTGAACCAATAATCGAAACATTTCCTCCCATAGTCTACAAAATTAAAAAATAATATTATCAGTAAACGTATCATTATTTATTGAGTTTACTGATTAATTCATGGACTATCCTCCTGCGTTCTTAACAGCATCTTGCACTTTTTTATCGAGAATAGACCTTTCAAGACTTGCTTTTATTTGCTGCACTTGGAGAAACTAAGAATGCTTAGCGCTGTATTCTACTTAATTAGGGCGGAGCCTGCTCATATTTAACAGGATTTCAGATTCTTATCCTCTAACGTAATTAAGCATCTATTCCTCAGTACGAGTCGCTAATGTATTATCTCCTGGCTTTGGAAATAAAGCGTTGGCGTCAACGAGATTGGTAGGTATGTCAACTGCTTGTGGAACATGAATAGAACTAAGGTCAAATCTCATTGTTTTGTTGCGCTATTCTAAATCAATAACTTGTTTCTTAAATGCTTCAGGCAGGTATTCATAAATAGGATGGTTTGTTATTGTCTCTTCAGGTGGTAAGTTTTCATATTTCTAAAGATCTACTCCTAAGTCAGGATCCATTGAGAGATTCTATTAAGGAGCAACCTAGCTGTTTCCCATCCTGGCCATGCCTGGTTACATAGCTGGCTAAGCTCCATTTGGAGGAGCAACAGAACTATTCTGTGAAAAGCAATGTTATGAAACTAAAAATAAAAGTAAATTTACATAATAAAACCCAGGAGGATCTGATCCAGAAATTGGAAGGCCTTAGTGCATTCGAATTAGGTCTCTGTTAATTGGATTGAAACGATTATCCTTATAGAATTGTTCGAGATTTTGCAAGTTAAGTAAAAACTCTGGATCTGTACCACCAGATTAAATATAGTCCTTGCGTAGAGCTTCAATGTCTCTAAGTGTTGATTAATAAGCCTAAATGCTATCAGGATTTTCTTCAATAAACTAAAGCTTAACTTTAGCAGCATTAAGTCCCTTTTCAGCTTAAAAACAGAAGCTTTAAATCTTTGTTTCACTCAAAAGTTTAATGCTTACCTCCTAATTTTTCGATGTTCTCTCTAATTTACTTAAGCTTTGCATATTTTTGTTCTCCTGTTTATGCATATTTGTTGGTATCCATAAGATAACGCACTTCATTCTTAAAGTTCACCTTATTTGAACCTGCGTAGTTTAAAATTAAGCAATGAGAAGTATTAATTATTTATCATTTTTACCAAATACTTCTTCTGGATCAACTTCCAAGTGATTTCGCGTAAAATAATACATATTATCTTGCTTTGAGAAAAAAAATAATAAAATATCAGCAAGGGATACTCTCAAAAATACCTTCATTTTTTCAATTCGCTTTGCATCGTCTTGAAGCCTATCCTTAGCTCGCCCAAGATCATAATCAATTGCTAAATATGAAGGATTTCCACCAAGGCCGAGCGTTGAAGCACCTACAGAAGTAAAATATGGCTAAGGCTTGACAGAATATCCTGATCTTATTTTATCAAACTAATCAAGAAAGTTGGTTTTATCATTATTAATCTATTCTTGCATTAGTTTTAGCTCAAGAATTTTGGGACGTTTCGATCCAAGAAAATCCTCATTTACAATACCTTTTTCAATCCTGTTGCGTTCATTAAAAGCATAGTAATCTTAGAATTACTTTAGCTAATCCAAAAACACACTTTCTTTGTCTCTAATTTGCATTCGTTTGCTTCTCAATGATTCTAAAGCAAACTTTTTATCAACATCATTTCCAACTAGCATTTTTTTCTTTGGGTCAAGTCCATCTAATGCGGTGTCAAGCATATTCATATCCTGTTTATATTATGCATTGCGTCCAGTTGCATACTCAAGCTGCTTAATCAGTTTTTGATACTCCAAATCGTCTTCAGTAGGTTTTATGTCTCTTTTTCTTTTCATATCCATAAGGTCATTCATCTTTTAGACACTTGTAGGAGCATTTTTAAAGCGCATTTTTTCAAATGCTTGATCTTCTTAGGTCAATTTTCCAATCAAGTCTCTCTCCTAAAAGCTAGGAGCTGGAATGCTGGGTCTGCTTATCGGTTCAACATCTAAACAAACAATAATGAGTATGGAACTGCTTTCATTTTTTTACGATCTGATTGATTCACTTCCCTCAGAAGACTCTGAGACAATATTTGGTTTGGAAACATTTTCTCTTTTGTAGGTTTCGACAAATTTAGAAAAAGTTAAAGGCTCTAGAGTTTTTGCTTTCTATTACACCAGTAAAAACTTGGTAAAACTCTATTTAGAATGAAACGACTTTAATCAAGAGAATGTCTTTTTCGTGAAGATTAAGTGGCTTAATAATTCCCATTTTAAGGTCTTTAGAATTGAGCTGAATTCCTCACTTCAAATAATATTCCAAGAAGTTTTTAATTTAGCTATTTTAGCTCATAATAAGAGATGAAAATTTGGGAATGTGCTTATTTTTAGCATAAAATGATATTTATTTAGAACATCTTGAAAGAATAATAATCAAAACAGTTTAGAGGTATTAGAGTACAACAATAATTTAAGAAAATACTATTAATTATTTTTTAATATTTGACAAACAGCACATATATTTAACAAATATTGTTTTCAAATTAATTTATCTTTATTAGTTCCACAAGGCTTTATCATTTTTCAAGATAAAGCCAAATTACCGTTTGCTATTGATTTATCAACATTCTCATTCAAGATTCTTCAATTTTAGTTAATTAATAATCTTGTGGTTATTTTTCATATGAAGCTTAACATAAGTGATTTCCTTTATTAAGTAGAAGCTATGCTATCTGAAGCTATTGGAAGTAATGTTACTAATGCTTGTCAAACAGAAAATTTAAAAGTTCTGAGTTAAATTCCTCATCTTTCTCTTAGACTTTCAATTTCTCTTAGTATTTCTGCTTTTAATCCAGTTCTCTTAGTTAGTTGTCTTAAAGTAATTAAATAATAGTCTATTATTGGTTGTACATTTCTTATTGATTTTAAAGCAGTTAATAGGCTAATGGGATTTACTCAAACGTAGGTTGAATATTGCTAGAAAATGCGGTAGTACAAGAATTTTCTTCAATAATTTCTTTTGATTCTGTTTTGCTATGCCTGTTAGCAGGTCGTCCTCCTAGAGTGACAATAACCTCAAATTGTTTTCTTTTTTAACTCATTTTAGTTGAAAACCCACAGGTCTTAGAAAAGCATCGATCGGTAGTAGGTGAGCTCATACTTGAATTCTCAATACAATTAGTTTTCCGATGTTAATAAAGGATAGTTTTAGCTGAGGAATAATTGATGTTAAGTTCACTTGCAGCTTTTTTGATGGATTTATTATCGAAGAATATCTTATCAAGAAATTATGCTTTCAAGTTAGGGGTTATTTTGCTGTATTTTCTAACCATCTAAGAGGGTGAAAATGGTGATAAAGAGGGATATGATTACTACTAAGAGTCGTCAGAGAAATCCATAGTTGTTAATTCAAGGTAAAAGGATTTGTAATAACAAATAAAATCAAGTTATATGCTTGTGATGAAACTCTAAGGAGATTTCGAAGAGCTAGTGTTAGTTGTTGGAGGGTTTAAGAAAAGCAAATTCTTTTCAGAAATAAGAGTTTTGACTAAAAAGAATTTATTGACAATTATTAGTTGAAGAAATAATTTATAAAGAATAAAGAGATGAGAGAAGAAGTTTTAAGGATCGAATTACCAGAAACTTCTTCTCATAATCAAATTAATAACCTCCTCCTTAACAAAATTTGTCTGATATTCCACACATTCTTTAATTAATCGAATTAACTTATTCTCCAGAAACAATTTAGGGTATTCTGGCAATTTCTTTCCACCCCTTTCTTTTTGTATGCCAACTTATTTTCTCCTAGAAATGAGGATTTTAGCCATTTTATACCAGATTCTTTGTGCAATTATGATATTATTTTTCATCAAGAGAGTCTGATCCTGCTCAATACTTCAACAAAGCCAGAAAAAGAAGTATTTATCATAAACTAAGAATCTATTTTAAGATTTGCTTGAAATATCACCTATATTTTTTAGAGAAGAAGGAGTGACTCTTGAACCAAAAAAAAGATTTATTTAATTTCCATCGAATAGGTTACAATTACTATTTTTTCCGTAATATATTTGTATTGAGTTTGACATGATTTTTGACTTTCGAAAATTAGATACAATTTTTCTTTTAGTAAATTCTTTAACATTTCTCATTCATCAGCTTTATTTATGTTAGAGATTGTTGTTTTAAAAATAATTTTTTTTATCAGTTTTAGTTTTAATAGACATTATCTGAGTCTTCTTGAAGATTCTAATAATTCGATCAATTTAATTATCCTTCAAATTTGAAAAGCTTCTTTTTGTTAGCTTTCTACAATAACATTTATTTGAAAGACCAATTAAATGCCAGAAACTTGTTGCTTTCAAATAATAGAATTAATCCTATTTTAAATTCAAACATAAAGCATTATAAAAGAGAGTGAGACTACGGCAAGTAGCATTTATGTCAATTCGGAGGAATAATTTTTAAAACTTATTTAATTTTGAAAGCCATTTTCAAAGATGATTCTTTCCCCCTTTTCTCTTGTTTTATTTACAAGAAAAAAATATTTATAAAACAATAAATTCCATTCGTTTCATTAATCAAAAGGGGAAAAAACATCTTCAAGAAATCAAAATGGACCACCCAGAAGGATAATCAAACGTCGTCTTGGATGATGGCGATGGAGGAGCAGGAGCTTAAGATATCTTTTAAGTCCTTGAGAACATAACTCAAGTTTAAAATGAGAAACTCAAGAGATGCCAGGAGTTCAAGGAGTATGAAAACGTGCCGAAGTAATATCGAGAAAACTCTCCAAAAGAAGAACTTGTTTTGGAGCATGTTATACAATTCAAGCGATAGTTCCAGTATTAGCTTTACTACGATGATAAGCGTGATCTCTTCCTCTACCCTAAAAATGAATGCGATGTTTATAAATTCATTTGTACAACTATCCGTCCAACTAAGATGGGATTCCTTGAACTCTATGACTACTAATAGTGCTCAAAGTATCTCTCTGAATTCATTCAATATGAGGAATTAGATTAACCAAATGAGTTTCCTTAGGTAATTCCTTCTCCAACTAACGTAGCTCTATGGCAAAAGGGAGATTGTTTTGATATGAGTATTCTTCTTTGTAGTCTTCTAATTGGAGTTGGTTATGATGCTTACTGTGTCTATGGAAAAGCTCCTAGAGAAATCACTACCAAAAATGAATCTCTAATGGAGTGCCTTTTCATTGATAAGGGAAAATACGTTGAAATTGATGAGCGTAAACCAAAATAAAGCACAGAAAAAAACGAGTACGCCATCAACAAAAAAGGGAAAGCATATTCCAAATGGGACTACAATAAGGAGACCTAAGCCAGAGAATAAGAAGATGAAAGACGTAGGGTTGCTTTGACTATTAATGATGACGAACCTGATGAGCTCCTTGAAGGTAAACATATAAACAACATGATTGTCTTTTATTAATTATATTTTTACTTTTGATAGATCCCTATCAAGGTTTGAGAATCCACTGTTGGGTGCTGTTGAGGAAAGGAAGAAGAGACATGCAAGAAAATATTTTCATCGAGCCATCAACTGGAAGAATGTATTCCCCAAGCTCAAGCCCTTATGAGTGTGTAGACGCTGTTTTCAACAATCTCAACTTCTGGATCAACATGAAACCAGAATGCGAAGTGAAGGATCTGAACTTTGACGAGATGGACTCCTCTTTGAGCTGGGAATATGTCATGCTTGATACACTTGTTTTCGCAAAAAGTATGTTCAATCTCATTTAAATTGTCATGACAAATTTTCTATTTGTTACCCAGTTTCTTAATTGTTACCTGTGTTTATTTTTAGCAAATGTTGGAGAAGAAGAAGGCAATGGTGAAATTGAAGATGCAGCCTAGAAACAGCAATAGCATGATCCAGAATAAGATCAATTACAAGATATTGCTCAACTCCTTGACATGCCTCCAGCGTGGCCACCAAAGATCTATATTGATAAAGAAAAATTCCTAATGGGCACTCCTCTTGGTGAGGGAACAATTTACTTCAATAAAGTAAAGGTAGATACGTATGCTCCTTACACTCAACCGGATGGTCTTGTACAGAAGTTGGTTATTTACCAAGATTATAAGAAGATAAAAGTGAGAGAATATCGGTACTTCTACAAATATCGAAGTGACAAGCTCTCCATTAGGAGAAGATATCCTTTTGAGTTCAAGACTATCGAAGAGTATGAACCTTAGAAATATGAAAACAAAGCTATCCCTTAGGCACTTTAGCAGTGGAAATAGATCATTTAAATTGATAGACATCTCAAAATTATCAAGTATTTTCCCAACAGAAATCATGATGGGCTTATTGAACGAGTCGAACAGATTGGAGAGAAAACCATGATGTTCTATTAAAATCGTGATGATAAAGTTATCTATAGATCCATAAGGTAATTTAAGAACATTTTTCTTCAAATTTAATCATTCTTTCCCTGTAGATTCGACCCAAAGAGGACAGCTAGCAGCTAAAATAATGACAAGGTGTTCTAGGATAATCATGTTGGCGACGTCGTAATAACTAAAATGACTCAAAAAT
>Ga0302271_10003637_pt1 | contig 12891 bp, 10 predicted proteins | sample III_Bog_N1_1_FD_198767 | JGI IMG/M metagenome (GOLD analysis project Ga0302271, IMG submission 198767) | Peat permafrost microbial communities from Stordalen Mire near Abisko, Sweden - III_Bog_N1_1 | ecosystem: Environmental > Terrestrial > Soil > Wetlands > Peat | place: Sweden: Abisko... | reverse complement strand
GAAAGAAATCAATTCACTGATAAAGGAGTGTAGTGTCTATTATCGTATCTCTCAACTATTATGAATCTCTCATCTTTGTAGCTGGATTTCTTGAGTTAAAACAAAGAAATCTAAAAAAGATTTTAACTATTACCATACATGATGTTTAAGAACATTAAAATCCTTAAAATATTCGAGAAAGCAGGATATTCTGAGAAAGAAATTGAATAACAATAGCTATTGCGTATTTTTAGGAGTTTTTAAGGACACAGCCTTTAAGGATTTTTGTTATTTTTATGGTCTATTTTTCAAAAAGAAGTCCAAAAATCATTTTTTAAACTATTAAAAATACATACAATACCACACCCCTTCTAAACTATCTATCACATCAATCCAAATTCCATTTATTGTCTCACAGTTTCCTACAAGGATTGGTTGATATAATTATTATCATTCTCCCTCAATATCTCTATCAGTAAATTTTTATTAGGAAAACAAAAACAAACAAAAAAGCATATTGAACTTAAGATACCAAAACCTCATGGGCAATTCCTTGGGATTTAAAAAAAAAGAAGTTAAAGTTTTCATGCCAGGGATTGGAAACACTGGCCGTACTACGATTCTCTATCACATGAAAACTCAGCAGCCGCTTTAAACCATCCCATCAATAGGATTCAACGTTGAAATGGTTTCTCATAAAAACATTAACTTCACATTCTTTGATGTTGGAGGAGGAGATAGGATTCGTAATCTATGGAGTCACTTCATGTAAGGAGTCAAAGCACTTGTAGTAGTCATTGATTCATCAGATTTATATCAATAAGATGAGTTTCAAACTTCGATAATCAATATCTTGGTCTATCTGCCGAAGAAAAATTTACCTTTTTTAATTATGGCAAATAAGATGGATAAATGCAAACATACTGATGAAGAAATATTGCGATATGTTGGAGTTAATAGGTATGGTGGTCAAATCAAGTATCATCTTGTTCACACAAACGGTATCTCAGGAGAAGGTCTGCAAGAAGCGTTAGATTGGTTGGCTGATTAATTTCAAGCTTGACTTTATTTCATATATACTATGAATCTCTCATCTTTATAGCTGGATTTCTTGAGATAAAACAAAGAAATCTAAAAAAGATCTTAACATATACCATACATGATGTTTAAGAACATTAAAATTCTTAAAATATCTTGAGAAAGCAGGATATTTTCAGAAAGAAATTGAATAACAATAGCTATTGCGTATTGTTAGGAGATTTTAAGGACACAGCCTTTAAGGATTTTTGTTATTTGTATTGAATATCAATGGTATGTATTTCAAACAATAAGAAATACATGTAATACCATATTTCCCCTTCTAAACTATCTATCACATCATTTCAATATATTTTTCTCACAGTTTCCTACAAGGATTGGCTGATATAATTATTATCATTTCCAAACTATCATTCTCTCTTAAAATATCTCTATCAGTAACATTGTAATATTAGGAAAACAAAAACAACAAAAAATTAAGATACCAAAAGCAACCTCAATGGGCAATTCCTTGGGAATTAAAAAAAAAGAAGTTTAAGTGTTTATGCCAGGGATTGGAAACACAGGGCGTACTACGATTCTATATCACATGAAAACTCAGCAGCCGATTTACACTATCCCAACAATGGGATTCAACGTAGAAATGGTTTCTCATAAAAACATTAACTTCACATTCTTTGATGTTGGAGGAGGAGATAGAATTCGTAGTCTATGGAGACACTACATGTAAGGAGTCAAAGCACTTGCAGTAGTCATTGATTCATCAGATTTATATCAATAAGATGAGTTTCAAACTTCGATAATCAATATTCTGCATTATCTTCCGAAGAAAAACTTACCTTTTTTAATTATGGCCAATAAGATGGATAAATGCAAACATACTGACGAAGAAATATTGCGATATGTTGGAGTTAATAGGTATGGTGGTCAAATCAAGTATCATCTTGTTCACACAAATGGTATCTCAGGAGAAGGTCTGCAAGAAGCGCTAGATTGGTTGGCTGATTAATTTCAAGCTTGAATTTATTTCATACATATTTATGTATTTTGGCAGACATTGCTTAGCTGCTAGTAATTGTTTTATGTTGTCTTTAATAGTATGCTCAATTGATTCTTTACTTTTAGATTCTTAACAACATTTATTTTTAGGTTTCATGAGATAAACTATGATATTGTCTAAAAGAATGAGAAGAATGAGTATTTAAATTAAAATTCTGTTTCGTTCTCTTTAACTTTCCTGTTTATGAGCGATTTAAATCTAATCAAAAATTTTCATTAAAAAACAGGAGATTATTTTCTCTCTCTTTCTTTTTTATTTTACAACCTTCTTTGTTTGAATTTATCTTCTCCTTCATCCTTTCTTCACCCTCACTCTTTTGATAATATCTTTGTATTGTTTTTTCTAAATATTTTCTCTCATTTCATTTTCCAATTAGTCAATTTCTCTCTTTGTTATCCATCCACATCAGAATTTCATCTCATCTGCACTCTTCTATTTAATATGGTACCTTCTAAATTTTCTCATCCTCTCAACAAATAGAAAAAACTCTGATTTTTCATTGTTTTAAGACCTCCCACAGCATATCTTTGAGAAGCGAATCTCCTGTGATATTTTCTACATTTTTCTGCTTTCTAGAGGGATTCAATGAACAAACAACCATTTATTCCACGATTTTCTCAAAAATATCCTCAAAATCCTCGTTTGTGTTACATTTTTTGAATTCTCCGTTCCAAAAGCTGTAATTCTTTTATCATTTCAAAGCACGAATTCCCCCTCCCCTCTAAAATATAAAATTAAAATAGATCAAAAATAATAATTAATAATATTATTAACATCAGGCTCCTTCACGCTTGTAATCTCCTTGGGTAATCACACAAAAATAACTTACTTTTATGAATTACTTTTCAATACACTCAATCTCCCCACCTATTAAATCCCTCGCCCTCCTTCTCCCAAATTAGCGTCGTATTAGTAAATCCCATATAAAGCAGGCATAATATTATTAATCCCCTCAAAAAAAATATTATTTAAATAAATTTCAATTCCATTACAGTAAGGAAAAAGCATCGAATTAATCAAAAGAAAAAGTTAAGAAAAACAAGCAAACGCACTATAAAATAAACAACGAACACTACAGACAATAATGAAGCTATTGACTTTAACAGCGACTGCAACTCTAACAGTCTTATTTACTTTCATAAATCCATCCATTCAAGACTGCGCTTTCGTAGTAGACAACGATGGATAGCCTAGAATCCCTACTGCAGCTGAAGCAGTACCTTCCGTGCATATATACTCTCAAGATTTTATCTGCGAGAAACAATACCCAGGAGCTAATTGTTGCAATGATTATCAAGTAAAGATATTTTACTTTTATATTATGCATTTGAGATGTTTTAAGGTTTTTTGTTATGATTTCTCAAACTAAACAGAATAATCTCATGGCATCGAACTTTCAACAGGTAAGAAAAGATCTTTATTTGAATATAATTTTTTAAACGTAAATACAATATTTTATACATAACATAGATCGATGCAACATTCGGATCAATAGGCAATGGCTGTGATTACTGTGGATCCAATCTCAAGAGATTCTGGTGCAGTTATACATGCGATTAGAATCAATCTTAATTCATGACAATAGCTCCGAAGAAGATTGTAGTACCCAATCCATTAGATGAAGGTGCTACCACATTATCTGTGATGGATGTGTCAATTCTAGTCTACTCATAAACCGTCTGCGATATTTGGAATAGCTGGTGAGAGATAAATTGAAGAATTATTGAACAATTTAGTAATATTTTTTTTGTTGATTTAGCAACTTGACACCCTACGCAAACCAAGTTTCTGCAATGAAAACTCCAGCTGGTTTCTTAGCATTCTTAGGATAAAATGGTGTGACGTAAGGAAACCAATATATTTCGATGACATACTCCAGTCAACTTGATGAGGGTCCTATCAACGTGCCAAATGTTACTCCTTGCAACACCACTTAGCCTGCGTTAAATCCTGATAAGCTTAAAAAATAACCTTGGTACCCTGATGCCTATGGGTTTAATATTTCTTAACCATGCACTTGTAATAACTGCGCTAGCTCCTGCTCTGTTGCTGAGTTTACTCCACTCTCAGTCATGGAAGTACATCAATTATTTTGCAACTTTGAAAAAATAGTTTAGGTTTCAATTTATTAATAATATCTTTTTTCATTTTGATTCGAAAAAAACTAGGGTTTTGATTGGCTGGTAGTTGGACTTTCTTATGGATTCATAATAGTATTTACAATTGGCCTATATTACTACAGGAATAATAAATAGATGAGGAAGCGCAACAGTCAGAGCCTCGTTGATAGCAGCACTCAAGAGAATCTTCAATAACATGAATGAAAAATATTTAATTTAGTTGTTTGTTTGTAATTGTGATATGTATGCTATTCTTCAACTAAGAGTAGACATTTACTATCTGTTAATAAGAAATAAATTTTGGTAATTTGAGATTCTAATAAGAGAAAGAGATAGATCACAAGAACATATTAATTGCCAATGAGCTTTAATAAGATAATTTAAGAAATTATTTAAAAATTCAAGTTTAATTATTTCTTCATTAAAACAGATGTATTGATAAGAAAATGTTTAATTAGTGTTATTGTAGCGTCAATCTTGCATTATCTCGAATCAAACAATTCAGACCATTTTTTTTGAATATTCTGACAATCTAAGCGATTCTTTTACTAAGAATTTTTCAATTAATATTTCCTGGCTTTTCTGACAAGGAAAAAAATAAAGTATCTTGATGAGAAATGAATCTTTCTCACAGATGAATTAATATTCAATTAATCTTTAGCATTTTTGATAGAAGAAGGCGAATACACTCATGGGAAACTATCTAGGGCTGAAAAGAAAATAAGTTAAGGTGTTCATGTTCGGGATAAGAAATTCTGGAACTACCACTATCTTATATCGCATGAAAACTCCCATGCTTTAATTGAACACCACCCCTACAACAGGGTTCAACATGGAAACAATTCCTTGTGGAAATATCGATTTCACATTCTTTGATGTTAGTGGAGGATATCAAACTCGACTCACTTGGAGACACTACTTGGCAGACGTCAGTGTATTAATAGCAGTTGTAGATTCGTCTGATTTATCTAAATAAGAGGAATTCTAAGCTTGTTTAAGTTGTGTTATGCCTCATCTTCCAAGTAAAGATGTACCTTTTTTGATTATCGCGAATAAGAAGGACAACTGCAAACATACTGATGAAGAAATTCTCCAATTTGTTGGAGTTACTCAGTATGAAAATCAAGTCAAGTACCACCTCATTCACACAAACGCTCTTTCCGGAGAAGGCGTCTAAGATGGACTAGATTGGCTTGTAGAGTAGTCTCAAACATCCAAGCCGAAGAATTGAAAATCTAACAAGTAACTTACAAGTAATGAGTTTCCTGCTTAATTAAGGTTATTTGCTGAAAAAAGAAAGTATTTTTTGTAAAGAATTGTAGTTTTATATTATCAAATGATTTCTGAAAAAAGAAGATACATTTACTTTTTATGATGTTAAAAAATTGATTTTAATAGACACAAATAGCACTGTTAATAAATATGTCTTTCATCATCTTGATATTAGCAACTAAGCAAGATACAGAAATAGTTTACAGTTTAGATTTTTCATATCTACATAATTCCCTTATCAGAAAAAAAATCTAAATCTCCCCTCCCTCCCCTCCCAATCAAATTATAATATCTCAAATTAATCTATGAATCCCTGAACCAAAGACACAAATCACATTTATCACAAATATCACAATCTTATCATATTTTATTCTCCCAGCAAATGTCTAAGATTTATTTCTAATTCGATTCTCAATTTGGTTTGAAAGCGCCCATCATTCCACCGAAGCCTTGTGCCATACCGCCGAACATCGCACCTGGGTTTTCACTGTTACCCATCATGTTACCGAACATACCCATTGCTTGTTGCATCATTTCCATGCCGATTTTGATTCCGCAGGTCATGCACACAAAGCACTTGCATTCCTCACAGACGAAGTATTCTACTTTATTGTGAGATGGAACCTAGTGGCACTTGAAGCAAACATGAACATCTGAAGCTGTACCAGCGGGATAGTTCTTGCAAGGGTGTCCAGCAGCACATACCATTTGTTTATTTTTATCGAAGCACTTATCACAGGTGTCATAGTTGCAGGGTCTGCATTAGTAGTATCCTCCGTTTGTCTAAGCAGGATGGGATTAGCAGGTGTTGCAATAGAGATTAGGTCTATTTTAAAAGGTGTGGTCCATCACGTGGTGGTTTGGGCAGAAAATCTTGTAAGAAGCCATTTTATGAGTGAGATTTATTTTTGAGATATTTTGTATTTTTTAAGATTATTATGAATTATTTTTTAATCTGTCTAAGCAGCTCTGAACATAAATACTCAGAAATTGTATCTTTCTTTGATACGACTTGAGGGAGTGTTTAAATGTGTTTATTGGTGGGGGGATGACGATAGATTTCTTCTAATAAATATCTTTTAACTTTCTGTTCTTACGACTTGTTCAAATAAAACAATCGCCATTCTCACAGTTTTGATATAAAAAAACTAGCTGAAAATGAGATTAACACTATTCTGTATGATATAAATAGGAAGTGCAATTCGAAATCGCATTAAATTTTTTAGAAATAATTGTATTTGTGATCGTTTTGATATGTATCAATGCTAAATTACAGTTAATGAACATCTTCATCTTGAAGATGCTTGAGAAGATTAAACCTTAATTGTATCAATCTTGGGAAGTTAAGAAACTCTTAATGTGGAAAAGGAAATAAAATTATTACTCAGTTGTTTTATTCTCAACCCATTAACGCCACAATTAGATTCAGAAAAGATTTATTATCATTAGGGAGATGCCATGAAAAGGATGCGAAAAGACAAAGGAGAAGAAAAACGATATTCTTTTTTCGCATTTCTTTAAGATATTTATTTTTGAAATTACGTTTTGATTGGTTGGAATAAATTGTCAAAGCCAAAAACAATTGATATTTTGGTTCTTCAGAAAATTTAGAGATATTATTAAAAAGTATTATTAAGTCTTGAAGTTTTTTTGATTTTCTGAATCTGTCGTTCATATCCAAACAAAAGAAAGAACAGAGTGTTTTTTGGTATGGATACAACATAATTTCAGGCTTATTATTAACGCTCTAACAATGAGATTATCTATGGACTATTTGATTGTTTTAAGCAGCTTTTCTATTTTTGGTATTTTATTTGTAGAAATTGAAATTATTGAATACAAAATGAAAAAGAAGAAGGTGAAAGTAAATTTTAGACCTACTTCTCATATTCCGTTGTGTGGTTAAAGACGAAATAAGTACTAACATGCTCTACAAGGCTTAATAATATCAGGAAATAAAAAATTGAATTCTCAACAGCTGCACTCTTCCATGCAAGCCTATTAATAAATATGATGAACTCTCAGTTTTTCTATTGGAGGTTTTTAAATCAAATAATACTGACGAATGATAAAGGATAATTTAACTAGAAAAAATGTTATCATTTAAATTAAGTGTGAAAAAGTATTATTAAACCCCTTCTTCCTTATTATTCGTGAATATGTTTTGTTCATTTTAAAGCCTGAAATAAGGTGAACGTTTCTATTTTTTGCAAGTTATTTTTAAAGAAAGTATTTTTATTAGAGAAGATATTTTGAATTTGAAAAAGTACTTAAACTTTATGTAATTGTTCAAATCAATAGCATTGAACATCCAATCTCTTTCCTTCAATTAATTTAGTTTATGTTTCTCCTCTGTAATCGATTTCAAGTTATTTTCTTGACTCAGAGATTCATTGATTTTCTAATAAAAGTGAAAACATGAGAATATCTTAACAATATTTTAAAGTTAGAAGTTATTATCTTTTAAATCTGTGATGATGGCGATGATGTCACAATCAAAAATAATCCAGTGTTTAGCAAAACCTTCTTTTATCCAGTTGAGAATGGATACTATTTCTGAACTTGACTATCTAGTACTCTATCTGATCAATAAATTTGCAGTTAATAATCTAAAATAAAGGAAATACAGCTTTTGTTAATTAAATCTTCAAAAAGATGCTAAACTTAGTAATAAACACCAAATAAATTATCAACCACCAATAAGAAAATTAAGATAATTAATTAATCGAATAAATTCTGAATAACTAAACTAAACACCCTAAAAGTTACCCCTAAACCTAAATATTTTACAATGAGGAAGTAGGCTATCAAATGCTTAACTCACCGATTTTCTCGATTAGGTCTTATCTCGAAAGTCCAATCTCCATACAGAATTTCCTTGCGAGTATCTACACGTTAAGCCTTCACAATATTCGCCTAGATTATGTGTCGAGTGCATGGAATAAAGAAAAGTTCCTTCCAATGAAGTTATCTCAATAAAATTACTGCTCAAGGCATCTTTTGGCAACTCTTTCCAAGCTTATCCTCAATTTGCAGATAACTCCATAATGAATAAATTACAAGAAATCTAAGGTATTCCTGATAAATTTTCTGCTCAACTTGTAACATTTTTCGAAAATCTTAAAACTGCAGAGGCTAATTCAACTTAAAAAGAGCTGGCGGCACAAAAGAAAAACCTTTCTTCTCTTCCAACATAATACTAATCAATCCTTGATGCCCTGGCCAAGATCTAAGATATAGAAAATCTCAAGTACAAGTAAGTCGTTAAAACCAGTGAGGATAACGAAGGACAACTTGAAAAAATTCATTGAAGACAAGTATTCTTAATTGAATCACAACTCGGGAGGAGATCAGCTCTGATAAATGATTATTATAAGGTATTTGGTAGTTTCTCTCTCAATTAACTTCAAAACAAACTCAACTAAATAACAGAATTCATCGAAAGCATCACATTCTTCCCTGACGCAATCAAAAATAATCAAAATAGCAAATAATATTAATAAAATGTGGCAAGTAAATAGCAATAGCAACCACAATAATAGCCACATCAATCTCAATAGCAACCCCAACAACCTTCCTCGAAAGAAGTTTATGATAAATATGTGCCTTTGGTTTGGAAGGTGAAAGTATAAGATCATGTTGAGTTGATGGAATACTCTTTCAAAGAATGGTAGGAACTTAGTGAACAGAAGAGATAAGAAACTCTGTCACATTATTAGTGAAGAGCAGGTAGATGATAAACGGAAAATCAATGAAATACATATTTTATTGCAATTAATATGTTTTGTAGCATCATCCACAATAACAGCAACACGAACAACGAGAATATTATATTGAATGTGTCTTTGAATGAATCATTTCTCTATAATTCCCTATTACTATCAAATCCACTCAAAATCCAGTGGAAGAGAGAAAAGTAATGGGAAAGTATTAGAAAACACAAAACTTAATTAAACTGGGTAAGAGATTAATTAATAATTTACATAACTTGGGCCATAAGCTAAAATGATTCTGATATTGTCATAAATGTTGTTAGCGTTGTTTGATTGATTAAAAATTAGATACATTAGATAAGTTCTGCAGGGTCACTAAAGTAAGCAGAGTTAACTATGCTTTCAAAATAAAAAGAACTGAGAGATTGTGATCAAAACAAATAAATTCTCAAATATTCTAACTTTCTATCATAAATCTAACAAACAACAAAAAACAAAGATTGCTGCTTCTCCACAGATACAGATGGACACTCAACTCTAAGATAAAGGCCTTTAAGGCACTCAGTAGCTTGCTCAGTTCACTGATGATGCAAGGGTGTGCCCACTCCATACAGGCAAGAAATGTCTCTTTATATGCACTGATCAGACTCACACAGATCTTGTCATTAAATGCGAAGTCTGCGTCATTGATCAGACTCTGCATGGAAAGAATATGCTGCTGATCGAGCAAATCCTGCAGAGCAACAGCAAGACAGTGCTTCGTCATTGGCCTATCCCAGAAGATAGCGAATTGATCGAAAAGGTAAGAGAGCTCTCACTGCGGCCCAAACCAGATGGGAAGTACAGGGAAGGCATTGATAAGTACTTCAAGCAGCTGAGGATGGAAGTGAATGCGCAGATTGATGCAGTCCAAGGAAGGAGAAGGCTGATAAACTCTGGGACTATGATGAATGCATATTCCAGCAGTACAGTGCTCTGAGCGTGAAGGAAGAGCTGAAGAGAGCACTGAAGGAGGAGTATGCAGGGCTAAAAAATATATCAGTTCGAGTCAAAGAAATACTCGAAAAAGTGCTAAAAAATGAAAACGAAGCCAAGGAAAAGCTTGAAAGCTGCTTTGCTCAGCTAGCCCTGCAAGAAAGCGCGATTGACTTTGAAACGCCCAAGAGAATACAAGCAGAAGTGCTGCAGAAACTGGCAACGATTGATATGTTCTTGCTTGAAGACATCCAAGATCTTAATGCACAGCAGCAGCAGCAGCAGCAGCAGCAGCAGTAACAACAGCTAGTTTAAGAGGACAAGAGAGAAGGCGATGGTAATCTAGGATGTATCTTGCAGCTGGTGTCGAGCAGGCTGAACAACACTTCATAAGGCTTCTAGGAGAAGGTGAAGGTGCAGATGCAAAGACTCAGCAAGATCATTGAGAAGTTTGATTTGGGAGACATCACAGAGGAGAGAAAGTGGGTGACAGATCTCGAGCTGCTGGACGAGCAGGACATCGAGCAGACCAAGTCCTTCTTGGCAGCGCTGATTCAGAACAAGAAACGAAACCACGACAGAGTTGACAATCACAGTGCTAGTATGAAAGTGAGTGATATCCTGGCTCTGATCAGCAATAAATGCAACTTCATCAGCGACGAATTCCTTTCTCAAACGAAGAAAATGCTGGATGGAATCAGTCAATAAGTTGAGACCTTTGAAGCAACAAGTATCCACTAGGATGGCTAAAAGTAGGAGTAATTCGAAGAGCTGACTGATCAGCAAGTCAAGAGAGGGATAGACACTTTTAAAGCACTCAAAGATCTACTAAATGAGGACGAAAGAAGCCAGTTGTCTCTTAGAGAAGTTCTCAAGGTTGGACAGAGATTTCACTCAAGAATCAGATTCAACAGCCAGAAATAGCAGTGTAGCCATCTGTTTAGCTATCCTCTGAGAGAGTTCTGCAGCTGGTATCCAACTAAAGCAATTGTTGCAGTTAAGAGATGCTGAATCAACTCAGTGCTGCGTTCAAAGCCATTCCGCTGTATTTGAGCGCCTTTACAGTCTCCGAAGCACAATCTGATCCAGTCACTTGGCAAGGGTTAGATCCAAAGTAGATTGCTGCTCTGGGCAAGCTGGGGAACAAGATTCGAGAGTTGAATGAGCAATCCAAGGGTTCATTTCAAGCAACTACCTCCATTGATCAGAAGCAGCTACCGAAGTCATGGGCAATCGCTTAACTAGCCCGATAAACCTAGCTATTGATAGCAAAGGACATCAAAGAACTCGAGGAATTGCTGTTGAAATACCCCATTCTAGAGCTAGCAAACACTCAATTCATATCCAACAAAATACTCCAATGGTCCTTTACCAAGTGGAATCTACTGGATAGCAGTTAATTGGAAGTTATGCACAGCAAGGAGGGTGTCAAAATCAATACAAATTCAAATACTGGGCTTCATTAAACAGTATTCTCCGATAACCCACTAGATATTGACATAGTTTACACATTCACTTGCACCTTTAGCAGGCCATTAAACGGATCAGACAGCGTTAGGATTGGTTTGATTGAAGAATCCAAAATATAATCTTCAGCTGTTTCTTTAAACAATTCCTTTTCTTCATACTCTGGCCATGTAGATAAACTAGTAATCAAAGGTTAGCTGGTGAATACTGGTCGAATCAGTGAGACAATGACTAAGATGAAGTTCATGTTTTGCATAGCCTAACAAGCATTCTTCTATGCTGATTCAACGCTCGCCAATATCAACAAAGTCAAGCCTAAATACTTCGATAAGAACGGCAAATATAAAGTCGGAATATTTATCTACAATCAGCCGAATCTAACTATTAGACTGTCTAATCTCGTAGCAATACTTGATCAATAGTAAGTCGATAAGTTCTGAATGAAGTCGCTTCAGAGAAATCTATTTAATGCTTGTGTTTGTTTGAAGGATTGTTGTTGAGAAATGAAAACAGATTTGTGTTTGATTAAAATACTTTTGAGATTATAAATATGAATTACGATCAAAAGACAATACTAGGGGTTATTTAATCATCTGGAGTGTAGTAGCTCTAAATGAGAGGAATCTTGAGTATTATCTGAGTTGTGGGTAGATCTTATTACTCTTCAAATCAAAGATTTAATGTATTTGTTCAAAGAGTTGCTTAAAAGTTCCTTTTGGGTGGGTGAGGGGAGAAGGGAAAGGTTGTTATCCAGGACCTTTGTAAAAAACGAATGAAAAATATGTTCTATTAATAAAACTCCAGAGTAGTTTCATTATTGCTTCCCCATTCAAGTCTATTCCCAAAGCAATTATCAAACATTCAAAGACATTTTAAGTTTATTAAAGTTCAACTATTAAATAGACATTGAATACTGTTATTTCAAATGATAGTCAATATTTTCATCTTCATGATTAGCGCTTTAGTCAATCTTTGAATATAAGGAAGGAGCTAAAAATCAAATAAAAATATCTTTTCAAGGTAACAGTAAGGGGTGGAATTAAGGAGGTAACTAAATTCAAGCATACAAATAATAATAAATATATCATAAGAATGGTCAGGACATTACTTCCTAGAAAACATCGAGCTTACTACAGCTATCATTCTATGCTGGGCTTGTTGCTCCCGCTGCTGCTAGTCTTCGCGAATTAAGCTTATGCATAAGACGATTACGCACCCTGCGGAGAATATTTCAATGAGATCATAGCTGATCTAAACGCCAACAATC
>Ga0302271_10003636_pt1 | contig 12891 bp, 9 predicted proteins | sample III_Bog_N1_1_FD_198767 | JGI IMG/M metagenome (GOLD analysis project Ga0302271, IMG submission 198767) | Peat permafrost microbial communities from Stordalen Mire near Abisko, Sweden - III_Bog_N1_1 | ecosystem: Environmental > Terrestrial > Soil > Wetlands > Peat | place: Sweden: Abisko... | reverse complement strand
ATGCGATTTCTCTTATTTCATGCAGGGATATTGGTAATTCTTTTATGTTTTATTGAAGAAGTTAATTATATTTGCTTTGTTCCTTAGGTGGCTTTGATTTCATCAGACTCAACATTCTATTTAGTTGTTACACAGACGAATATTGGCAATGGACATTAACCTTTGTACTACCAGTGATTCTCATTACCTCCATAGTAATTCCTGTTGTTTTGATTATCCTCATTTGCAGATCAAAGAATAATGTGATAAATCGGAGAAAGTTTCTTTTTATGACTGGTGAATATAAACCCTAAGCTTGGTACTGGGAATTCATCAAAATGTACTTAAAACTCTTGATCATGTCTGGCATTACATTCCTAGAACAAGATATTTCTAATAAGGTAATAAATTCTTCTTTCTAATGGCTTGCAAAAATTGTTTTTTCTTCTTCAAATAACTATTACTTTTTATTAATTTTTTCTCTGTTTTAATCCCATAGATCCTATTCATTTTATTCTTAGTAGTAGCTTATGGTTTTTTCCTTAACCGCCTTAAACCTTACAAGCTCCAACTGTACAACAGGATAGATTTAATCCAAACCAGTGTCTTAGGTGTCTCCTTTTATTTAGGATTCGTGGCTTACCAAAACAGCGACTAACCTGAGATCATTGCAATTTCCCTTATTTTAATAGGAATATTGAACATAATTTTTATAATTTGGAGTATTAGAAGGCTTACAAATGCTTTGATATTTTCAATCCAACCAGCAATTGAAAAAATTAAACTAATTTTTGTCAAAAACAAATACTGTAGAAGAGCTTGCTTCACTAAATAATCTGGATTGTATTATTTACGGAGAAGATGGATCTTGTCAGTCATCACAAAACTAAGGGGTACTAATATTATAAATGCATGGACTGGGAAATTCAAAATTAATAAAGAATAACTTGGATAGCTGTTCAGGTGCGAAAATTCAAAAATAGAGATTCTTTCAAAATAACTTTTAAAATAAAAGAAAGAACCCTCAATGATATCGCCATTCGAGGAGAAAATAACCGTTTTATAGAAAATTCAGAAAGTCAAAGAAGATAGTGAGATTATGATCCCTGATTCTCTTTAATTGGAGAGAAATAATCTTTTAAAATAATCATCTTATTTCAAAAAACAATGGCTCCTTGATTCAAACCAAATATAATCTAACCCAAATCTTAAAGAGTATTGCACCATTCCAACAAGCCCAAATTAGTCAGAGATAATCTACGGTGGCCATGTTTCTCCTCTGGGTCGCTTAAGCAATAATCACATTTATGTTTTTGAAATATAATAAAACAAAAACGATCAACAGACAATGATTCCAAAAAATAGAACAATTACACAAAAAGAAATCACGAATCCTTCATCTGCAAAGACAAGTATTCAACCAGATAGTTTATCAGAGGATTAGAATTGTTAAGAAAAAGATGAAATGTTTATGAATAACGATATTGATGAAGAATTCAGAAAAAATGAGATATTGACTTTTGAATAATAATCTCAGCGTCGAAATGAAATCATAGACCAAAAAATGAAAGAAGAATCCCAAGAGCAACCTAAAGATTAATAGCTTATCATTCAATTTGAAGAATAAGTAATTTTTTTATTTGTAAAATTCATAGGATTTTATTTATTATTGTGACATTCCTTTGTTTGCATAGAGTCAACAATTAGAAGAAAATACTCTCATTCCTCATGAATCTTTTTAACTAGAAGGTAAAAATTGTTTCTACAAGGAATCTCAGGAATAGATATTGGGGGCAAAATAGACTTAACTTTTATTAACCCACTTATCACTTCCAGCAAGAACTTAAAAAGTGTGCGCAGTTCAACCAGAAAGACCGTTTGGTGACCTTAATGCTTCAGATTATCTTGCTGCTAGTTTCATAGATGAAACATAAAAAAAATAAGATTATCCTTAATAGGAAATAACGACTTGTTAAGGTGATCAAAAAGATTAAAACAATAATCAAATAACCATAGAAATGTAGCATTAGAGTGTTAGTCTAAATATTGATGAACAAAAAGGCTAAGTTGCCATCAAATAAGATCCAAAAGGCATTGAATTGATCTAACCAATTCAAGAAAATCCTCTTTTTATCATCTCTGAGCCTTCTTAAACAGTAGGTAAAGATAGAAACTCTAAAGGATCCCAAGAGTAGCTAAACTAACAGGATATTTAAAACAGCAAAGAGCCACTATCTCCCTTGTCATAACAAATAAATCATAATAGAATAATTTTGAACTAACTGACCAAGAACTCTGGGGATAAAACTACTTCTACTTCTTAACTCTTGGCAGATAGTGAAATCTATAAAATAGTCCAATTGACAAATCATAAAGAATAACCAATGACAAAAGAAAATGATACAATACTTCATCCTTTATTACCTTTATTTCCTATTTCAGAAACTGAATCAATTGAACCTTCAAAGAACTAAGATCCAAGCAATTAAGGAAATGAAATTGTCAATCACGATGATGCTTCTTAATAGGAGAAAATAACCATTGAAAAAGAATTTTCTATTATCTGATCAGATTATCTAACAATTTACAAATCTAATGAAAAATTAATGGTTCTTTTATAATAATAATAATAAGTTTGAGTGTTTAAATTTGATAAAATGATTCTCAGCATCTTTCTTAAGAATTATAACTCCTTTAATTATCAGCTTTTTCATTTTAAAAAATACAAAAATATAAATACATTTAAATTGAAACACTTTCTTCCCCTAGGACTCCATCATATTTCTAATATTTCTTAAAGGAAATGTTTCTAAACATATCTTGCGAATGAAACACAGAAGTTAGAAAAATCTTCCCTCTGGATGATTCTAAGGCAAGTTCTTCTAAAGCACGTTTAGGAAAAGAATCACAAGGCAGACAGTTGATGATTTCATCATTTATGAAAGCAAACATATTTTTTAGTATCAAACCAATCACAACTAGTTAATCTTTTGCAAGTTTATTGATTTACAATTAACCCAGATGATAACGCACTTGAAATTCTTTGTCAAATGAAAAACAACCAATGAGCATTTAATTTCGATGTCTTTTTCACTTGAATCATCTCTCCAAGAGCTAACCCTTCATCTATCAATTATTATCTTTGAGAGTGCTTACATATTATGTCATAAAAATGAAAAGTAAGAATAGAGGAGAGATCATTTCAAACAAAATTACTGTCTTTTTAGAATTTACAATAGGATTAGTGAGCGGCAGGCTTTGAGTGAGGGTGTATTGCGGAATTTAATAGTGAATCGTTGGTGCTGAGGAGAGTAAATTTCCAAGGAAAAACTGCAAGATCAAATGGAAATCGTTGAATCTACTTAGAAGATACGCATCCAAAATGTGAATTCTTTCGAAGTCCGAAAATTTAAAGTACGAGCAGATAAAAAAGATAAACTAGAAAAATCAGTAAAGAGCAAGAATTCATTTATTTTTGTAAAAGCGAGTTTTGTTTCGAAGGCAAGCTATGAAGGAGAAGGTGGGGAAGGATTCTGTTACTTTTGTATTTTTCTTCTCCTAATTCAGAACAATTAACAGGCTTGATTTACCTTTTTTTTGTTTCAGTGGTAAGCTTAAGAAACAACGTTATTGCTTATGTAAGTTTTATCCAGCAAAGTAAATTCAAGAAAAAATTCTCTCCCAGTCATTTTATCCGACTTAGAATGCATTCAATCTTAGTTACAACACAAAATACATACTATTTTCAATAAAATCTCCAAAGAGTAATAAATCACATATTCCCTTTGAAATATCCATTTTCGGTGCATATTTCTTGAATACAGCAACTTAATCAGTTTCTAAGGTGGTCGTCTTAGATCTTATCTAAGAAAATATCAGGATTCCAGAATCTTTTATCTTTGATTTCTAAATCTATCAGATATTCACTTCAATAAGTAACTTTACCATCTCTAAATAACCGAATTGCTCTTTATATTTTAATAACTTCAGTGAATCCTATCTATGCCGCATTCATTAAAGAAGAATTCCCCTCAAAATCCAAAATATCAATCAGATAACCATGATCCTGCAAAATCTTTATGCTCTCTGGAGAATCTGGTACCCTCTTTTTTTTCATTCTTTTCCTCCATTAACTTTCCAAGCTGCGTTATGCATAGCTGTTCTTCCTTTTGAGTCCTAAAGAACTAAATCTATACCAAGACAATTTACTAAAAACTACAAGACATCTTTTTGTTCTAAATAGCATACTTTGCTGAGTGCACATCACTTAAGCTTAAACGGTTCATTTACATTCATTCTTTTGCTGTAAATATACTCAATCATAGACAAGTTTTCTTTTAAACGAGCTAACAATTTTTTTTCTCATCTTTTTTCTAAAAAGGCAACAATTCACCTGTATGTTGGCTTCCCAAGAATATTTTATGTTTAACCATTTTTCTAATGATTCCTCAAGTAGTTAAATCAGTTTCTTCTCTCTGTTTTGTCACTGAACTAGTATTCAATTTCTTGCAAAATTATATTACATTAAATCACATTGAAAGAAATCTTCATATTACGTCAAATCAATAAATAGTCTGCAAGAAAGATTACAACATCGAATTCAAAATCAAGTGAAAGAAAGCATTTCTATCAAACATTACAGTCTACTGATTGTTACAATATTACAAATGAAAACATTACAAAAAGGCATCATAATTCATCAAATAGCTCTCCCCACTGGAAATCAGATACGTTTTATGTTTATCCCCCTCTCCTCCTCTCAATTAAAAGAAATAGTATTAGAGAATGACAAATCAAATGTGCTGGAAGAAGAAAATTAATTACTTAATTTAAAAAATATCATGATTTCCAGAGAAAAAAATATTACACTATTTATTGTTCAATAATCATACTAGGAATTTCAAATTTAAGTTAGAATTTGGAATTATGGGTGATGGCGATGTTGATGACGATAATAATAGAGGTTACTTTTTGTGTTGGCTTTTTTTTTTATTTTATTATTTAAAGAAAGACTTTTATATCCCTTACTTTTGAATTTCTATCTTAAAATTATTTAGACATTTCATAAAATCAATGATAGGCTTATCTTCTCACTCTCCCTTTAAATTTTTCTCTGGCCTTTTTGCTGCTTTACAACCTGTTTTACAACTTGAGTTATAAATTTTTTAAAGATAATCCCAAAGAAAAAAAAATAGCCTATTAATAATTACATTTAGAACAAAAAGAAACAAAATAACTCACTGATATTTTCAATAATTCTGTCCTCTTAGCATACCCTAAATAATCAGAAATAATTGAATTTGTGTTCAATAAAAATAATTAAACTCGTGTTCTTCCGCAGTAGCTAATGATAATCCTACTAGTTTTATTATTTGCATTAGTGACAATAACAAACTGCCAAAGTTTAACCTTTCCTGAAGCATCCCTCTCTTGCCCAAAGTATTCACAAATTAGTGGTAATTTAACTTGCTTAAGGCGCATATTTTTTTTTAATACCAAAACCACAACTCTTCCTAGGACACACTGGAGTTATCGATGAAATCAGGCACATTCCAAATTCATCTGTGTATGTCTCGTTCGATTTAACCATGACATTTTTAGTCAGTGACATCCGCACCGGAGAAGTCTACTCACGATATCAATATGTTACTACCGATACACCAGGAGTTAAAGGAGTTGCAACAATGAGTAATGGTGAAGTCTACTATATCTTTTCGATGTCTACATTATCAATCTACAACGTTTTTTTCCAAAAAACGAGGATGCAAATCACGATATACAGCAAAACTAGTAAGCTGATTGTTATGCGCATTACAAAAAAATATTTTCATCAAGTAAATATTTATTTCTTTGTGAAGGTACGGGGTATGGTATTTCGGCTATCGAAACGATGATGCTCACAAACTCATCCACAAATATCAGAGAAGAGAATTGTCTTTTGGTGTGCTATGATTTATCATCATTCAGCTCAAGCTTGATCTAGTTCGATGACTCAGGCTCCATGCAGACAAATTGGAAGAGTAATTTAAATAATTAACAAATTTTCACAATATTTTGATAATAATTTCTCATAGCGTCTGTCAAGACAGTTACTACAGGCAGATAACCTGTTACTCCTACTATTTATTTCTTCGTGAAAGATGTATCTAATATCGCATCATCATCTTCACTGAATATTTTAATTGGATTTTCTACTGTGGGCGATATGTATGCAGCTAGATTTCCAACATATTCATTTATTGGTGACAATACGAATATTGGATATTGGCCTAGCTCACTCCTTCTAAGTAATTTCACGACTTATGCTCATTTGAGAGGAACGAACTTGATAGCTATTCAGTATAATATCACCTTTGGAAGTGGAAATCCTGTTGGTTGTTCTGCAAATTATTGTCTTGCTTTCTATAACCTTACCTTGCTCACACAGGATTCCACCTACACACATACATTTTCCCTCACAGCTATGTTGTCTGCTCCATTCTGCACCAAGCAATTGAGTAGCTTATGCAATATTTATTTAGCTTTTTTTACATTATTTTAAAATATATTTTTTTATCATTTTATTCTTTCATAAGGTTCTACAAATTACATTCAACGAATATAGCCAGTTCTATTCTCTGGAGAGAATTATATTGCATTTTTAGACATCACCAATGCACTCTATATCTTTAAGAATTCAGATATTGCTTAAAATGGATGCTTAATAGGGTTTCCAAAAAAAATCTTTTTTGCGACGACTTAGACTGTGACTAAGTTTACATCCATCTATTTAGATAATAGCATGTTTATAATAATAGGATTTTCAGGGGGGATGGTTGTGAGAGTTGATTTCACATCCCTGATTTCATCCACAACTGCAACAGCTGTTACATCCACAACAGTTTCATCTTTGGCATTCATTCAATCGAACATAGGTAATGTCATCTTTAATTCCATACGAAAATATTCTTTCAAATAAAATAAGACTTCTTCTTCTTATTCCTCTTTCTTTAACTTGCCATATTTTTTTAGGCTTTGCTGCTAAAATATTAAACTATCCATTTATTGATTCAACTACTTTGAACCTGTACTCGATCGGAGCCTACACCAGCACTAGCACTCAATTATCTGTAGCCTTAACAGAATACAACGTCATAACACAAGCTTCCACAACTAGCAACCTCATTTACCCTTATGCTAGCTCTTATCAATTCGCGATAGTATCTGCAAATACAGTCTTCGCTGTTCTTCAATCAAGCTATTCCTTGTACGCTCCGAAAGTCTCAGGAGCCTGCTAAACTTCTCCTAATCTCACTTTAGCCTCAACCATCCTGAACTATTCCATAGGAATAAGGTCACCCACCACGAATACTACTTTTGCTTTGAGCGTTATTTCTCTGAATGTCATCATCACAAGCATCTACACAGTATAATAATTTACCTTTTCATCTGTGCAGTATGTCGCTGTGATTTTTTTAGTTCAGCCATTTACATACTCCAGTTATTGCTTGAACACAACTGTCGCAGCAAGTGGAAACGCAATCCCTACAGGTGTTTCTTATTATCAAATAAAATTCTTCATTTATTACCTCACTGGGTCGTTAATTGGATAATCTGGAACGTTTTATTAGCAAAGTTCGATTTCTAAAAGATACGTTATGATTACTTACGATAATATCTCAACTTTTTTGCTCACTTTCACAACTTTTCTGCGATTCATTAATCTTTCTCTAGCAAGTTCAACTATTGATCTCTCACACAACAATTACATGGATGTTTAAGCAACTGATTTGTATGCGTACATAAATAATTTCTATTCTCTCAGTAACACTTATGGATAGATAATAACAGCAAATTTCATCCCAGGGGTTAACTAAGTGATAATTTAAATTTACGATTCCACTTCCCAGATAGTCTACACTGGCGTGTTTACGTATTCTCTAAATTGGCATACATTAAATGATGCACAACTCACGATTCTTTCGTTTGTATCAGCTTCATCAATTTCAGATGATAATCCAATCTCATTTAGTTCTTTTCTAAGTTGGTCTCCTACAAATTTCATAGTTAAAATCAGCTCATACTACAAGATCTTTTCAATCTCTAGCAATGCCAATATAAACCTTCTCATGACGATAAAAGACAAGTATTAGTCAAGCTCAACGCAAATAATCACTTACATATACTAAAATAAGCAGTTATTCCTGAAGTTAAATTCAAATGGTTAGCATGAAATGTAAACTATTAAAAGCAGCTTTAATATTAAAATCTCAATTTTTTAAATATTTTTTTGCTTTTCAACGCCTTTAGCATAGATTTCATGGATTGCCTAATGAATAGATGCTCTTCGTTTTCCTGCTAGCATAATTTTACAATCTCTCAAAATTCCCCTAGTCTTTAGAGCGATATGTTCTCCACAACAAGCAATTCTGCAATTCACAGCCGAGCAGAAGATTTGGATATTTCTCTGATGAAACTCTATAACATAGCAGCAAGTTTACCATTCACCATTATAAACTACATGGTTAACATAAATATTGGAAATAATGTAATTTTATTGGATAGAAACCTTTGGATTGAACATATGTACAGCTCGGGAAATGCCTTTGATGTTATGTCTCCTTAGATCAATCTACATATTTAAACAGTTGACTTATCACAGTCTTCTATCGCCTCCACAAATGCCGCTATCATTACGAAAAACAAGACATTATCTTATTCTGAATACCCTTACATAAAAATCAGTAATATTATTTGGTCTGTAAATCTGAATTCTCTGAATTCAACAAATTGGAATATTTTCACGATCGTTAACGATTATTTCATCTTAGAGAACCTTCTTCTTTCCTTATCAGGGTACTACATCATTATTTAGAAATTCTTCAGTGGATTAATAAGAGATTTTTATTATAATCAATTAATGTACCTGTAAAATCTTTTTATTTTTAGGTATTCTCCAACAGGTTCCTATCGATATATTCAAGTTGATTCTGGTATTTCTATGGATGTTAGCAACTAATCATTTGAGAATTCGACTATTAGCAACGCCCTTTCGTTATTTCTTGTCAATGTCGACAATTACCAGTTGATAATTAAGAATAGTAAAGTGAAAAACATCACTTTTTAAAACTCAAATTTAATTTTTTCGTAATACAATCTGATTATAAAAATTAATAACTCCTAGTTTATCAATAACACAATATAAACTACTGATCTGAATACTTCCTAGTCATTCCACTTCATATCCGCACAGTTTCTTACATTCGATAATGTGACATTTTAAGAAAATTTGTTTGTAGATGCAATGATTTCAGGTAAAAAAATTTGATTGGTTAATCTAATCATAAAATTCAATGATATTTTTTTCTTCCAAAGGATTGAATCTATACTCGAGCTATATGTCCTACTCCTTGAATAATGCTAATTTTATTTCGAATACCTTCTTGTCCGATTAAAAACATCTAACGGAACTCATCTTCGATGGGAAGATCTTTTCTTATCTTCCTGAGGATTCTTCCTTCTAAATGACAAATTCCACTGTATCGTCGAATTTTTTGCTAGCATGCTCATATTCCTCATATTTAATAAATAATAATTGTGGAACTTTAGCTCTTTCAACAACTACCACTGTTGAAAAAACTTATCTTATGACATTTGACTATCTTTCTTAAGTAACTCTTCTGAATGTAGTCTCCATGGATAACTCCTTGACTCATATAAATTACATTAAAACTTTGGGCTTCATAGTTGATGGGTTTGTATGTGGAAACACTTCATTAACATCATCTGAAAATGACAGTAGTTGCCTTAGAATAACTGAATTTTCCTAAATCAACTTTACCATCACCAATAGTCAGTTTTTCAATAAAAATCTAGTTGATAATTTTCTCATTGAAGCCTCCTCAGAACAGAACTCTCTCATCAATACTGAATATGAAGGATAAATCACGTTAAAAAACATTACTTTTCATGATATTGCAGTAACATCTACTGCTTCTTTTTACATTTCGGCTTCATTGTACTTGAGCTCCTTGTAGACTCTAGATATCTCAATAACTGAAATAATCTTCAATCAACTATCATCCACTACTCCTGAGAGACTATTCACAGACTAAGCGTCATGTATTATGATCTACGCTCCATTTTCAAATGTCACCATTGATACCGGGAAGGTTACGAACACTTAAACATTTTCCCCTGGTGTAAATAATCTATTTATTTTCTTAAACTTTACAAAATATTTCTTTTTCTTTTTCAATACTTTTCTAGTCAACTGTGTATATCAACGCCAAGGCAGTTGTTCTGACAAACTTCCATTTCTACAATAACAACTTCGATTTTGCTACACAATCATATCAAGGTGGTTTTTTAGATATTGAATCTAGTTACCTAGTAGCTTAAAATTGTACTTTCAAAAAGGGACTTGGAAGCGTAGGCTCAGGTGTTGCGATTACTTCCAGCAATTCGCAATCGATTTATTCATTTATCTAGTGTTACTTTGAGAGTCTAATAGCGTTGGAAGAGGGTGCTGTGGTTTATCTAGATGGAGTCATAAAAGCTGCTGTTTTAACATTTTAATCTTGTGAATTCAAGGAAATAGCAGCCACTTATGGAGGTGTTGTTTATTTATCGTTCTTAGTCAATAAGCTAGAAACACACAACTATTCGCTGTTTCCAACCGTGGTTATGTCCTCATGCAACTCCACTCATGTTTATGCATCTTTAGGTGGACTAATTTGGGCTTAAAATTCATACATTAATCTCACGAATATTCAGTCAATAGAGAACAATCCAAAAAACATCCCATCAACAAGCAATACCATAAAATTATTTTTATCAGAATTACAGACTATTGGCATGTATTTATCAGTCACCTCAAGCTTTCTTCAAGCAAAGCAGCTCTCAATCTCAGGACATAGTGTTGATTAATCTAAAGAATTGGATGCCACCAGCATAGTCTTCCTCTAAGCAGTGAAAAGCACGATTACCATCGATAATTCAACGTTCTCTGGGCATATTTTCTCTGACGCTGGGTTTCTTGTTAATTCCAACTCATCCTTAGCAATTACTTCAACGAATTTCACCTCCTTAGAGTATTCTTAATGAAACAATTATCGTTTTTATCAGTTTCATTGTTTTCTCAAGCTTTTAATCTTTGTCTTTTTGTTTTGGGGACAGGTATTTTGCATCTGATTCAATGAGAATGCTATCTACAGATATCTTAAAAGTGCTCAGCAGTGGATTTAGTGCAATAATCATTGAAGGTATTTCAACTTTCACTCTAACGAATGTTCAAATAAAAAACAGCAATTGTTTATCTGAACTTTGCCTTGGAGGAGCCCTTGCGATTTTGAACTCAAATGGCATCATTTCATCATCATATTTCTCAAATAACCAATGCAAATCGAACGGTGGTGCAATTGGGATGGTTAATTTAAATGGCAATACAATTATTTCACAGACAACCATCACAAACAACACTTCTTCAAATGGAAATGGTGGAGGGATTTCCTCCGCTAGCTCCTTAAATTCGTGTGTACTGACGATTTCCTAGAGTATCATAGAAAGCAATCATGCCCAAGAAGGAGGTGGAGTGTTTATTGACTACCAAACAAATCCAGTAGAATTATCATACTTAGTGTTGATTGAATCTACTTCAATTCAGTACAACAAGGCTGCTGTGTTAGGAGGAGGTGTATTTTACTAAGGTTATTCTCCATAGTTCTCACAGGACAATATTATCTCTAATAACTAAGCAAGTAAGCAAAAAAACAAAAAATGCGCACTTTGACCTTGGTTAATTTTTATATAAGTTCAAAATTGAAAACCTCATTTTTTGACCTTTCTTTTTCCTTTTTCATAAAGTCAGCCAATACGGAAGCAATACATTTTCATATCCCAAGAGTTTAAAATTCGATTCATTTCTAAGTATGCGAGAATCGCAGTTTAAATTTATAAAGATCTAAAATGGCATAAAAATATTGGACCAAGTCAGTGGCACAAAACTACCAAACTTGATCTTCGATCTGCTCGATGAAAGTGGTATTGTCATAGACAAAACTTATTCGACAGCTATTTCGAATCCAGTGATTCTAACTGTCACAGCAGATACATCATTATCTGATTTTATAATTTCCTCAGACACAACAACCTTTTACTTTTCTGGGTTGTTTAATATCTCGAGTCTTGCAGTTACAGGGATGCCAGGTACAACTGTATCGTTATAAATCACATCAAGCTCTATTAAAACTAACTCCTTAGAAGATTATGAAGTAGAAGTTTAAATTGAACTAAGGTAATGCAACCAAGGAGAAATCTTTAAGAATGTAACGCTCTTCTCGAAGATGTTCTACGAATGTGTGATATGTGCAGAAGATTATTATTCTTTGGAAATCCCAAAGATCTCCAATCCAATATTTGAATGTTCTAAATGTCCAATACATGCAGACTGCCCAGGAGGAAATAGTTTAGATCTCAATCCGGGATATTGGAGGGTGAGCAACGAAAGTAGTAACATAATAGAATGCAGTAATAAATAGTCAAATTGTCTCGGAGGGACAGCTAATTTCACGTGTGCTCTCGGACATATTGGACCTTTGTGTGAGAGTTGCGACATTGTTAACAACTATTCTGTAGCTGCAGATTATAAATGTGGCAGATGTGGAGATCAGCTGATTAATTCAATTAAGATTATTGCTATTTTCGTCTTCTTTGTATTAAAATTTAAAATAAATAATTATTTTTTTACGAAGTCATTTTATTTTTCCTTTTATTCTTAGATTTTAGGTGCAAAGCTGAGTTTGGATAGTATCTTAAGCAAACTACTCACCTCCTGTGTCCTCACGAATAACTTTAATGAAAAAAACCTTGAGAATATGGAGATGAGCTTGTCAGTTCTACTAAAATTATTGTTAAATTATTTTCAAATCATTA